>Ga0182030_10015459_pt1 | contig 14955 bp, 13 predicted proteins | sample 812S3MmetaG_FD_121299 | JGI IMG/M metagenome (GOLD analysis project Ga0182030, IMG submission 121299) | Permafrost microbial communities from Stordalen Mire, Sweden - 812S3M metaG (Illumina Assembly) | ecosystem: Environmental > Terrestrial > Soil > Wetlands > Permafrost | place: Sweden... | reverse complement strand
TTTGAGCGGATCTGTACGGTCTCCACGTCGGCGATGGCCTCGTGGATGGCGGGGGAGGGTCCGGAGGCGGCTTTGGCGGCCGGTAAGGAGGGTTGGCGTATTTTTGGTCAAATGGCGGCTTCGCGTGCGGTGCCGCTGAACCAGGCGTCTAAGCGTTGTCTGAGCTGGCGCGATGCGGTGGCTGAGGTGCTGCGGGAGTGCTGCACCGAACTGGATGGGCCGCCGCAGGCGCTCTCTGAGGCGCTGGCGATGTTGCAGCTCAGCTTCGATTTGACGATCGTGCAGATGTGCAAGTGCTTTGAGATCGAGCGTGAGCGAACCGATCAGGTGCTCGCGGTTCGGCAGGAGGAGCTTGCGTTCTTGGCGACACACGATGGGTTGACAGGCCTTCCGAACCGAACTTTGATCCTGGACCGCGTGGAGCAGATGCTGGTGCGCTCGCGCCGTCACCAGGCGCCGGTTGCGGCGCTGTTCGTGGATCTCGATAACTTCAAGAGCGTCAACGATACGCTCGGGCACGACACCGGTAACGAGCTGTTGCAGGCGGTCGCCGCGAGGCTCGACGGCGTCGTGCGCGACGTCGATGCGCTGGGCCGTATCGGCGGGGATGACTTCGTGATCGTCACCGAGGAGCTTTCGTTGATGGCGGGTCCCGAGCTGATCGCCGAGCGTCTGCTGCAAGCGCTCGAGGAGCCGTTCGAGCTCGCCGGCGCAGGGACTCGCCTGACCGTGACGGCGAGTATCGGGATCGCGATCGGCGACCGGGCCTCCGCCGAGGAGCTGTTGCACGACGCGGACATCGCGATGTACCGCGCCAAGTGGGACGGCAAGAATCGCTACGTCTTGTTCGAGTCCGAGATGCAGGACGCAATCAAGAGCCGGGTGGAGCTCGAGCTGGATTTGCGCGACGCGATCTCCAACGACGAGTTCTTCTTGGTCTACCAGCCGACGTTCGATCTGCGCGACATGCGCCCCACTGGAGTGGAGGCCCTGATTCGCTGGAGGCACCCGACGCGAGGCGTGGTCGCACCCAATGACTTCATCCCTTTGCTCGAGGAGACGGGATTGATCTGCCTGATCGGGAAGTGGGTGTTGGGAGAGGCCTGCCGGCAGGGCGCGGCGTGGCGGCAGGCTGGACATTCGATCCGTATGGCCGTCAACGTCTCCGGACGACAGCTGGACTCGGACGAGCTGCTCACCGATGTCAGGGACGCGCTCTCAGAGAGCGGGCTGGATCCGGGCGCGTTGACACTCGAGATCACCGAGACGACGCTGATGCGAGACGCGGAGGAGACCGCTCGTCGCCTGAGCGCCATCAAGGCGCTCGGGGTGCGGATCGCGATCGACGACTTCGGCACCGGATATTCCTCGCTTGCCCACCTGCAGAAGTTCCCCGTCGACGCGCTGAAGATCGACAGATCCTTCATCGCCCGCCTGACGGAAAATCCCGAAGGCGAGACGCTCATACACACGCTCGTGCAGCTCGGTAAGGCGCTGTCGATCGAGACGCTTGCCGAGGGCATCGAGCAGCAGCGGGAGCTGTCGCTCCTACAAGACGAGCAATGCGACTCGGGCCAGGGCTTCCTCTACGCCCGGCCGCTGGACGTGGAGGGGGTCGAGAGGTTTCTCGAGGACTACGCGGCGGCCAGCACGCGGGCTGGCCCGGCTGCCTTGGCGCGGTAGAGGGCTTCGTCTGCCGCTTGGAAGGTGCCGGTGAGATCGTGCCCGTCGAGTGGGTACTCGGCTACGCCCGCGCTGAAGGTCACTGTGAAGATGCCGTCTTTGCCGGTGAACTCCTCTTGGCTGAAACGCTCGAGGGTGTCTGTCATGCGCACGGCCGCGTCCTCGCGTGTCATGCCGTACATGCCGACGATGAACTCCTCGCCGCCCCACCGCCCGACCACGTCGCTGCCGCGAAAGTCGCGCCGCAGGTACTCGCCCATTCGTCGCAGCACGCTGTCACCGGTGGCGTGACCGTTCTGGTCGTTGACGAGCTTGAAGTGGTCGAGGTCGAGCATCGCGACCGATAGGGGCTCGCAGAAGCGAGCGGCGAGCGTGAGCAGCTGCGCCAGTCCCTCGTCCGCCTTGGTCCGGTTGGAGAGTCCGGTGAGGCTGTCCGTCTCGGCCTCGGCGCGATAGAGACGGACGCGCTCCAGGCGATTGGCGACGCGGGTCAGGAGCTCCGGGCCGAGGATCGGCTTGGGGACGTAGTCATCCGCGCCGGCGCTGAAGACCTCTTCGATCGTCGCCGGGTCGGTCCGAGCGGTGGCGAAGATCACCGCCAGACGGCTCCAGCGGGGATCGTTGCGCACGGTGCGGCAGAGCGCGGGGCCGTTGATGCCGGGCATGTCGACGTCGAGGATCAAGAGCTCGGGCGCGACCTCCTCGAGCGTCTCCCAGAAGCGCAGGGGGTCACCGAGGGTCGACACCTCGATCTCGTAGGGCTCGAGTAACGCGCGCGTCGCGTCGAGCAGGGCCGGGTCGTCGTCGACGACGAGTACCCGTGTGGCGGCGAGGCGATCGCGAGCGAGGAACTGCTCGACGGCGTCCAGGACCCCGGCCGGGGGCAGCGACTTGGACAGGAACGCACGACTGCCACGCCTGGCCGCCTCGACACGGTCGATGAAGCCACCGGTGCCGGTCAGCACGAGCACCGGGATCGGGGGCGTCGCCGCGACCAGCTCGGAGAGCAGCGCGTAGGCGTCCTGCATGCCGTGCGGCGGAAACGTCAGATCGAGCAGCACCACTCCGGGGGAGTTCTCGGCGCACAGCACGCGCGCCTGCTGTGTGCTGGTGGCTATCTCAGCCTGCATGCCTCGCGCGGCCGCGTCCGCGGCGATGCGCTCGCACAGTGCGCGGTCGTCGTCGACGATCAGCACGCGCAGCTGCTCAGGGGTGGGCTCGGTGCGGCGGGTCCCGCGGGGGACGATCACCTCGCCCTCGAGCTCCCGGTGCATCGTGGCGAGGAGCTTTGCCATCGCCTGGGCGTGTGCGGGGTTCGGATCGGAGAGCTCCAGCTCGAGCTCACGCGCGACCTCGCAGGCGCGGGTGAAGCCGAACGTCCCGACCGAGCCGATCAGCAGGTGCGCGGCGTGTTGGGACTCGCTGCGCAACGACTCCTCGAGCTCGGCCTTCCGCAGCGCCGCGACTGCCCGCTCGATCAGGCCCACGCGCTCCATGACATCCGCGCGATGCTCCTGCCAGATCGCGCGCAGGGCATCCTCGGAGGTTGGATCGGGCTTCACGCCGTCCATCCCAGGAGCGTAGCTACTTCTTGGGATAGACCGGATATATCGAATGGCTTTGCAATGACCCCGGCGATCTGCAGTCGCTGGAAGCGCTCGCTGTCATCGAGCCGGTCGTGTGCTGTCAGCAGGACGATCGGGAGCGAGCTCGTGGCGGGAATTCCGTGCAAGTGCTCGGCGACGGCGAGGCCGTCCATGCCCTCCATCACCACGTCGAGCAAAATCGCGTCGGGGTGCTCTGAGAGGGCTCGCTCGATCCCCTCCTCGCCGCAGAGCGCCGTCGTGATCTGCCACCCGCCGATCGTGCCCAGCGCGATCTTTGCGGCCTCGCGAATCAGTACCGAATCGTCGATTACGAGGATCTTGCGGCTCGGTGGCGCCGCGAGGGCCTCAGTGGGGAGAGTCTCGGCGGGTGTAGGGGCGGCTGGAAAGGGCATTAGCTCTCCAGTAGGTCTTCGACAGCGGCCGGCATCTTGATGAGCAGGATCGACCAAAGACCGCGCTGAGCTCGGAGCGTTACAGGTGTGCCGCACGGATGCCGACACAATTCATATGATCAAAATAATCGGCGATTGGTTGGGCGGTCCGACACGACGGATCGCGATCGCCGGTGCACTGATCGTGGTTTTGGTCGGTGCGGCGATCGGCGTGACGCTGTGGCGCTACGGGGCCAGCACCGCGAAGTACGAAGCGACGCTGAAGAACACGGCCACGATCGCCAAGACCGCCGAAGCTCGAACGGCGGACTACGACATCCTGAACGCGGCACGGCCGCTCGTTGTGAGTAGGAGCGCCGCAGACATCACCGCGCTGCGCGAAGCCGGTGGCGAGCTCGATCCCGCGCTGGTGTCGCTGGGTCAAGCCACGACCGACTCACTGATCGAGCAGACGGCTTTGGCGCGTGCCCGAGGGATCGCCGCCACGCTGGGAGACACGATCGCGACACTGGCGCAAAACGCGGGGACAGCGGCCGCTGCCGCAGAGGTCGACCGCATCTCGAATTTGCTCAGTGCCGTCGACCGCCAGCTCGACGTGGTGGTCGCCCAGGAGAGCGCCCAGGACCTGAGCGACCGAAGCTCAGCGCAGGCCAGCGCAAGCTCGGCGCTGCTCCTTTCGCTGCTGGCAGGCGGGCTTGCCGTGCTGTGCACCGTGCTGCTCACGCTCTACACCGTGCGCCTGACCGGCCGTCTGCTGGCACAGATTCGCAAAACATCGGGCACGCTGTCGGAGGCCACGAGCGAGATGCGTGCGGCGACGCTCGAGGCGGCTGCCGCCACGAGCCAACAGTCCGCTGCGATCTCACAGGTCGCGGCCACGCTCGAGGAGCTCAGTGCGAGCGCGGCGGCGATCGCCGAGAACGCCCAGATCACCGCGACGGAGGCGCTGGAGACCGGCGAGCGCAGCCAGCAGATCGGTCAGGTGCTGGAGCTGATCAATGGGGTCGCCGAGCAGACCAACCTGCTCGCGCTGAACGCCGCGATCGAGGCGGCGCGGGCCGGTGACGCCGGCCGCGGTTTCGCCGTCGTCGCGGGCGAGGTGCGCAAGCTCGCCGAGCGCACGGTGCACTCGACGGAGTCGATCGGTCAGATCGCCACCGGCATCCAGGAGAAGAGCAACTCCACGATCCTTGCGACCGAGCAGAGCATGGCGGCGACCGACAACCAGAAGGACGCCGCCGCGCAGGCGGCAACGACGATGGTGGAGATCCGCCGCGCGGCCGAGCAGCTGGCCGCTGAGCAGCAGCTGCGGGCAGGGACCTCCGAGCGCGTCGAGGAGCTCGTGCGCGGCTTGGAGGGAATGCTCGACCGTTACGGTCTGCGGGCCGCGAACGGCCACGCGGACACGCCGGTCCGCTAGCGGGCGGTGTGCGATGAGCGGCGTACAAGTGCGGGTACGGGTAGGTGGCGAGCAGTATGCGCTGCCGGTCGAGCACATCCACGAGGTCGTCGATCTCGGTGAGCTGAGCGCCGTCCCGGGGTCAGCCGACAGCGTGCTCGGACTGCTGAACCTGGGCGGCGAGATCGTCCCGGCCTTCGATCTCGCGAGCATCCTTCAGATCGAGCGAGACGCCCACCCCCGGCGTCTGCTGATCGCCCAGTGCGAGGGGCAGCGCGCGGCATTCGCGGTCGATGAGGTGCTCGACGTGGGCCCGCTGGACGGCCCGCTGCAGGAGTCGGACTCCCCGCAGCTGCTCGCGAGCATCGTCCTCGACGGGGCGATGGTGGGCATGCTCGCCGTGGACGGCCTGTTTGCATCGATCGCTCCCGCGGTGCAGCGATGAGCGCCCCCGAGGTTCCCGTCGAGCTCATTCAGATCTTCCGCGAGGAGGCCGCCGAACATCTGGACGGGATGGTCGAGTGCCTGCTCGCCGTCGAGGGAGGACAGGCATCGAGCGAAGCAACCGATGCCCTATTCCGCCACGCGCATTCGATCAAGGGCAACGCCGGCATGGTCGGTCTGCAGGAAGCCGGCTCGATCGCCAACGCGATCGAGGACGTGCTCGCGCACGCGCGCGAGGCCGGTGCTCTTTCACCCCTGCTGACGGATCCTCTGCTGCACGCGACGGATGCGCTGCGCCGCGCCGTCACCGGCGAGGATGGAGTGGCCGCCACCGCGATCCAGGAGCTCGCCACCGGTGCCCCGGCAAACGGGGTTGCGGCGGAGCACGGGCCACCGTCCCACCGCACAGTCGAGCACCAAGAGCACCGGGCCGTGGCGCAAGAGCACCAGGCCGTCGAGCTGTCCGAGCAGGCGGCCGGCAGTCCAAAGGACGCGGCGAGCTCCCGCTCGATCCGAGTCGCGGCGCACACGGTCGACCGCATGCTCGACACCGTCTCAGAGACGGTCCTCCATCACCGTCGCCTGGAGCACATGCTCGACGAGGCTCCACGTGGCGCGCAGGAAGCCATCGAGCAGGAGGTGGACCGTGGCGAGCGCTTGCTCGACGAGCTGCAGGAAACTGTTCTCGAGTTGCGCATGGTGCCGCTGAGCTCGATTACCGGCTCGCTGCCGCGAGCGGTGCGTGACCTCGCCGTAACCGAAGGCAAGGAGGTCGACCTTCAGATCACCGGCTCAGAGACGCAGCTGGACCGGGTGCTGCTCGACGGCATGTCTGAGGCGATCAACCATCTGCTGCGCAACGCCCTCGCACACGGCATCGAGCTGCCCGACGTGCGTGAGCGCGCCGGCAAGTCGCGCCGCGGAGCGATCGAGCTACACGCGGAGCCGCGCGGCGGACAGGTCGCGATCGAAGTGCGCGACGATGGCGGCGGCGTCGCCGCCGGCGCGCTCGCCGAGGGTGCCCGCCGCGGCTCGCTCGTGGACGTGCTCACCGAGGCAGGGTTCTCCACGGCCGAGAGCGTCAGCGAAATCGCCGGTCGCGGCGTCGGCCTGGATGCGGTCAAGCGCCAGGTCGAGTCGGTCGGCGGAAGCCTCGCGATCGACACTCAGCCGGGCGTGGGCACATCCACGACGTTGCTGTTGCCGGTGACCCTCGCGCTGCTGCGGGTGTTGATCCTCGAGCGTGGTGCCCAGCGCTTCGGGGTGCCGCTGGCGAGCGTCGCCGAGGTGATCGCCCTGGAGGAAGTGATGATGCTCGGTGGACGGCCGTCGATCCTGGTGGGGGAGAAGTCCCTGGCGCTCGCCGATCTGGCCTCCATCCTTCACATCGACACATCTGAGCTGCCGGAGATCTCCAGGGCGCTTGTGGTGGACGCGACCAACGGGCGCGTCGCCGTCGGCTGCGAGGAGGTGCTCGGCGAGCAGGAGATCGTCGTCAAGCCGCTCGGCTCCCTGCTGGCCGGGGTCTCGGGCTACCTCGGCGCCGCGATCCTCGGCGACGGGGCGGTCGTGCTGATCCTCGACCCCGCCCATCTGGTTCGCCAAGCCCCGCATACCACGACCACGACCCGCGCCGGCGCGGGCGTCGCCGCGCTGAAGACGAGGCAGGCGCCGAAGGTGCTCGTCGTCGACGACCAGTTCACCGTGCGCGAGCTGCAGCGCAGCATCCTGCGCGCATCCGGATATCGCGTCGAGGTCGCCTGCGACGGCCGCGAGGCACTCGAGGAGCTCGACACGAAGGATGCCTTCGACCTCGTCGTCACCGACCTGCAGATGCCCGAGATGGACGGGCTCGCGCTCCTGGCGGCGATCCGCGCCGATCCGGAGCACTCCTCGCTGCCGGTCGTGATCGTCACCTCACGCGGCAGCGAGGAGGACCGTAAGGCAGGAGCGCAGGCCGGCGCGGACGCCTACATCGTCAAGGACGAGTTCGACCAGCAGGCGCTGCTTCAGACGGTCGAGCGGCTCGTGGGAGCGCAATGAACACGCCATCCGAGTCCGAGGTGATCGGTATCTGCGCCTCGACAGGTGGACCGCGGGCGCTCGCCGACGTCCTTGGCCGGCTTCCAGCCGACTTCGCAATCCCGATCCTCGTCGTTCAGCACATGACCCCCGGCTTCCTCACCGGGCTCGTGACCTGGCTGCAGAGCGAGCTCGCGCTCCCTGTAGGACTGGCCCGCGACGGCCAGGAGCTGCAGCCGGGTGTCTGGTTCGCCCCCGACGGAGCGCATCTGAAGCTCGAGTTGACGCGCCGCCTCGCCCTCGACACCGACACGATCGTCGGCAACCATCGCCCATCCGGAGACATCCTGCTCTCAAGCCTCGCCCGCGTCGCACGGACGAAAGCGGTCGCGGTCGTGCTGACCGGGATGGGACGCGACGGCGCGGAGGGCCTGGCAGCCGTGGCCGGGGCCGGCGGGCGCACGATCGCCCAGGACGAGCAGAGCTCGGGCGTCTACGGGATGCCACGCGTCGCCGCCGAGCGCGGAGCGCAGACGGTGCTCGCCCCGGCGGCGATCGGCGAAGAGCTCGCTGGACTCGACCGGATCGGAACCACGCCATGAGCGTCGCGCTGGTAGAGGTCGCGAGCATGATTCAGCGCGAGAGCGGGATCGAGCTCAAACCATCCCAGTTTCCCTCGCTGCAAGCCGCCATCGCCAGGGTCGAGCGCGGCCTCACGGCCGAGGCGCTACTCGACCGGCCAATCTCCTCACAGACGATCGAGCGGCTGATCGACGAGGTCACGATCCGCGAGACCTTCTTCTTCCGCCACCCATCAGAGCTCGACGCGATCGACTGGCCCAGCGTGCTGCGCAGCGCCCGCATCCGCGGATCGGAGCTCATACGAGTATGGGTCGCGGGATGCGCTTCCGGCGAGGAGGCCTATACGATCGCGATCCTCGCATCCGAGGCGTTCGCGAGCGCCTCCCCGCCCGTGCGCGTGCTGGCGACCGATATCGCACCCACCGCCCTGGAGCAGGCGATCGCCGGTCGCTACGGCAAGCGTGCGGTACGGACCCTGCCGGTAGGGGTGCGTGAGCGCTACTTCTCGAGCGCCGGCGCGGTGAGTACCGTCGGTGAGCGGCTGCGCGGACTCGTCGAGTTCCGCCGGCACAATCTCGTGCGCGATCCGATGCCCCCAACGGGCGAGCAGCGGTTCGACGTGATCCTCTGCCGCAACGTCCTGATCTACTTCGACCGGCCGACCGTCGAGCACGTGCTGGAAAGACTCGAGGGCGCTCTCGCCCCGGCCGGCCTGCTGCTACTGGGTGCCGCCGACCGGCTCTCCGGACAGAGCCTCCCGGCCGCCCGCGGACGCCCCGGCGGGCCCCCTGCACGTCTCTGCAGTGCGCGTGAGCTGCGCCGCAGAGTGCTCCCAGGACCTTCCGGGCGAAACCAAGCAGGCAGGAAGCGACCGCATTCGACGCCGGCCCCCACCGCCCCGGAGCAATCGTCTCGCCAGCCCCGGCCAACGCCCGCGGACGCCATGAAGGCCGCCGACGGGGGCGAGCTCGACCTCGCGGTGCAGATCGCCAAGGATGTGCTCGCGGCGGACCCCCTGGATCCCCAAGCGCACTACATCCGCGGCGTTGCCGAGCTCGCGCGCGACGATGCCCGCGCCGCCGTGGAGCCACTGCGACGCGCCCTGTACATCGACCCCAATTTCTCGCTCGCCGCCTTCAAGCTGGCGTGCGCGCACGACGCGCTCGGCGAGCTCGGGCCGGCACGCCGCGCCTACGAACGCACCCAGCGCACACTCGACCACTGTGCGGCAGAGCAGAGGACACGCCCAGAGGAACTCGACCTGCTCGACATCGCCTCCGCCTGTCACACCCGCCTCGAGGCGCTCGCAGGATAGCCACATCTCCATCTCCTTCAAAGCGCTTTCGTGACCGGCGCTTCTCCGTTCCTGATCGGCTTGGCCACCTTCGACAGCCCTGAACGCCAAGGCGCGAAAGACCGTATGGTGGTGGCGATGGGGACCTCCAGAGCCTGGGAGCGTTATGCCTGGGTGGCGGGCATCGTTTTCGTGGTCGCGCTGGTGGCGGAGTCTGTGGTCGCGACCGGCGTCGGGCTGACGCAGAACGACTCGGCGGCGAAGATCGCGAACGGGCTCTATGAGCACCGCGAGCGACTGTTGGTAATCGCATACTTTTCGATCGTCTACGCCGCCGGCTTTCTGATCTACCTCGGCAGTCTGTACAAGCTGCTGCGCGAAGCTTGCGTCGTATGGGTCCCAGCACGATCCCGGCATCTCCTACACGCTGTATCTGGTGACGTTTGCGCTCGACAGCGTCGGCGAAGTCTTCGGCAGTCTCTTTGCCCTTGCAGCGGGTCTGCTGGTGATCAGGAGCGGCGTCCTGCCGCGCTGGCTCGGGTGGGTATCGATGCCGAGCGGGCGTTGCGTAGCTTGTCCCTAAACAACCCCAGTCCCTTCACAACCAACCCTACGTCGGCTTCCCCAGCTTTGCTGGGCTAACGTGGCGTCGGCCGCTGGCCGATATCGGGCGTATGGCTGTGGAGCGGAGCGGTCGACTGATCATGGACCCCGATCGCAGGGAGGGGCACTTTGCGCGTCTTGGCGCGGAGCGTGCCCGGCGTGAGTGGTGGGACAGCGACGTCAAAGGGCCTGCGGAGGAACGGCTGTGGGATGAGCTCGCTCGTCAGGAGGCGGGCGCATATGCCGAGGAAACCGTGGGTCGCTGGCTGGAGATGCTGAGTGGGTGGGGAGGGGCGACGGTGTTTCACGCCGTGGAGTTCTCCGGGTCAGGATTACCGGATGGGGATGTGGATCACCTAATACTTATCGACGGGCTCGAGTTCGCCGTCGTGGTCGAGTCGAAGTACCGTCTGTCGAATGATGTGGAGGCGACGCTGGTGCCTAGGGTGATCGAGTACGCGGCGGCCGTGAGTGAGTTGACCGGGTTCTATACGTGGCCGGTGCTGTGTCAGGCGGTGACGGCGCTGCGCGACAGCAACGAGGAGGCCATTCGGAGGCGCTGGAGCAGGGACGGGACGGCGCTGTTGTGCGATGTGGAATGGGTGGCACGCTCGATTCAACAGATAGCCTTCAACCTCGAGGACTTCAAGGCGGGGCCATGGGACTTCCCGCCACGAACACCGACGGTCTGAACGAGGCCGTAACGTCAGTACTTCACGTGCGCTTCGGCTTCGATGTAGGCCACGCCTTCTTCGACCTTGAGCTTCAGTACGGCTTCGCTCGTGCCGGAGGCGGGGCTCGTGTATTCGAAGATCGTCGTCGATTCGGCGAGGCCCGCCGCGGGGATCGTGAGCGCGGTGGCGTTCGCGAGCGTGCCTTCGCCGCTGGTCTTTTCGACCTTCGCCTTGACGGTGGCGCCGAGGTTGGAGACGATGTTGGCGTATGCGTCGGTGACGCTGGCGTGAGCTTTGAATTTCTTGCCGGCGCCGATGCTGGTGGTCTTACAGGCGAAGGGGCAGGTGCCCGCTTCGATGGCGCCCGCCGTGACTTCGGCGTGGGACCAGGCAAAGCGTTCCGCGGCGGCTGCCCTGACCGTGAAGGAGCTCGTCGTGACTTCGATCGTGCCTTCTTTCGCTTTGAGCGTCGTGCTCTGGGCGTCGCTGAGCTTCAGCGAGGATGCGGTGCCGACGCCTTCGGTGAAGGTGACCGCCGTCGCCGTGGACGGGTATTCGGGCGCCGTGGCATTGGGCGAGCTCGAGGGCCCGCTCCACGCGATCGTCTTCGCGCCCGTGTAGCTCTTGGCGAGGTTGCCGTATTCGTCGATCGCGGTCAGCGTCACGTTGAACGCGAGGCCCGCTTCCTGTTCTGAGGGTGTTGGCACAGTGAATTTCTTGGCCGCTGCCGCTTTGACGGTGAAGGCGCCAGTCGTGCCTTCGATCGAGCCTTCTGTGATCTTGAGCGTGGTGCTCTGGGCGTCGTACAGTTTGATCGAGGCCGTGCCCGCACCGGAGGTGAAGGTGACGGTCGCCGGGTAGACGGGCGCTTTCCCGTTAGGCGAGCTGGACGGTTCGCTGAAGCTGAGCGTCTTTGCGCCCGCATAGCTTTTGGCGATGTTGTGCCAGGCATCCCAGGCCGTGACGGTCTCGTTGAAGGCGGTGCCCGCCGTCTGTTCGGCCGGCGTCGGCAGGCTGAAGCTGGTGGCGCTTGCCGCTTTGACGGTGAACGAGCCCGACGTGCCTTCGACCGTCGTGGCGCCTTCCTTCGCCTTGAGCGTCGTGCTCTGGGCGTCGTACAGTTTGATCGACGCCGTGCCGACACCCGCGGCGAACGTGACGGTCGCGGGGTATTCCGGCGCTGTGGCGTTCGGAGCGTTCGCCGGGCCGCTCCAGGTGAGCGTCTTCGCGCCCGTGTAGCTGGTGGCGGTGTTGGAGTATTCGTCGAGCGCGGTGAGCGTCACGTTGAAGGCGGCGCCCGCTTCCTGTTCTGAGGGTGTCGGCACGGTGAGTTTCTTGGCGACGGCCGCCTTGACCGTGAAGCTGGCCGAGGTGCCTTCGATCGTCGTGCCTTCCTTCGCTTTCAGCGTTGTGGTCTGGGCGTCGTACAGTTTGATCGAGGCCGCCGCGCCCACGCCCGCGGTGAACGTGACGCTCGCCGGGTAGCTGGGCGCTTTCGCGCTGGGGGAGTTGGAAGGACCGCTCCAGACGATCGTCTTTGCGCCGGCGTAGCTGGAGGCGGTATTGCCGTATTCGTCGGTGGCGGTCAGCGTGACGTTGAACGCGAGGCCCGCTTCCTGTTCAGCGGGCGTCGGCAGCTTGAGCTTCTTGGCCGCGGCAGCTTTGACCGTCACCGCCAGCCCGGTGGCGTTGTTGAGCGAGCCTTCCCTGACCTTGATGTGCGCCGCTTCGGCCTTGTAGAGCTTCATCACGCCGTTCATCGCGCTCGACACCGTGGCCTTGCCTTCGGTGAACGCGATTTCGGTTTCTTCGCCGAAGTTCTTTTCGACGCCTGACCTGTCGAGCACGCCCGGTTCTTCGCCGCCGGCTTCATTGGCGCCTTCGAAGATCAGGGAATGCGAGCCCGAGTAGGTGCCGACCGTGTCGCCCGTCGCGTCCTTCGCCGTGATCGTGAGGTTGTCGGCTTCGCCGGCGGTCGGCGTCGCGCTCGCGGCTTCGAGCACGAGGTGGGTCGCCGGGCCGTAGGCGACCGTCACCGTCTGTTCTGAACCGGTCGATGTCCACGAGCGCCATACCGCCGTGACCTTGTATTTGTGGGCGCCGACCGCGACGTTGGTGTCGGTGCAGCTCGTGGCCGTCGAGCGCGAGCTCGAGCTCGGACAGCCCGCGCTCGCCGTGGAGCCGTCGCGCGTCACGTAGTATTCGACCGTCCCTTCGCCGGGCGGGGTGACCGCGGACCAGCTCAGCGTGACCGTTTCCGCGCCGGTCGTGGCGCTCGCGATCGCCGGCGCCGAGAGCGTGGCCACGACCGCCGAGTTGCTGGCCTGGCCAGAGCCCGTCCAGAACGCCGAGACGATCGCGGCCGTCGCGAGGGCCGCCAGCGCCAATGCCGGCGCGAGCTCGGAGAGTCGGGTATGCGACATTCGTCTCACGAGCTCGCGCCGGTCCGTTGGCAGCGACGTATACGCCTGCCTATGAGGCTTTGTACTTGAGCGTCACCGTCGCGCCCTTGCACGCGTTCTGGTTGACGGCTGCTTCTTCTTTCATTTTCAGGTTTACGGTGTATTCCTTCGTTTCACCGTGTGCGACCACGACTTTCGGTTCCTGGGAGGCGGGGGTGACTTCGAACCATTCTTTTTTGCATTCCGTCACCGAGGTTTTTTCGACTTCCGCTTCGAGCTTGGTCAGGAACTCGTTCTGGCTCGCGTCGACGTCCTTGACCTTGACGGTGACCGCGGAGCTGCCACCGGGATAGAGGCCTTCGACCAGGGTGCTTGAGACTTCGAAGGCAGCGCCGCCGGAGCTCGCTTTGACGGTGCCCGACCCTTCGCCGGAGCTCGTCCAGTAGGCGTAGGCGCCGGCCGCCAGGACAAGCCCAAGCACCACCCCGCCGAGCATGAGGCGTTTCTTCTTTGTGTTGATGAAGCGGGACATACAGGAGCTCCTTTCCAGTGTTCAGCGCAAATCCCCATCGGCCGGGGTGCCGGCACGCTTTAGCGCTGGGCGATGGACGACGCCCGCCGGCCAAGATTCGCGGCGGAGCGCTCAAGGATCGCCTTGCCGCGGTCGATACAGGGCTCGCCTGGCTCTTGCCCGTCCCGGCGCTTGGAGTCAGCATTTTTATCTATCCCTGCCCCTCTCCCCCAAAAAAACGAGCCTGCCTCCATGAGCACCACCAACCTGAGCACCAATGGCAACAAAGCCGTCGATCAGCAGACCAGTGAGCCCGCCGGCGAGGGCGACGAGCGCACGCTCACCCTCGAGCTCGCCCTGAGCGAGGCAGAGGCGCTGCGCACATGGCTGCTGAAGCCCGCCAAGGACGGGACGACCTCGCTCGACGATCCGCTCGTCAGCCACGCGCTGACCAAACTGGGGACGGCGATCGACACCGTCCTATCCACGGTGAACGTCCGTCACGAGCTCAAGCAGGCAGGCCTAGCCGTCGAGCACCTCACCGACGAGCAGGTGTGCGAGCTCGGACGCCGCGTCGCCCACGCCGCCACCCCGGGCATCCGCAGCTGAGGGAGGCTTTGCCTTCGATCACCTGTGCGGGGGCCGTGCAGATCCTCTTCGGACGCGGTGGTCCAGTGGACCTCGGGGTGAAGCAGTGAGGTGCGCCACGCTAGTTCTGGACGCTGCGATGCGAGCGGTAGGCGAGGTAGAAGTGCAGTGCCGCCGGCGCCAGGAGCAGCAGTCCCCACCAGATGTCTCGGTAGCACAGGTAGGCGGCGAGGGCCAGCAGCCAGATGGCGACGGTCAGGCGGATACGGGCTGCGGTGTTGGGGTGGGTGGGATTGTGTGTCTGCATTGCACTCACAGCGCCTACGCTACCGATCGCCTGGTCTCTGCGCTACCGCTAGCAGCTAGAGCTGGTGCGCTTTGGCGCGGTTGTAGAGCAGGGAGATGAGGATCAGCCTGGTATCACGATTCCCGGGCTGGCGGTGAAGATGGGGATCCTGTCGTGCTCAAGTAACGTCGGAGCCAGGTTGTCATGTTTTCCTGGTCCCAGTCGCCGGAGGCGATCGCGAGGACGGCCTGCTCGGCGTCATCGATGCTTGGTGTGCTCGTCGAGGCCGATGATCTCGGCGGCGATCGCGAGGTAGTCGGCGAGCTCGAGGTACTCGGTGCTCACTTCGCGAGGCGCTCGAGCAGCTCGCGGTCCTCCTCGATGATGCGGCGCAGGCGGGCCTTGAACTTCGGGTCGCGGCGGCGGCGCTGCACGGCTTCGGAGAGCGCTTGCTTGATGGTCTCGTTC
>Ga0182030_10015458_pt1 | contig 14955 bp, 6 predicted proteins | sample 812S3MmetaG_FD_121299 | JGI IMG/M metagenome (GOLD analysis project Ga0182030, IMG submission 121299) | Permafrost microbial communities from Stordalen Mire, Sweden - 812S3M metaG (Illumina Assembly) | ecosystem: Environmental > Terrestrial > Soil > Wetlands > Permafrost | place: Sweden... | reverse complement strand
GCGCCGCCATCGTCGTCTTCGTCCAGTGGCGATTGAAAAATCGCCCCGAGAATATCACTGGCACGCAATGCGGCCTTACCGGACGCCACCGCGCCGCAGGAATCCTGAAGTGACCCTCCTGTACTAAGTGCGTGAAATGAGGCTGCAGTGAGAAAAATATTGCCTAACCATTCGCGCACAAAGGGATTCGCTTCGACTGACGCCAGCACCGGACCGTTTCGAATATCGTCGCTGTAGCGAGCCGTACGCAACGCGCGCAATGCTTCGGGATGTGGGTTCAGCGTGGCGGAAATGGATGTGGGAAGCGTCAGTTCGACAGCAATGGCATCAGCTTCGATTTCGAATCCCAGTACGCATGGAGCACCGGCCTTTCTGAACTGAAACCGCACATCTTGGGACTCGGAACTGCGGGGTCGTCGTAAGGATGCGTCAGACCTCGGGGCATAGCGTCGAATCTGCGCAGGGGAGTTCGTGCCATGTGAATGGAAGCGGATCCTGCGGAAAATGCTCGCTAGTGGCGATTGCGCAGGTACGGAAAACTCGAGCGCCGGCGCGAACTCAACGATTTGTGTCAGCCAGTGAAGCCTGGCGTTCGAAGTATCCTGAAAAACACCGAAGGGTACGCGCGACAGAATCGCTGACCGTGGACGATACGCTGGCAAGTCTGTAATTCCGCCAATGTCCCTCACTGGGAAGGGATCGGATGCATCACATAGATAAAAATCATCGACCGCCAACTCTATCTCGTATGCCGTCGTGTGATTGTAAAAAAAAAAGATCCACAATGCGGTGTCGTAGCGCCAGGACACCTTGCCCGGTGCGAACTCATTGAGTGCCTGCAACACAGGTAGATTACCGCGCGAGACGGCGCTCCCTTGCGCGCCGGGTCCGGCCGGAATCTGCAGTTCGACTTCGGGCAAGCTCAAGTCACTAAATAGCTGGCCTGGCGCAAAATCGGGCAGCGGTCCGGATCCCGTAAAGTCCTCCCCGTCTCCGCCTTCGGCACGCCAATTGGTGACCAGTCGCCTCACGGCGGTAGGAACGACGGCCAACGCCAACGGCCGTGGATATTCCCAAACAATTGATTGCAACTCTTGATCGGAAATCAGCAAACTCTTTTGAATAGCGCGACTGCATTCGGCTAGCTTGACCGGATTACTCTCAATAGCAGCTAGGATCCCCACCAGCAAAGCCCGGCGCTCCCGCGCATACAGCCACCGGATGGCGCGCAAATCGTTGACGCGTCGCCTCGCTTCTTGATGCAGATCTGCTCGCACGGCCGGGCTGAGGGGAGTGCTCGTCACGCGCTCATTCCATAGCGCGTTGAGAATGCGCAGATTGCCCTCTGACTGCAGAGCCACTGGCCCGAGCAGATCATTCCACACGGCTTCGGCGGGGGTGCCTGTGGGCAGTTGATCGGATAGATACTCGAGCAGCGCATAGACTGACTGGATGCGCTGAACGTAGCGGTTCTTCAAGGGCAGGTTTCGCGGCGGTAATTCCGGATCGAACAATTGGTCGTACGCTTGATAGCTGATTCGGTCTCGCCCGTAGTCGGATAAGACCACAATGGTCCAAGGCCGAGTTCCGCGGGTTCTACCGGCACGTCCTTTGCGCTGTAAAAAAGAGGCAATATCGCGCGGTGCTTTATGCTGAATGACTGCGCCTACCTGAGGATCGTCGAAACCCACCTCCAACGCCGCAGTTGCCAAAACAACCTCGCTGCCACTATCGACTCCACGATCACTGGAAGTGGTTCGGGAAATGCGCAACCGGCCTGTCAACGGGTGACCGATATAATCCTGAATAAAACTCCAATCCTGGCCGCCGTGATAACGGGCCATACCGTGTGGCTCGCGCAATCGAGCCAACCCCCCATCGGGATACTTTTGAAAATTGGGCTCCCCCGTTCGTTCGAAGCAACCCTCGGCGTCCCTGCCCTTTGCCAAGAGTCGATTGACACTATCCATCTGATCAGTAAACAGAAACGTTCGCCAACCGAATAGTCCGCGCTGCGGTGCCTTCAATCGAGGATCGAGAATGCGCGCCGCCAGCATCATGGTTTGTATGGTCGTAGATAGCAGCGAACGGCGGGACACGGGATCCCCGCGCAACGCCAATAGGTACTCCGCGCCCTCCGGGACCATATCCCGATCCATAGGCTCAATCTCGACCACCCGTTCTTCCTGCATTCCCGTCAGTTTTGCGAAAAATTGCGCTCCGTTGCGCAGCGTCGCCGACAACCCAACGAAGTGCGCAGGCGTTCGCGCGCGAGCGCGCCACCGACGAATCAAATACCCAATCTGGGCACCGAACGTGCTGCCGTAGAGATGCACCTCATCCAGCAGTACGAGATCAGGCGCGCGCGTAGCGTTAGGACCTACGCCAAACAAGTGGAAGCTGCGGCTGTCCGATAGCCCTCTGTTGAGCATTTCGGCGGTGGAGAATAGAACATCAGGTGGTTCCCGTTGCATACGCTGACGGGTAAGAACAACTTGTTGATCGGTCACAATACAATCGCATGCCGAACAATATAGTCGCTCATTTGCCTTAGCTTGGTCTTCTGTTCTCCACACCAGAAACCCCGAGCAACCAGGCGACGGACACCGCAGATACGGACACTTAAATCCCGTCGCCACCTGCTCCCACATTGTCGAGCCACCCTGCTCATAGGCAACAGCCGCTGCGGATGGCGGCACATCGCCATACAATGCCGCGATCCGGATTGGGCGATGTGCCAAGCCGTCAAAGGTGCGTGCCTGTCTAAACACTTCGGTGAACTGATCTTTGAGCAACTCAGTGCGCGGATAGATTGCCAACACCTGCACCCGCGCGACGGTTCCGGTGCTCATATTGGCTGACACCCAAGTGAGCGCCGGCAAGTAAAAGGCCAATGTCTTGCCACTACCGGTACCTGCACTGACCAACGTGGCCTGCGGAACATGGCTTTGTAAGCCTTGCAGAATTCGTGCAGTCGCTTCGATTTGAAAACCCGACAGCCGGTATTGCGGCATCATGCCGGCAAGCCGTTGCCGCAAAATGTGCAACACGCCGTCGGAGTTAGACAGCCGCTGTTCGAACGCTGCCAACGCCTGCTCTAAAGAAACGTCCCGTTTAGGATAGCGACGGCGGCGCCACAGGAAGCGATAATCTGCGACTAGCGTCGGGGCCGAGAGCCAGGTGGAGCCGTGCTCATGCTTTGGAAACAGTTGTCTCAACTTGCTAAAAAGGCGAATCGCCTCGGCCATCCGCGAACGGTAACCCAAGCCATCGGGCGTGCGGTGCAAAAAACCGTCTGCTACTAGGTCAGAGATGACTTCCGACTCGCTTATGTACCTCAAGTCTGGCGAAGATCTAAGCGCCCGCGTCAGCGGGGTCGCCACCAGTTCCTGCAGCTCCTGATCGCTTAAAAGGCCATCTACCAATCCCCAGACAAGCCGTCGCGCCTCATTGCGCTCGATGTCATCTAAGACAGTCTCTCTGAGTAATTTTTCGGCGACGGAATCTGGCATCGTCAGTTGCGCCCGCGCACAGAGTAGCGCGAGAGCATGTCATGCTCACGAAGCAACTCCAGTAGTTGCGGCGTAACGGAGCTGAGGGGCACGCCGCCCGGCGTCATGACCGCGCGCAAAAAATCCGTCAGTTCGCTTGGATAATCAGAATGCATCGCATCGAGTTCAGCCTGCAGGGACGCCACGCTTGCACGAATCCTGCGGAAGTCTTCGTGTGACTGAACGCCTCTGCGTAACTGAGAAGTTAATTCAATGAAGCGCGCCGTATAGCGTGCGAGAGCTTGAGTATTTTCAGGCGTCGGAGGGACTTTCTCTCCCAGAGTCCGCGGATTTTCGGCGCTGCATTCGTTGACAATGAACCTCTCCCATGCCGCGTCGGCGACTGTTTTGAGTTTATCTCCTTCTCTTTGCACGGCACTTATGAGTTGTGTCCACCTCTGATTCGCCACGAGCGTTTGCGAATCCGGTTTGTTTCGAAAGGCAGTTGCCACTTCGCCTATGCGATCATGTAGCCGCCGAATCGATGCCATATCCATTGTCAATTCCAGAGCACCGCTCTGAAGGGCTCGAATGCGATCGGCTTGGCCGACAAAATCGCCTAATGCTGTTTGGAGCCTGTCCTTACGTTCTTGCAAGGCCACCACTTCCGCCCGCCGTTGAGCCAAGTTACCCAACGCTCCGATCTGTCTTTCGATAGTCGAAAGTCGGTCAAGAAGGGTTGACGCTGAGCCCATCGGCTGTCTCCTGCATTTGAGTCAGTAACGCCAGAATTGAATCCGCCACTGGAGCCGGATCCGTGTCCTCAAGCGTTTTAATTTGTGCGCCGAGCTTCCTCTCTACTTGAGCGATGAACGTCTCGGCGTCGTGAAATAGCGCCAAGAGGTGCAACAAGGATCGAAATGGAACACGTGCCAACGTCTGCAATACATCCTCGAGAGCCGCATCAGCCTGCGTCTTCTCAATTAATACAAACGAGGTTCTAATTTTGGCTATTTGCGAAGCAGACACTTCTTTCAATTTATCCAGAGTGCCGTGTATTAAATCGGTACGTTCCACCAATCCGTGCTCCTTGGCGAGGTTATGGACCTGCTCAAGTTTCACGGCGAGATCTTTAATGCCTTCTTCGCCCACTTGTTGTTCAAAGGTGCTTCGAGTTGCACGCAGCCACTGAATTGTTCTATCGGCGCCAACCCGAAGTCTATCCGGCACCAATTGCAGCAAGTGCTCGCGCAACTCCGGGAACGACGCCGCGATATTCGGGTCTGTCACTACCTCTGCATTCAAATACGAAGCAATTCGCGGAGCATCGATGGCGGACGCGATTTTGCCAGTGCCTTGAAAGCATGCCGCGTAGCGGAATAACTGCTCTTGCAAAGGCACCCTCGACTCTGACGCCCGCGCTACGATGCTTGAATACAATTCTAAGGGAGTGGGCACTCCCTCTGTGGCGACCTCTGCCGCCCATTCATCGGAAATCGGTCGAGCCAGTTGTTCAACCGGTGTCGACTCTGCGCCACCGGACAGCCCCAGCAACGCGCTCTGCAAACGGAGACGGGGCACTAAGTAAGAGAGATTCCGCTCGATCTCGCGCTCAATCCGTTGCTCCGCTTGCTTGGTTAGTGCGTCCAAGAGCCATGTGTAACAGGCAAAATCGTCCTCCGCGTCCGAGTACTTCCAACCATTTCTCTCTTCGCGACGTCGCATCGCAAGCAGCGCTTTGCTTACTCTACCGGTGGAATCGCGATCTGTAGCGGGAGCAAGATACACGGGTGGAAACTTCGGGTTGTCGATGTCAGGTTGACCCGTCGTCGCGCCGGGAATGTATATCCAAGTCGAAATGGTCGTACCTTGTTTGTTTTCCCATGCTTGGTCACGGATTCTTAAGTCCATCGCGTCGATGCGATCGCGGATCGCAGCGCCCCATTCCGAGCGAATCTGGCGTGCATCCAACTGATTAATTCCGCCGCCATCAGCCCACGCGCGTAAGCGCTGTTTAAACTTGTCGATCGCATCAGAGTCAACGGTCTCCCTTTCTTCGACTCTCGACGGCACTGTCGGTGCGATCTCTGGGTTCCTGTACTTTGCGCTTGCCTTGGTGTGTCCATTGCCTGCAGCAAAGGGTGGTTTGATAGAAAACGCCTGAAATATACGGTGAGGTACTTCTTGGGCCCTCGAAAGCGATTCTGGGTTATCTCCCCAGTAGAACAACACGGCCCTAGCGCGTACCATCTCATCGCCCGCCAAGCTCGAGTCGTTCAGCGCAATTTGCACGTCGGGACTGAGCGTAACATTGCCGAATCCCGCCTCAGGGAAACGACCAGATTCGAATGACGGTCGTTTTTGCAAGGGATCGCGTAAGACCCCGTTTATTAAGGCCCTAGAGTTAAATTCCATCCGGCCGCCAGAGTGCGGCAGAACCTGGTGACACAAACCGGAGATGGCATCGCGATTTAATGGGAATAGTCGATGCCCGTGTCGAGTACTGCCGAAAGCATCAAGCGTCTCCGCTTCTTCTGCGGACAGATCTCCAGTTTCAAAAGTTGGCGTCCAGTTACTAAGCGCTGCACCTCGTTCTCGCGAGTCCGAGAACTGAGTGGATAAATTGCGTGCCCCCCAACGCGCAGCGTTGAGATAGCGCCCCGCCAAATTGCAGCAGTGATCCAATAGTTGCTTTTCATCTTCAAAACGGCTTTTGACAATCCATTCGAATTTTGCACGTGTCAGAATTGTGTCGCGATGCTCCATATAGCCGTCCGTGACTGCGAGCGCTGTCCTCAGAACGGCACGAACTTTTCTGCCCGCATGCGTTGCCTCGACGATGCTGAGCTTGAGCAGGGACTCTTGTATGCCGGCCAGAGCCGCAAAATCCTCTACAAGCAACACAAGCTCTTTGTCGTCCTTGAGCAACTGCATCCGAACCCGGTCGACGATGTCTTCAATCGTCATGCCGCTCGCAGCACGCTCCAAGTTGAATACACGCCGCAACGCCGGATCGAGGGCTGATTTGAGTACGTCAACTGCCATTTCTCGATTTCGACCATCTAGAGCATTCAAGACAGTCCGGTAATACGTCTCTACCGCGCGTGCCGCATGGTCTAACCCCTTCTCCTCAAGATTCGTGAGATCTTCGACGGTAAAACGTCCGAGGGTATCGTGCTCTTCGGACGCGCCCGGCGGTAGTCCATGGAGTGCCCGACTTACAATGCGTGGCAGCACACCTTTTATAAAATGATCATCCAGGGCGGCGTCCTGAATCAGGCTAGGCAGTCCACGGGCATGATGGAGACGCATGCTGGTTGCCGTGCGAGACGACTCTGCCACTTTGCCTTCGCGCAACTGTTGCGCGATGCGTTCTGCTTCCCCTGTCAGTACAATTTTTAGCTCTGACGCGAGCCTTATTGCGGCATCGCGGTCTGATACCGAGGCAACGGAACTGTTAAGTTCCCGCCGCAAATCGTCATATTCAGTGCCCTTCAGGGGCTCCAATATTCTCTCAACAACGTTACGCAGGCTGGCGCTCTTTGGGATCATGATGATGTGCATGTCACGGGAGCGCTTATGGCGATGCAGTTGGGCTGCGAGCCAGCGGATCATGTGGGATTTGCCTACCCCGGAGGTTCCAGAGATCAACAAAACCAGTGACCCACCAGCCAGGTTCTCCGAGGTGAAGGCTTCCAGCAGTTGCTTCTCGTCCGCCTCCGATTCGTCCTTGGAATATGCGGCGCGGCGCACCAGACGTGCGGGTTCGTGCACGGCGAGCAAAATCGCCTCATCGGCGGTTTCCGCTTCAGTCCGAATGCAGGTATCAATTTCCGCCAGCGTGGGCCAAAAAGGAAGTAAGGACACCTCAGGCTCCCGTGCCGCGCTTTACATGCGTCACAGTGTCTGCACGACGGGTTGCCTCGGTGCCGGTCAGTTTTATGCCGATGCCAGCATCGGATTTCGAAAGGAATTCAATGGTTCCTTCTCTCCGCAGCAAATACAAAGCGCGAGAAAGCGATTTTGATAGTGTCCTCTCCGGTAGTTGCACGTAATGCTTGCTATCCAGATGAGATTCGACGTCGCGTCGATAAATGCCGGTATCCAGCACCGGCAATTCGTTTGCTAGCAATTCGATGAACTTATCGACCGGCAACTCCTGCGTTTCTGGTAGCACGCCCCCAATCACGTCACGAATAGCCACGGTGGGATCGACGACTGCTTCGCGGCCGTCGTTCCACAGAAATCCTAAAAAACGACCCCATGTTTTAAGACCGTTTAGACGTGTGTCATTTTGAGCAAAACAAAGATCCTCACGAGTCAACTGGTCCATTTCGAGTTGCGGTAGAGTGCGCCAATCGAGAGCATAGACGTCCTGGGCCAGCAGCCATGCCAGGCTGCGCGTCAGATCCGCAGACTTTGATTCCTCGGCTTCCCAGAATCGCTGATTGTTGATAGCCGCAAAGGCTGCCTTTCTGGCGATTGTTCGAATATGTGCGATAGGAATTGTTGCGCCGTGTTTAGCAGTAGATCGGTACTCCTCCGAGACGACATAGCGATCAGTCTTTTTTGCGAAAACGCCGAGTTCCGTCCATCGACGTAGCGTGGTCGTCAATTTAGCTTGGCTTTTCGAGAGGCCAGGTGGTTCCAGTCGCGAAACCAGACTCTCTTCACCCAAACCACCGCGTACGTCGCTCAGTGCTTGATACAGCACCGCAAACACGTTGGGCAAGCCATCATTTTGTAAGTTAAGTACGCTCATTCGGTAAGCAGACCTAAAAGGGATTTTAATTCCAAGGAATGCGTGGCTGTGGCTTTGTACAGCCTCAAAGGATGAAATGGGTCCGGCTGGTCTTCAGGCAACAGGATGACTGTATATTGAGATCTATAACCCGATTCCCCTAAACATGCAGGGTTCGTAGTTCCTGGGGACACCACGCTTAGGCGAACGGTGTTACTACGAAAATGATAAGTAGGTTCCGGACGAAGACCGACATCCTCAAAGAATACAGGACGACGAACTTGCGCGACATGGCTGATGATTTTGTTCTTCAGTCGCGTCGGCGAATTTCCCTCGAGTACGACTTCTTGCACAGGGCACTCTCGCAGAATCGCATGAATCGCTCGGAGGAGTTCTAATTGATCCTGAGCCCGCGCATCGTAGAAAACCAAAAGCCGATGATGATCGCGAATTGCGATCAAGGAAAGCCAGGGTTGCAAATCGGGCGCTTCAATATTAGTTGCAATTGAAGCCGCAGGTGGGCGGTAAATCACGGATTCAGTTCGGTGACTCCAATGCACGGGGCAACCGCCGCAACTCGATGTGACGCTAACGCTAGCACCCGGCAATGTCACCGTGTAAAGCTCCTTGATCGACTCGGCAATCTCACGGCGGCCGTTTATCACATCGAAAAGCAAACGAAAGTGATCCACACGAGCACGCGTCTGACTTCTGCTGGCCGCCACAGCGCGTTTCCAATAATCCTTATTGGCGTGACCTGGGTCCAAAATCCTAACGCGACAAGTCACCATGGGTGTCATGTCATCAATGCCAGCCCCGCTACGCGTAGAACCCGACACGAGCTCGATCAAACCCGCACGCGCGACGAGTAGGACAGTATTCATATTCCAAGAGCGGTTGCTCTGTGACGCCTGCTCAAGATGTGGCAATAAACTGTCCAAATTCAGGACCAACACATCGCCTGCAGCATCGACTTTGGTGCTCGACCTCATCAGCTGTCTCCAGCGGTCGAAGCCTTTGTCGTCGCCAATTAACTGGGTATTTGCCAGTTCTTCCGCTTGGCCTATGTCATCGTCCAGCCAAATGGTCAAGCTCGCACACGCCAAACCATCGCGACCGCCTCGGCCCACTTCCTGATAAAAGCGATCGAGACCCTCCGGAATCGTGGCATGAATCACCGCGCGAACATCGTGCTTGTCCACTCCTAAGCCAAACGCCGAATTCGCGACTACCATGTCGAGGTCTCCTTGTGACCATTGTTGCAGAATCCTTTCGCGCTCACTAGCACTGGTCCCACCGTGAAACTGCGCCACCCGTGCATGACCAGCCCGAAGAAGCGTACTGCCCCAGCGGTCCACCTCTTTTCTAGTAGTGGAATACAAAATTAATGGCCGCGGTGCCTTTGCAATTGCCTCCAATACCAGAGTCTCTCGCTCTTCTTCGCTCGAGGCGCGGTGATACCAATACCGAGGCTCCGGCCGCACATTGACGGAGGCAATGACTTCGGTCCGGTCAGCCGGCCCAAAAAGGTAGCGAAGCAGATCGATCACCTCCTCGGTCAGAGTCGCGGATGCCAGCACCGTCTTAAAAGGGCGAGCGGATTGGTTAAGCAGAGAACGGCGGATACCTGAGAGGGCTTGAAATCCCGGCCTGAACCCGTCGCCCCATGATGCGACCAAGTGCGCCTCATCAACCATCAAATAGCGGAGAAATCCGCTCTGCGCTGCCGCCTGGAGCTCCCGCGATAGGCCCGCCGCCACGGATTCCGGCGAGGCAAATATGATGCCCTGCTGTCCTTTCCCGATCGCTGCGGCAATTGACTTTTTCTCAGCATCGTCGAGTCCGCCGTGGTAAGCCAATGAAGTCCAGGGTCTTTCGGGATAGCGCCACTCGAGAAGCGACCTCATTCTTCGCGCTTGATCCAGTGCCAGTGCGATCGTGGGCACAACAACCACAGTGAGGCGACCCTCCCAGCCCTCGCTCAGGATCGGGGCCTGCGCGAGCAAACTTTTGCCGCTACCCGTCGGTAGGTTGGCGATCAAAGTGTTCCCGGCGGGCATCAGAAACAATGCTCGCAATGCCTCCCTCTGACCCTCACAACTATACCTGCGATAGTTCACGGCCTTCTCAATGAAGGGATCTGCGCTTATTGAGGCATCAATGCGGCTTTTTACCTCGCTGTACGCGTCATCAAATAAATCACGCCCTACACCGAGGAAATCGAGCCGCGGGGCTTGCGCCGATAGGTGAAACGAACCAGTACCGACAGGAGTGGCGCTCACGCCAGCATCTAGCCACTGCGCCTGCGTCGGCCACCCCAACACGGACGGCACCTTCAGATCACTGGCGCGACCGTGTATTCGTTCGCGCACGATAATTTGGCGCAATAGCACGACCAAATCCGCGGGTTGTAGTACCGTGCTCCGCGCCTGCCATGCCAACAAGGCACGGCGCGTCCTTTCTAAGAGACCATCGGAGGATGGAGCATCCAAACTCGGCCAATTTGGCCACCCGATGAGCAGCGATTGCAGGCTAGAAAAGCTAAACTCGTGATTCATCTCGCTGGTTCCGACACGATCGACAGATCGTCTGGCGATATGAAAACCGCCCCTATCGAGTCTACGTGCCCGATTGGAGCACTAATACCGCGAATGAGTGCTAGATTCACGCCGCGCTCGCGAACAGCGGCCAACTCCTCCTGGGTGCGCGCGGTATCCTTTAGGTTTGCCAATCGCGACAGCAGTTGGGCCCCCCGTCGAGCCCAGGCCTCGCGAGCTGCCCCGCTGGCTTGCGCTATAATCTTCTGAGTGCGCGGATTCTCCATGGATCGCTTGAGCGCCTCGTCAGCGACTCGCAGGGGCATTTCTTGCCAGCGCTCCATCTCAGGAATACCACGAGCCCGTACTGCATCCCACCGATCAGTCCGAAGATTCGTATCGCGGCCACCTAAGGTGTTGTCATCCTTGTTGTATTCGGGTCTAAGCCAGCGATCGACGAATGAGCCATCAACGACCCGAAGCGCGCTATCAAGCCAAATGACGTTGTCCATGGGTGGCAGAAGTGCGTCGGCGCGACGCAGAAGCGGCGCTGAGAAAAGTGATCTCTCCGCTACAGTTCCCGCCATAGCATCGACCGCCGGTCGCACGTCTGCTTGGATAACAACATGCACGCAGAAATAAACATCCACGTTAGTTGTGGAAGCCGAAACATAGTCCTTCGCGTGACGCCAAAACGCGTAGATACGCCCGCGATCATCTAGGCGCGTGAATTCTTCGAGACCGTCAACGAATACGTCCCCGGCGCGTAGTAGTCGGACGTGATGTTCCCGGGCGTCCGCGCTAAGCGCGGACTTGCGCCGGAAACTGTAGGGATACGTGACCGGGCTAGTGGGTTTGAAGTCGGGCGCGGATCGATCCATAGTGCTCGCGAACCGGGGCGCAAATTCCGTGACGGATACGAGCGTGGGATGACGTCCACTATTAGAAAAACGGTAGCGCGAGGTGCGATCCCCGGCATTCGAACGCTCTGACTGCGGAATTTCTTCTCTGCCGAAACCTAGAGTTTGATGAATCCACGGTTCGCACGCGTCGCGAATACCTTTCCAGTCCGCGTCCAAAGTTCCCATCCTGTCCCAACTATCGTCCGATTCAATCGACAGCGCATCTAAAGCGTCTTGAGCAGCAATGCGTTTGAATTCCGCATTAATACGGCCGGCGGGGCCACCAAGCGCCTCGGTTAGGAAATCAAAACCCTCGGCGCCTCGTTGGCTGAGCGCGGCGTGAAGCTCGCGCATTGCCTCACCGACCAGATATTGCAGGCTTGCAATGGAGCGCGAAAAAACTTCGAATCCGTTTGCTAGACACCTATACCATTCGCTTTCTATGGGGTCTGCGTCACAAACTATTACGTATGAATCGATGTTGCTGCCGGACCCATAGCGATCCAAGCGACCAATGCGTTGCTCGATGCGATTGGGGGCCAAGGGCAAATCATAGTGCACTAGGATTTTCGAACCCCCCTGCAGGTTCAGACCTTCCTCGGCGCTTTCATCACAGACAAGTACCTGACACGTTCCCTTCTGCAGAAACCGCTCCCATCCTGGCTCTCCGCGTCGCGGGAACCTTCCGTGGCGCTCCACGTTGCCCGCCATCCTGACACGAAGATATTGGTAGAGGTCGTCCGCCACCGCGGGCGAGGTGCAAAATACCAACGCTTTGGCACGCTGATCAGGCAGATGCGATAGGTTCTTATAGAGACACTCTTGGCGCTTTGTACTGCTGCTAGCCTCTTCGGCTAAGGCGGAAATTACGGTGAGATCCCTTTCAAGGATTGACTTCAGATTTCCTGGCAGACCGGCAACCCAATCTAAAATTGCAAGTGGTCCTGCGAGTGAGTGAGCGATCAACGAAACAGAGACATCGCGCAGCAGGTCGTCCTGATCGGGCGCACGAACTACTGCGTCAAATGAACGGCGCAATTCTTCGACAGCCTTCGACAATGCGGCGCGAGAATCATCCAAATAGGACCACACCTTGGAGCCGCCGCGAGTGGGCGTCAGAAAAGGAAGTTGGCTCCTGCGGTTTCTCAAAATCCGCCGATCAAGACGATAGGTGTCGGTGACATGACTTCTTAGGGTTTTTAGCGCGGCAACTAGTTCAGGATCATCCGGATTCGGAAAGCGTTCCAGTATCCTCTTCAACGCTTCAACCGCGCTCAGTAGAAGCGCATCGGTACTGAATGTTGCTGATAGTTGATCCAAAAAAGGTTCCAAGACCAGTGCATTCTCTGGAACCAGGGCGGCGACGGCTTCGGCGATTTCCTGGCGATTGTCGATGCGCTCTTTGAATGCCGCAACATCGTTCAACGGATAAGTCACCGGATCGAGCAAGTGCAGCAGTTTATGGAATTCGCCCTCATTTCCCAATACTGGTGTGGCCGATAATAGTAACAATCGGGGAAGCGTCGCGGACCGCAGCCGAACGACCTCGTATAGTCCAGTGGCTTCCGCGGAATCGCTGGTTAAGTGATGGGCCTCATCGACAACCAAGAGCTCAACGTCAGGCAGAAGTGCCGCGATCTCGTCCAACGATTCGCTGCTAATGACATGCAATCCGCTGCCCAACTCCGCTTCGAGTGAAAACCGTGTTGCCAACTCCTCCGTCCATTGACTTACTAAAGAAGGCGGCACCAGCACCATCGCGTTGGCATCGTACGGACGGTCGATAAAAAACTGTCGAATCACGATACAAGCTTCAATCGTCTTGCCCAACCCCACTTCGTCCGCGAGCAAATAGCGTTGTATGGGATCGTGAAGCACCCGACGAGCGACTTCCAACTGATGCGGCTCGAGTTCAATTGCCGACGACAAGGCGGCAGTTATTCCCATCGCAGTGGCTCGTTGCGCTACCAGGCTTCCTACAAAACGCTGTCGAGCGTGCGCGAACCTCGGTGTTTCGGTAATACAGCGAGCCAGATAGCACTCTGGACGTTCAATCGGACGACGCCAGCGCACAAACACCTCATCCGCCGGTATGTTCACCGCCTCTTGATTGGGAAACTGCACTTGAATGGGATCGTCCGTCCCGTCCATACAACGACCCACCCGCCATAACTGGCTTTTAGTCTGCGGAGAGAAAATGCGGGTCTCACGCGGTATTGGCGCCGGCCGGATTAAATCGATCGGTACAGTATATTTGGGCTGAACATCCTGATCGGGGCCCGCAAAAAACTCAATGGTGGCGGTCGAAGAGCTACGAGACAGTAATCGGGCGATTCCCAGGCCAGATAACTCGCCCGATGTGACGATAACAAACATCACGCATTTGACCCACTAACGGGCCAGACGACTCTTTTCGGAATACACCGCCGCGTAGGGGATTGGCTGATGCATGGATTCCAAGTGCATTTGGTGTCGTCCTTTTTACGAAATGCCTATTAGTCCGCCCAATCATTTGGACGATTGACGGATGCCAGTTGCCCCGGCCCGCATTGTACCCTTGCAACCGCTCAATAGGCCTGTGAACTACAACTCAAACGGCTGATCTGAGGCATATTGCTGCCCGCCTGAATAGCCTGCATTTACGCGAATCCCATTTGTGAGAGCGGGCCGCGCGCGAATGTTATTTCGGATGGACACCAACAAGCTCCGCAAGAGCGTCAATGACCGAGTGCGCTTACGGCCCATCTTTCACCCGCTAGGTTTTTCAAGAGGGGATTGGTGCATAGATTCCGTAGGTGGTTCAGGCGAATCGACTCTCACCATTAATCATGCACTTCTAGTCGAGTTGCGGACGCTTCCGCGCCAGCGCCTTTCGCTCTCGCTCAAGGGCGCGTTCGCGAAAGATCGCGATTGCTTCTTCGCTCGTAATTTCGCCCCGCTGGGCTTGTTGGTGAATGGCTTCATCCTCTGGATTTGGAACATAGCCCTCGTGCATCAGGCTACCGATGATGCCAGCGGTATCGAGGGCCTTTTGGGCGGCGGAACGGGTGTCTTTCGGTGCTTGACTCATGAGTGGAATTCCTTCGGCCAAACGACCAGCCGATCGATCGGTCGCTCCCCATCATTTTAATCTGCTCACTCATTCAATAATCGAGTCCCTTCCCGTCTTCTCCGCCGCCCGCGCCATCCCGGATCTTCCCACGTTGATCTTCTCCGCATATTGCAACGGCATGCGCGGCGATTTCCACCCACCGGCCTGGGTGATTGCGGCAAGATCAATGTCG
>Ga0182030_10015453_pt1 | contig 14957 bp, 15 predicted proteins | sample 812S3MmetaG_FD_121299 | JGI IMG/M metagenome (GOLD analysis project Ga0182030, IMG submission 121299) | Permafrost microbial communities from Stordalen Mire, Sweden - 812S3M metaG (Illumina Assembly) | ecosystem: Environmental > Terrestrial > Soil > Wetlands > Permafrost | place: Sweden... | reverse complement strand
CCTTTCTAGACGCACACTCGCCACCTCCCCGTACCTGATAACGCATCTCCCTTCACCCAGATCCACCACCGGCACGTCCACCACCAAAGATTCCTCGCAACCTGAAACCGGTCCCATCTCTTCCCTCCCATCTACGCTTCCTCCGGCACCACTTCACAGCGCCTGCACACACCATTTCCTACACCCTCTCTCCTGGATGCGTCCCGTCCTCTCGCAGGGTCTCCTAGATGGACGCTTAACATGTCCAAATGAGAGATGCGGGGCGCAGGTAGGGCGGTATGCGTGGCAGGGAATGAGGTGTAGTTGCGGGGTGTGGGTGTGTCCGGCCTTTTCATTGGGGAAGGGGAGGGTTGACGAGGTTCTATTTAAGAGTAAGAGGGTTGAGGGGAGGAAGGATATGAGTGAGAAGGGCGTAGTAAATGGAGAGAAGGATGGGTTTAGGATTGCTGATGTTGGAGGAGATGGAAACGGGGGAGGGGCGGGGATCAGGCTGCCGCCGGGGATGAAGGGGAGGGAGAATTTGTGAGGGATGGCTAGACTGGGTATGAGGGATAGACCCTAGACATGGTGAGAGAGGTCGCTGTGTTTGCTCAGTGCATAAGTTGTTGTTACAGATACTTCACACGATGCCAGACTTCACGCTCGGTCGACCGAGGTGTCGGTCTCAACAGAAATAAAGACCTTCCCTATACATCTTAGAAACCTCATCAATCCTCGCGCAATGCTGGCATTCTCTCGCAGACCCCTTTTTATCTCTCGCTCTTTAACAAGGGCCCTATTAGATGTTTCAGGGGATCATAGTAGCACACTAATTCCAGGTCCCTATCGCAGTAGAATACCTAGAAACTACCTTGAGGCATTGTAGGCGTCCTCAATCTACCATCCAGCTTCCATTTTTGTCTATTCCACGTCGATGATCTTCAAAATCCCTGAGTATACCAAAGCTCGACCCCATTGTTCAATCAATACAAGGGTATCGGTAACCCCGAAGAAGAGTTTTCACAATTATGGTGATCGTCCACATCCGACACTAAATACACGTGAAGCTGTTCCATCGTTTCAATTATCCTGCTGCCTAGGATCTTTCAAGGATTTGAAAATTCTAGAAGTCTAAAGAGATTGTGATTGCACTATCTTTGACCTGTAGGAAGAAGAGCATCGTATTGGTGGTCATAGCTTGCGCGGAAATTTGAATTCACGGAATGTCGTTGCAGATTGTAGAGCAAAACGCTAAGAACTCGTTTGTCATAGAATAAAATGTGTAGGAGATTTACGTCTTCTAGAGCAGAGCTAGAAGTCTCATCTGCTAGCCACAGGGGTAGATGACGTGATATTCTAATTCCTTCCCATGCGGGCCGAATTCAAGGTCTGAGAGCTTGCTCCGACGACAGTAAAAAAGTAGATCTTGGAGGGATTTTGGAATAAAATGGAGGGGAATACTCCGAACAAGAGTATAAGGGGAGAGTGTCGGGGACTGGGAGTTCCTGATTCAGGGGGTGTGATCATGTGACCCAGCCTCCTACAAGCGTTGTGAGCTGACAGCACGAGTAAAACCAGCAGATGACAGGCGTAGATCTATCAGAACTATCTAAAAGACCCGCTTGGTGATGCTCTACTGCACCCGCAGAGCTCTAATGGACATAAGGCAGGAGTGAGCAAAACCTGGGAGAGGGTAGGGACTATAATTCGTGGGCTTTCACGAGGCGGCCAAAATGCATGAAAGGGCGAGGAACTGCGAGACACCAACGCAACTACGAGCTGGTACCCCACTACTGGCTCTTTCAAGTAGGAGGATTCGTCCTATCGCATAACATCCTGCGGAAGAACGATGAGACAAAAAAAACGAATTTCCGCAGTAAGCGGACAAGAAATAGGGTTGTCTCTCCTGCGAGTCAGCCGTAGAAGGTAACCTGCCTGTTTGTGCATAAGAGGGAATAACGAACCGATCCGCCGGATCTGTGTCAGACAGAAGAGAAGCGGTGACCAGCTCGTCCCATAACCGGTGAGGTGCAGTGAACGGGCGTTGAAATTAAGATGATAGAGTGGTACAGAGTGATATGATTAGATGGTGTAACAATGAAATAGCTATATTATAAGCCAGTCGCATTCCCTGGCCTATAATATGCTGCTTCTTTCTGCTGACATATGATGACAACCATGCAGTCATCGAGCTTTTATTGAAATATGTGCGGGGTAAGGAAGTGTCCTAAGTTCAGCTGTATCACTAGTGGCCTAACTTTCCCTCCTGATGTGCTGAAGTCTATCATCGTACGATATCACGCCTAGTCACCCTCAATCGACTCTTCAGAGCCTTGGAAATATCGATTATTGGTAAAGCTAGTCATAGCCTTCCATGGCTTGCTCGGTCTCTGCTCTCAATCTGTTCTGCCTATCATTCATCCGGAACTATCAAGCGAATTGCTGACAGGCGGGGTTGTGATAGTGACTTCTGTGGTGGGTACTGGAGGGGTCCTGAAATCTTGAAATCTATTGGAGTGGCTGATATCATGGGTGGTGAACGCTTGAACAGGCGTCAGGTGTTTCCCGTAAGCACTAGCTGAAGCCTGGTCACGAACCTTGAAGCGAAAGAGTTGGGTTATATGCAAGGCTGGGAAGATTACTGCTAGAGTGCCTGATAAGATTGGCTAGTAGTCCGAACGAGAAAAACCTCGGTGGCCGTCGTTTAAGTAGCACTTCAGCAAGAGCCCATAGGGCCCATAGGGCAGAGCCCGGTGTGGAACGTAGGCGTTTTTGTGCCGCCAATATAGCAGGGTATATCTAGAGCCTGATAACTGCCGTGTTGAGATGATCGGTGATCATGATTTTGCTTACTAGGATGAATACAGGGCCTACGATCATGGCCTAGCCAAGACCAATACATCCATGCGGACGAGAATGCATGGCGGCCGGAAGACGATCACCAGGGTGTAAGCACAAGACCCCGTGAGTAGGATAGCATGCATTTCATAGCTCAGATCAATAATGACGTGTTCGATTGTCCGAATTTACGGCCTCAAACCCCAGATTGGGAGTCTGCGGTCAATGCTCTAAAAAAGCAATCTTGACCGGACCGACGCTTACTGTATCGCCCCTCTTCTAATGATAGCGTGTCTCTATGTTCGGGATGACCGACGAGTGGCCCTCAGGGAACAGACTTTCTGAGACGTATGAACTCCCAGCATTTCATGTTTCGGAGGGGTAGTAAGGCCGAGATCATGTGACCAGCCTTGAAAAAGGGGGAGCTCCAACTGAATATGACTATTGAAGCTACGATAGCTGCACTTTGATTCACGGTAGATCTTTCGGTACTTGAGGAAAGAGATTTGGATTTTGAAGACGTTCTCGGTTTCGTCTCGCAATTTCAGCGTTTCTCTTCTTGTCGATCCGCTGTTGGTAGAAAGCCTTTTTTAGAGCAAACACACGGGGCTCTTCTTCGGGGACGGAAGTGGGAGAATCATCGGGCTTCTTCTATAATTTTGTTAGCTGCTGCAACCAAACACTTGATGGATCAGAGTTGTAGACCTTCTCCTCAGACTTTCCTCCATCTTTCTCATCGTCCTTCTTGTCCTGATCCTTTTCTTCCTTCGCCTTTTCCTTGTCCTTTTTCTTCTCCTTCTCCTTTTTCTTTCGTTGCTTCTCCTCGAATTCTTTCTTGACTCGTTCAACCTCGTCCTCCATCTCTTTCTTCTTTTTAGCAGCCACTACAGCCTCGTCTATGATGGGACTACAGAACCCCTTGTCTTTGAGATGTCCGGGACATATGTAGAAGAAATCCTATTTGAAAATGAACCCAGGCAATCCATAAGCGAGAGAGTCTCTGCCAACCTTGTTTTCAGGAGTCACCAACACGCTTGTTGTTGGTTTGTAGCATATCTCACATGCTTTAGACGCAGTGTCAGCGACCTTGCGATGAGTGTAAACGTTGGGGAATGATGCCATATTGCAATGGAGCTTAGGGATATGATCTTCACTTTCGAAACTGTCTTGCCTTGATAGCTAGTATTAGATGAAAGAGTGAGGGGTGGTGAGGCTCATAAATGTGGAGAGTGTGCGTTGTCGAATGCCGTAATCAAGAGGCAAGCGCAAGGCTGGGTTTTAAGTGCAAAAAGCGAATTTCCTTATCGTGTGATAAGGACTTTTTGAGACGACATTCCACAAAACAACCTCTTCTTGTTGCCTCATAACCCTACAACTTTTCTTTTTCTGAGCAAGACCACATAACCCAATTGACTTCAAATCATGGCTTCCCAGCAAATACCAGCCGCATACAGGAAGCCAGGAGAGACTAACTTATGGAAGGACGGTTTACAGGTTTGAGTTATGGTTGATCAAAGATGAACATAATTTACTGATCAATTAATAGGCTGTCTTACCCCTCTCAAAGTTTCGTATAATGAATCGATCTACGATGACCGTGCATTCCATACGCAAAATATTTTAGGTAGTATTGCTTAGGCCCGCGCAAACCACAAGAATGGCATTCTAGCTGTAGCCAAGTTTTCAGCAATCGAGTCAGGACTGACGAAATTCAAAGAGCAATGGGTTGCCGGAAGATTCAAAATTATTACTAGGGTTGATGAGATATTCACACGGCAAACGAGCGCAGACTGCAGGTGGGTGAGATCATTGGGAAGGACATTAGTGGAAAGTCAGAAACTGGCTGAAGCAGAAACGAGCAGGTTACTACGGATATGCGAATGTGGCTGAGGTATGAGTTGAGCAAAACTGAGGGATTCTTGATTGATTTCCTCAAGACCATTGCTACCAGGGCGGAGAAGGGGATTGACCACTTCATACCTGGATATACTCACTTACAGCGTGCACAGCCTATTAGGTGGAGTCACTGGATGTTTTCATACGGTATGCGTTTGCAGATGATCTGGAGAGAGTGCGGGATGTTATTGCCCGGATAACAAGAGCCTTTTGGGATCTGGTGCTCTCGCTGGCAGTCCCTTCAACATTGACTGTGAAGCCATGGCAAAGGAGCTGATACCTCATTTCGAGGAGGGTTGCTTATGATGGATGATGGATGATGGGTGATGGATATCGACGTAACAAAGGTAGTGCATTTTCCCAAGTAGATTTCTGAGCTTAGCGGGTTATCAGCAATTGCGAATTAAAAGCGGTCCTTTTTATCAGATTCACTAGCTTTGCCAAATGTCGCACTCGCGCTCTTTACTTGTTGATTTTTACATATATTTTCTGCGCTTCGGCTACCCCCCAACTATGATATTTCTCTTGTAATTGACAACTCCTTCGCGCCACACAACAATATCTCTGGATTTTAGATTGTGCAACAGTACAAGATACATTAGGGATTCTCTTTCAAATCTTTTCATCGCGAAGGATCGATCTCCGAATCTTGGCGAAACAACCCGATGTTGATCAGATAAGATAACAACTAACGCCACCTGATATTTGCTGCGCACTTTAATACTTGTGTTTCTGCATCTCAGGAGTATCTCTCTCTTCTTCTTTTAACTTCCATCTCGGGGTCCAGCAAAATGTCGAAGGTGAATTTTACTCCTGGAAGGGGGGTTCGGACAGCTGGCAATGGAGGAATGTCAGATGTAAGCGGTATCAATCCCCAAAGTTGCAAAGACTAAACACCTTCAGGTTGATCTGACCATGATACTCATGGAGGCCAAAAAGCTGGCAAGTAGTAATGATGGACCAAGGCGCGTTTCAGCTCCGATTCCTCAACGATAGCGCTGGCTTAGAAAAGTACTCTCAGTCTCTCTTCTTTTGCATGGTCTCGTGCTTTGAGAGACTGGAGAGTCGTCAAGAAGAAGGAAAGGGTGCAACCTTCAATTGCAGAGAGGCGCATGCTCTGTACAATCTGCGGTCAGATTTCTTGAAGGAGAATCCTGAGACAAAAAAGACGATAGAACAGGGCCCATTTCATCCAGAGATCATGCTCACGTGGAAGTTACTTGAAGCGCTGAAGACGGAAGTCTTTATTGAATTAAGCCGGGAGGAGGCCACTGCTCTATTAGCAACTTGCAAACACATTCGAAAACCAAGAATGCAGGCCTCACAAGTATTAGCCACGGCAGATGAGATTAAGGCGTTGAAAACGGCTCACAAAGAGGAAAACTCACATCCACGGCCACGTGAACGAATCTACTTCCGTGTGATCTGGCCCAACGACATCTACTATTTCCCGGATGCAATTCGACACAATCGTGCACCCAGCCTCATGGCAAAAACCAGGGGGTGTCAGAGCTTCTTTAAAGCATTGGATGAGCGCGTGGACCAGGCTTCTGCACTCAGTTTAAATCGGGAACAGCTCCTGAACGCTGTAGCAGCTTGCGTCAGTCTTCAGCTAATGGAGCCGGATTTCTTCACGAAGACCAGATATCCTCATGCAACCCTACTTCATAAATTATTCACAAAGTTGAGCATAGCTTCAGATGAAAGCACTGCCTTTAAGACAAACAAAGCAGTAGTTCTGAATTCCGCAGAGGCCACATATCTAATCAATCTATTCTGGACCTGGCCAAGATACAAGCTCGAACCAGCACCTGGAACAGTTTTTGACCCTTTTGACAGCTTTGCTGTATATGAAATAGTCCCGTCTTCGTAAATCTGAACTTGTACTAACATATCACCAGATTCGTTCTTATTATATCGACAAACGACTTCCCGCCATTGAGGCATTTTCTAAGGAGAAGTTCTTGGCATTATTTCACTATAACTGTGTGTCTACTCATCATGCACCAACACCTTACTTTGGTACTATGGAGTCAGCAACTTCCGATATTGCTGGTAAGCTACGTCTTATTGCGTCCGGTCCAGATCCGCCACCATTTGGTTACGGGAAAGTTTATCTCGATGGAGTGGAGGCCCGGTGCCTGATGAGAGTAGGTGCAGCATTGCTTGAGTCATATAAGAGTGAATGGAAGGACAATGCTATCTTGAGAGAGTACGGGACTATCCAAAGCAAGATTGCATCTGAGATGACCGAGGTACACGATATTTATAATATTATGGTCCAAACCTGCTTATCGTAAGCAAGGATCTAACCACGCCTCAAGACTTTTAGTAACAAAGAAACAGATTTTGCCACGATAAAAAAATGATAGTCTACGGAAAAGCCTTGTCCCAACTGCCCAACATTGCCTCAAAAAACTTGCAGGCGGAGCTTGCTGCTGATCGAGACTACCATGCTGCGAAATCTCTACTTTTCAGCACCTTGTCTAATCGGCTGATGGAAAATGAGGATCGACTTCACGAGATAATCAAATTCCTGTTATCTGACCATCCAAACAGACTACCTCCAAAGCTCGAAGCTTTCACGAAGTCGTTGCAAAAGCCGTCTTTCCAAGATAAACTTGAACAAAGTAAACGCAAAGTCGACGAAGCCTTTGAATCTAGCCTCAAGAAGGATCTTGCAATGCGAGTTCTGGAAAACGAGAAGGCCCAGAGGTTGTTTCTAAGCCTTGTGAAGGAGGTACGGGAGACTTCGGGCTTTAAGCGGTTCAATACCATAGTGTGGGAGACATGCGGGACAGCACTATCACAGCCTGGACCAGCATCGCTGGTTGGAGATTGCACGGAAATTGAAGTCCAGCCTTTTGATTGGAACGAAGAGAGCCTCCGCCAGAAACTGGGCTCCGGATACGATTTTTTCAAAGACTCGGCTGTATCGCAAGAGATCGCTCAATTCTTCATGTTTGAATGCAGTTCGACGGCTAATCTTCAAGCTGAAGTCGGAAAGAGAGGGTTTGAATGGAAGCGACTTCCTGCGTTGGAAATTAAATTGATGCAACAGGAGCGAGATGAAGCCCTCAAGTACTGTGCCAAAGTAGAGCAGCGACTGGAAGAGGAAACAAAGGCAAGAAAGGAGGTACAAGCAAGAGCTCAGCAGGTAGAATACGCCGCTGAAGCTGATAAGAAACTCGAAAATCAGTCACTCTACCAAATTAACGATCTTATTAATTTCGCCGAGCAAAATTTCCCCGACATTGACTTTAAGAAGGGCCATGGCTTTTGGGAAAATTTTGTGTTCTTGAAACAGGGTATTACGGCCACGAAGAAAGAGGTGTGCGCATTAAGAAAAGATGTGGATCGAAAGAGCAAGGTTCTAGCCATTAAGGAAGCAACAATTCTCGAGCTACAGAGGACTCAAGGCGGATTGCAAGAAACGTACCGCGACGAGTTCACCAAGCCGCTCCAGAAGAAGATCGACGCCAAGGATAAGTTACTTGCTGACAAGGAGCGAGAGATGATATTCGCTAGCCAAAGAGCCAATCTACGCGCCGAGGAGTTGAAGTCAGAAATTGTGAAGGTCAAATCACAGCATGAAGACACGCAGCAGAAGCTCGACAAAGCTCTTAGAGAGCCCGATAAGTTCAAAGCTGAATGGAGTGGTAAAGTACAGAAACTGCACGACAAGATCCGGGATTTGGAGAAGAAATTGGATATCGAAACCACTGCGCATAAAACCCTTCGTCTCGACTTTGATGCCACTGTTAAGGACCTCAATGCCAAGGACACGAAATCGGAACGTTTTATAGAGCAGCAAAAGGAGTTCGTTGTGAAAGGAACTGTCGTACGAAATGAGAGAGACGCTCTCCGGGTCCGAGTCCAATCCCTAGAACGGGGTCAGGCACCCGATGTAGCAGCCGAAGCTAAGTCTGATAAGAAAGCTCTTCAAGACTCCACAGCCCGCATCGCCAAGCTGGAAGAGGAAACCCGAAAGCTCAACCAAGACCGCAAAGTCGACGAGAAGACCATCCGCGAATTATCCCGCGACAAAGCCGATCTCAAGGAAAACCTTGCGGTCGTGGAGCAAGTCCAGGATAAGATAAAGCAGGAACGTGATAATGCTCTTGCTGCGTTTGAGAAGGAAAAGGAGAAAGTTAGGATGATGGGGAAGGACGAGTTATTGGCATTTGTTGAGGCTGAGCTTGAGGAGGAAAAGAAGAAGTCTGCGGAACTCGATGCGAAGCTAGCATCTATTACATCCTTGGTAGCGAGTCTGGACCTAGTATGGACATAGACTCTGCGGCATGCTGCTGTTAAGCTTTGTGGGATGAGGCAACTAATGGCTTTCTTTTCTGTAGTGTTCGTCAGGAGACTGTATATTCTTCGATGCGTCTTGAGTTGTTTCTTTTATTCGATTGCTAGGGGGTGTTGAGATGTGGTCTGAATACCAAGCTTTTGTATCTGAGGCGTTTCGGGGTGCCATTTGCACTATGATACCCCCCTTATGGAGGCGCTACTTCTCCTCTGATTTCTACTACGGATACCGAGGGAATGAGCTCCTTCATAAAAGATGTAGGATAGTTTGTGTCAATAAATGATTGTTATAGCATGAATTATCTGATCAACTTGATGTCTGTAATGTCTTCGAACAATCTACCAAATACCTCGCGCCAATTATCGAATTCTAGATAAGTCATGCGCAAGAAAAACAATAACAGCGAAGCAGTTTCATTTCAACTGTATGAGTGGGTTTAAGCCACTTGACCCACCAAATGAATAAATCTCTTCTCTCCTACTGGCGTATGTATGCGCAAAAAATACCAGCAAACCAATTTTATTTCAACCCCATGGGTAGATTCTAGACAATCAAACCATAAAATAAATAATGCCCCATCTCCATTACTACCTGGATAAAGTACGCGCACGCGAACAATAACAACAAGACAATGTCACTTCAATTTGCACTCTGAACGCTCAAATACCCCTCTTACCTCCACTTGGGAGAAGAAGAAGATGCCAAGAAGCAATGCATTAATTATAGGATATCATTCAAAACAAACTTTTGAAAGCCTCATTTCTTCAGAGGCTCACCATTTGCTGTAATCAAGCTCTCTACTGTTTTGATAGGTCCCTCTCCCACCGAAGTCAAGATAACCCTACTCACGCCATCTTTCAGTACGCCCACCGCTCTCTCATCAATCCCCTCAGTTGCCTGCACCTTAACCTCCCTTCCCTGCCATCCATCTACCTCCCCTAAAGCAGCCTTCAACGCCCCAGCCACAATATCTGTATTCTCTTCCTCAAAATAGATCACCGCGTTGGGACCCGCATCGAACGTATATGCTGCCACTATCTTCCCAGCTTTCCTATTAATATCCTCCACCACCTTAATCGCCGCACGACTAATATCATTCAAATAAAAGATCGGCGGGAAAGTATCCAAACATGTGGCATGAAAGCTATTACTCTCCATCATCGTTACCCTCCCAAATGCCTCAAAATCCCTCTCCAAAATAGCCTTCTGCATCTCCTCCATATGCTTCGGCACCACCACCTCCGCTCTCCGCTGAAACAGCTCCGACGTCGCAACGGTAATCTGCATGCCCGACGTACTACTAACACCTTTCTTCTCCGCCGACACAACAAGAATCAGTGCACGCATCGTAGGCCAGTGAGAGGCTGGCGCAACTTCTACGGCAACACTATCACTCCCGTCATCTTTAGAACCCATCCGCCATGCCACATAACCCCCAAACAAACTCCGACATGCACTCCCGCTTCCCTGCCTCGCGATCCGCGATAGCTCCGTCTGGTCAGCTGGCAGCTCATATAAATCTGCAATCGCTCTAACCAACGCCGCGAAGCCTGCAGCCGAACTCGCAAGACCTGCTGCGGTGGGGAAATTATTCTCAGATACGATACGGAGCGGTAAAGAAGCCAGTTTGGGGAGGTTGGGAGAAGAGGATTCGAGAGCGGAGCGAAGAGAGCGTAGTTCACGGAAACAGGCTTGGGTGCGGGCGCCGGATACGTCTTGGGGGGAAGAGTTTAGGAGGAGGGTGTCTTGGGGTCCGTAGCTGGAGGAGCAGGAGGCGGTGGTGTGGGTGCGGAGGTCAGACTGGGAGAGGGTGACGGAGATAGAGGAGTTGGTTGGGAGGTTGAGTTTTGGGTCGCGTTTGCCCCAGTATCTGGTTTTTTGTTAGTGAAGGTTCGACAGGACAGAGATGGGGGGAGATCTACTTGACGACGGCGATGTTAACTGGTGCCGTGGTGCTGGATTGGTAAATCCTTTGGTCAGCCATCTTGGAGACCGATCGACACTTCTCAACTGCTGTGAAGCGTGCTTTGGTTAATTGAACTCAAGTGAAGATATATATGTCTTGGAGGGGAAATTTCCCCTCGAAATTGGAGCGGTCAAGAACAGCCAATCGGGTAAATTTTCAGACCCGACTTGCAGGACCCGCCAAAGTTATTTATGATCTCGAAGTCAACTCTAATTCACGTGCGTAGTAGGTCGTTATGGCGAAAGAAACAGAATCCTCTGCAGAGACTTGCCCAGTAGATCCAGCTACGCGTGCAGCATGGCTTAAATCAAACTCCACCAAATCCACCTTCTCAGGCACAACCCGTACCGCTAGCACGGCCAGCGAAGGCAATAGCTGTGACTCGAGCAGCATCGACCAGTCTCCTCCTCCAGCATCCCCCGCCCCCCGGGGGTTCTTCTCCCGCTTCATATCCCCTTCGAATCCCTCCTCAAGCCCAGAAACTCCCAAGTCCCTCGGCCTCGACCGTGAAATATCTACCATCCCCCGCGCCTCCTCCGTCGACAACACAGATGGTTCAAACCCTGCGAATAGCGAGAAGGAATCAGGGGTCAGCAAGAGTGGGAACTGGATATACCCGAGCGAGAAGATGTTTTTCGAGGCCATGAAGAGGAAAGGTCATAAAGGGGAGGCGGTCGATATGAAGACTATTGTGCCGATTCATAATGCGGTTAATGAACGCGCGTGGAAGGAGATTAAGGAGTGGGAACGGCCTTGGGGGAGTGAGGAGAAGTACGTCCCTTCCCCTCCTACATTCAATCCTTCATGAGTGTCGAAATGGAATGGAAGGGTGCTAATGAACAATAGATGTGGCGGTCCAAAACTCCATTCCTTCCTGGGATTATCAACGTCATTAAGTCCTAAAGCTAGGATTAATACTTTGATGGGATATACAGCGCCGTTCGATAGACATGATTGGGTTGTGGATAGGTGTGGGACGAAAGTGGAGTATGTGATTGATTTCTATGCGGGGAGGGATGAGGGGAAGGGGAATGGGAAGTTGAATTTCTTTTTGGATGTTAGACCGAAGTTGAATACTTGGGAGGGATGGAAAATGAGGGGCGCTAAAATTGTAGGATTGGTATGATTAATGTGGGATTGAATTTGGGTTGGGAGTTTGGGATTGGGAATCTCCGCTTCGTTGAAAGCTGTGATTTGTATAAAAGGGGCGTTGACTGGGTCAGATGTACAAAAGGACAGGAACAAGCATCTGAGGATTTTATTTAAAGATCATCTAATCTGTTTCTCATCTCTTAGGTTTTCTGATTCGTCCTTAATCCGCGTCCCTGACTTCGTCTCCAAAGCTCCAGTCTCAATATCCCACCCTACCTTCTGCAATCCTTTCAGAAATGATTCTCTGAACAACTCCAACTCAGAGCGTGTCTGTACGACAGATTCCATAATTGGAGTATCCTTCCGTCCAATATCAATTGCCTTAGCCAGATACAAAGCATGCAGCCAAGCGTAAAGCTGAGTCTTCGTATTCGAAGACGCCTTAAGAACGATCAGGACTGTTTTTTGAGGCTCATCATACCACAAGATGTATTCCTCATTCTGAAACTCATCCAAGAGTCTCGCAGCGTTTAGTGACTGAGGTCCTGTATAGCTTCCTGTAGCTCGGTGCGGTCTCTCGAAAAGATCCAGAATCCGTCTGAGAGGAACACCGATTTCGCAATGCCCCAGAATCTTTCCCCCTTTCCATCTGAGGACCCCATCTCTCTCGAAAATCCGCTCTTGGACGGATATTTGCTCAGGAGTGGGAAAACACTTCGAGTCCTCTTTCTCTTGTAGGCTGGAGTTCTCCAGGTAGGTTGAGAATACAAGATTTGCACGTTGTCTATTGAGCGTACGCATACTGACTGCTCTGACGGCAAGGTAATTTGTACCAAGGTGTATGGCTAGAAGAGCTATCATTGCTGCCCAAGTCGCCCATTGTGAGGAGATATGAGAGACGACTAGACTACCAACGAGCATGCCCATAAGGGAAATGACGGTTTCTTGACTTGAATCTTTCTAAAATAAATCGTATCAATAAAGAACGGATGGATGAATGAGAGATGACTAACAGCATTCAACTCTCCCAAATTGCCCTGAGTTGCAAAATGAGCACTCAAAGATGCCTTAGAACTACCTGCAGCAACACCGCAAAGCGCTCGAAGCACGCTGGACAAGCTTAGCAAGACAACTCTTGATGCTTTGGGTAGTGCTGGGGATAAGCAGTCAAGTATCATGGCTGCGTCGTTGAAAATGTCGGCTGATAATCGATACATCTTACATTCGGGCTCGAGAGACGTTCCGAGCCTATGCGCGAAGAGGATGGTTGCAATTCTACCCATGCTGTCTTGAAGTACCGAGAGCAGGAGTGCAGCGGTCGGTGAGGCATGTGAATCTCCAACGCCAATCCCTGATATGCATTAATATTTGTGGAAAAAATCAGGGGATAAAGAGAAGCCGTTAGATAGGGAGAGGTCGGTATTTTCAGCTCGGAAACGCTTGTTTGACTCATTTTCGATTGTGTGACTGTATTTTGAGAAACTCACCTTCCAACACCGCCCTCGAAGACAACAATCCTGCGATAGAGCTGGAAAATGCTTGGAGGGAATCCTGCCACCTGATCAGCATCTCCATTTCCTTACCAGGATAATAAACCACTCACATAAATCTGATACCTGTTCCCCACCACCCCTCATCAGTCTCATCCTCAAATACCCCATCCTCATCCCTTGCTCTACTTCAAACAGAAACTCACTGAAGATAATCTCCCGTAACACTATGCGGATAGCCCGCGGGCAAAAACGCATTCAGCAGTGTTCTTGCATAGCTATTTGAGTTCGTTTGATTCTGCGCCTCATTTCAATACTGCGCAACAGAGTTGGGAGGGGCAGGCGGGGAACTTACGTTAACGTCAATCCGGCTGTTCTCACCAGAGCCGCTGCGTATATAGACCGTGACGAGATTATGAGACTCGTCGATTTCGAGGAAGCGGATTGGGCGTGTGAGAGGGGTTTGGAGTGCCATTTTGGGTGTGAGGTTACAAGCGGAGGACGAGGCTCTAATAATATAGATCAAACAGATTTAGGATCCGGTGCGTAAATGCGTTGACGTTTGAGATAATGGGATGTGCCTTGATTCAAGCGAACTGTCAATATGTTGGAATTTCTAGGACAATTTGTGGAGAGGTCTTGGATCGGAACCGTGATCAGGCTCAGTCCAGTTGGATATGCAGCATTCAATCAATTCTAAACTGCTGTGATTTAGAACAACGCTCTCTTCCCAGTAGAAACATTCAGCATATTACGAATATAAAAATAGTTTTTGATCTGGGATTGGTACTTTTCAACTGGTGTTCTCTCACCAATAAAAGACGACAGGATTGAGTGGTTGGAAAGGCAGCTTTCAGCAGACTCGAAACTTATTTCCAGATCAATAGATACTATTTATCTTTATCCCCATTGATTTCGATTCAACAAAATTCTAAATTTTACGATTAGATCTTCCTGGGAATGGTCTTTGAGGATTATGGCTGAATAGTGAGGATAAATAGAGTCGCTACGTCGTGGCATGAGAAGCGAGGTCCAGGTCTCACAATTTGTTAGACAATCTATATAATACTGTAATATGGCCCAAAGTTATTCCAAAAATTAATAGATCAGTTAACTTTCACAGTCTGTATAAGAACTTTTCTTTTCTTTTAATAAATATATTTAATATATTTATAATTTTAATTTATAATTTGTATCTTTTAATAAATCTTTTATATTATTGTATTTATTATAAACAATATTAATTAGAAAATCTATTTAAAAGAAACTATTTAGAAGATTCTTATAAAATCTACTAGTTTTATAAAAATTTTTATAAATATTTATATTTTTTTATAATTTATTCTACAAATTTTTTTTTTACTAGAATTATTATTATTAATAT
>Ga0182030_10015450_pt1 | contig 14959 bp, 14 predicted proteins | sample 812S3MmetaG_FD_121299 | JGI IMG/M metagenome (GOLD analysis project Ga0182030, IMG submission 121299) | Permafrost microbial communities from Stordalen Mire, Sweden - 812S3M metaG (Illumina Assembly) | ecosystem: Environmental > Terrestrial > Soil > Wetlands > Permafrost | place: Sweden... | reverse complement strand
TCGCAGCAATCGCTGCATCGCAGACACTTTTCGCAGAGATGGTTGTCGCAGGCGTCCTTGGTGCAACGAACGCAAATTCGGGTGGAATCCTCTCCACAAATGCTGCAAGTGAACGGCATGGGGGCCTACTGTTTCCTCCCTGGGCTCTTGACGGGTGGTTGGGGCGCCATCAGGGTGCCGCGGCACCGTTGGGCTTCCCGGTCCATGACTTCGAACTGGTGTTCGCGCTCGGCGGCCAGGCTGACGATGTAGTCGCGGAAGCGTTCGCGGTTGGCCCCGCCTTCGCCAAAAAGAGCGGCGAGGGACTGGGCAGCCTCGGGCGACTGGTACCTGCGGGCGCCGTCTTCAAGCGAGGTGAGCATGGTTTCGAGGCCCTGCATGCGAAAAAACAGTTGCAGCCCGGCGGAGAGTTTTTCGGGATTGCGCGCCAGGGCCTGCGCCTCGCCGGCCAGGGCGCGTGTCTGCTGTTTGCTGGACTCCAGTTGCTCGACATAGGTATCGCTGGCGCCCTTGGCCACCCAGGCGGGGGCGTCCAGCCGGTCGAGGACGGGCAAAAGCAGCCCGGCGTTGGCGCCGATTTCTTGCACCACGACAGCCACGTCCCACGCCGGTTCGAGGCCGGCGGCGGGCGGTTTCGAGGATGGCGCCTGGGCATATGCCGCGGCAGCGAGGAGAAAGACAGTCAGCCGCACTGTTTCAATTTATCACGCGAGACGAACGAGCGGCCCCGTAAAACGGGGCCGCTCGCGATTTGCGTGCTGCGGGGTACGAAACTATTCGCCGCCTCCGCCCGGAGGCGGGGGTGGAGCGGGGGGCGCGCCGGTGGGTGCACCCGTGGGTGTGCCGGTGCCGGTGGTGGCGCCGCCATTCTTAGGGCCTTTGTCGCCCGACAAGCCGCCGGTGGGGCCGGACGTTCCGGTGGTGGAGCCGGCCGTGGTACCGGGCCGCTGATAGACCGCCTGGCGAACGGCATCTTCCAGGGCCACCAGAATTCTGCGGGCGATGAGACCGCGGTCTCGCGGTAAGGCGGCCAGCGGCGTGTTGGGCAGCACCTGGATGGATTCGCCGGGATTCAGCCGGACAACCTTTGAAGCTACGCGGAGGTGCTGGACATCCACCAAGCCTTCATCGAGGGTGACGAAGGTGGTGCCGTCGAGATCCTGTACGTCGACATCGAAGATGGTGCCGCGCACCGAAATCAGCGCGGTGGGGGTAGTGACATTATTGGGATTCGGAATGCCGGGCAGATGCTGGATGTAGACTTTGACCTTGCCCATCCAGACGTTCAGCAGGTCGCCGATACCGTAGGTCTTGCGAAAGGTGACTTCCGAGTTGGGGAAAACTTCAAACGTGCTACCGTCGGACACCTGGAACTTGGCGTACCCATCGGGGCCGGTCCTGATCACCTGCTGCTGCGATACATAGCTGCACGGCACCAGGGCCTTGCGGTATCCGGAGGTATCCTTCATGGCGGAAACGTCGCCGGATTGCACCACCACCCACGCGTCGGTGGGCTGGGGAGCCGGTGGGCATTGCGCGTACAGCGAATTCAACGAAACCACGAGCGCGGCCGCAATCGGCAGGGTGCGCGTGGTCCGCGTGAACATAGATCGCCTCAGCATAGTCGTACGCTAGAAGTAGTCTAGCACCAAACTTGCATTGCAAATAGGGGACCGATATGAACTTTTGATAATAAACCGATTGGATTCAGTATTGTAATTCGAGCAACCTGCCGATAGTAGGGTAGAATGGAACTCGACAGTGTGTCATAAGGGAACAGTCCGGCGGAGGGTTGGCGGCGCGGTTTTGCTGCTGGCGATGGCGGCTCTCGCGTCGGCGCAGACTGCCAACTGGCGGAGAGTGGGCAATTCCGCGGTGGATCTGCTGCTGGCGTCGCCGGCCACAGGTCCGGTGGAAAAGGTCTGGTTTTCCTCTAACGGCGGCACACTCTACGCGCGCACGAGCGGCGGCAGAGTCTTCGAAACGTCCGATTACGAAGTCTGGCTGCCCAGCCAGAACACCCTGGAACCAGCGGCCCAGCCGGCGCCTACGGTGGCGCGCACGCCGGAAAACGGAGCGCTCCTGGTAGCCGCGGGCTTCGGCCGGGTTTACGCGGCGGGGCGGCAACTGTACCGGTCGGAAGACGGCGGGCGCAGTTGGGCCAACCTGACCGCGTTCAAGACGGAATCGGTGATCGGTTTGGGGCAGCGCGGCGTGGCGGTATCGCCGGACAACCCGGATCAGATCGTGGTGGCTAACGATTTCGGCGTGTGGCGCTCCATGGATGGCGGGCTCTCCTGGGCGGGGCTGAACGAATTGCTGCCCAATCTTCGGGTGCAACGAATCCTGGCGACTCCGGGCGGCACGGCAGGCACGCGCGTGGAGATCGACCGGATGGGCGCCGTGGAACTGCCGCCGGGCGGAGCCGTGTGGCAACCGGTGGAAGACGCCACCTCGGCCGGCGACGCCGCGCTCCTGAAAGCCTACGCCGAGAAAACCGGCATGGCGGTGAGCGCGTACGGCAGGAGCGGTACGACGATCTACGCGGGGACCGCCGACGGCCGGATTCTGATTTCGCGGGACAATGGCGCGAGTTTCGCGGCCACGGATACGGGTGGCGCCACTGGACCGGTGGAACGCATCTTCGTGGACCCGGCGCGGCCGGATGTGGCGCTGGCGGCACTGGGCGGACCCAACGTTCCGCACGTGCTGCGCACCACCAACGCGGGCACATTCTGGGACGCGCTGGATTCCAACCTGCCCAACGCGGCGGCCCATGCCGTGACCGGGGAACGCGCGGCGGGCGCGGTTTACGTGGCCACCGGTCGGGGCGTGTTCTGGGCGCAGGTGGACCTGGACAATGCGGGCGCTCCCAACGTCAATTGGATCAGCCTGTCCGACCGCTTGCCGCCGGGGGCGGGCGCCACCGACGTGCGCCTGGACCCGTCGGGCATTCAACTCTACGCGGCGGTGGAAGGCTACGGCGTCTATGCCACGGCGGCGCCGCACCGCCAGCGCAGTCTGCGGCTGGTGAACGCGGCGGATTTCAGCACGCGCGCGGCGGCGCCGGGATCTCTGCTCTCGGTGATCGGCGGGCGGGTGACGGCGGTGCGCGGCGGCGACCTGGACTACCCGGTGCTGGCGGCGGCGGACGATGCCTCGCAGATTCAAGTGCCGTTCGACGCGGTCGGCCCCAACGTCACGCTGGCTTTGGCCACCGGGAATGGGGACGTGCGCCTGGGGATGCAGGTACAGCCCGTCTCGCCGGCGATTTTCGTGGGGCACGACGGCACCCCGATCCTGCAAGACGCCGATACCGGTTTGCTGCTGGACGCGCGTAAAGCGGCGCATTCCGCCGCCCGGCTGCTGGTCTCTGCCACGGGGCTCGGCAAGGTGACTCCGGATTGGCCCACGGGGATGGTGGCGCGAGTGGATAATCCACCCGTGGTGACCGCGACCATCCGCGCTTTCGTCAACGGGGCTCCGGTGCCGGTGACGCGCGCCACGCTGGCCGGCGGCTTCATCGGCTTCTACGCCATCGAAGTGCAACTGCCGGCGATCAATAACTCCGGCCCGGCCGAGTTGTATATCACGGCGGACGGCGTGGAGAGCAATCGCGTGCAGTTCCTCATCGAGCAGTAAGCCGTGGGCGATGCAGCGCCAGACTCAATAGTGGTAGCGCGCCTGAAGGAAATCGATGCCTTCGACGCTGACGCGGTACACCAATCGATGTTCCTGCGTAATCCGTCTCGACCAGCAACCTGCGAGCACGTATCGGAGCGGCTCGGGTTTGCCGGGGCCTTGGAAGGGATCGCGCAACACGGCTTCGACCAGATCCAGTACTCTGATCGCGGTACTCCGGTCGGCCTTGACCCAATACCGTAGATCCTCCCTGAACTCGGGATGAAAGATGGCGGCTCTCTTAAGATCCCGTTCCACCGAGTATCTCCCGCCGCAATTGAGCGGCGGTTGCGGGCTTCGCTTTGCCGCGCTCGGCCCGATTTAGGGCCGCCAACAAACGCCGTGCGTTGCGTGGCGACCTTAGGAGGTGAGCGGTCTCCACCAACCCGGCGAGTTCGCTAGCGGGAATGAGAGCGACATCCCGCGACCCTCTGCGTCGCACGATGACCGTTTCCTGCTGGTCCACAACTTGATCCAGAACGCTGGCCAGGTTCTCGCGCAGGCTGGTATAGGTGGTTTCAGTTGCCATCGACTGTCCTGTCTCTATGGTACAGCATTCCTGTACGGAGTGCGCCCGAGCCTGGAAGGTTAGGAAGGCGACGCTACCGCAAAACCACCGGACCCAACAGCCCCGAGGGCATCAAGGGCGAGTCCGCCTTGAATTTCGTGATGTTGGTATGCGTGAAGCGTTTCTCCGGCGGCAGATTTTGATCGCCGATCAGCCGGTTGGGCCATAGGTTCACCACTTCGATTTCGAGCTGGTTCGGGCCCACGCGCGCCGCCGCCCCGAGTTTCGCCGTGAACGGCTTCTTCCAAAGGATCCCGAGCGGCCGGCCGTTGAGCCAGACCTCGGCGATCTCGCGCACCTCGCCCAGATCGAGCGTCCACTGGCGCGCCGCGGGAAGATCGACGCGCGTCGTGTAGCGCGCCGTGCCCGAGTAGTAGCGGATGCCCGGGTCGGGGTGTTCGCTCCATGAAAAGAGTTTGTCGAAGGTGGCTTGCGCGGGGGCGCCCCATCCCGGCGTGAAACTAACGGTCCACGGCCCGTTGACGGGCAGGGGCGCGGCCGGCTTAGCCACCGGCGCGGCCGCCTTCCGGCCCGTTCCGGCGCGCCGGAACACCACGAACACGCTGCCATTCGGCTCCAAAGAGAGCGGCAGGCGAGTCCGGCCGTCGGCGGTGGACTGGTAGGCCGGCGCGTCCTCGATCCGTCCGCTATCCGCATGCCACAGCTCCGGCGCCTTGCCGCGCACGCGCAGCGTGATCTCCGCATCGAGCGTTTCGGGCTTGCCGTTGCGCACGAAGTAGATCTCGGTGCCGCCGGCCCGCCGGTGCACATAGTCGGTGTCCGGGGGCCCTTCGAAATCCGGCAGGACGCCGCGCGCCTGGAGCAATGCCCGCGCCGTCTGGTTGGTGTGGACCTTGGGCCAAATTTCATTCGCAATCGACCGCACGGCGTTGTCGTCTCCGATCCCCGTGGTGCGCTCGGGCCTGGGACCGAGCACCTGCGCGCCGCCCGCGGCCAGCTTTTGCACGGCGCGCAGCGCGGCGAGCGACATGCTGGGCCGGTCGGGCAGCACCAGGATCTGGTACGACGTGCCCTCGGGCAGGACGATGCGGCCGTCCTGCACGCTGGTGCGATGCCCTAGCGCCCATTCGTCGATGACATCGTAGTCGTAGCCGGGCAGCACTTTCGCCGGGTCGGCGCCCTTATACTGCACGAAATTCGGAATGTTGTCGCCGTAGTAAATGAGCACGTCGCTCACCGGCACGCCTTGCTGCAACAGGAACTGGCTGCGATTGAGGTAGGCCAGAAACGGCCCGGCCTTATTCCACCAGGTGACGTTGGGATTGAGATGCGTGCCGGCGAAATATTCCTGCCCCGGCAACCCGGCATCTTTCGGCGACGAGGTGAAGGTGTGCCACACCAGGCGGTTCAAACCTTCGCACACGGCCTGATCGAAGGTCGGCTTGAGGTTTTGCCAGATCGACTCCTCCCACTGCGGCCCGATCGACGTCATGCCTTCGGCCGCCGCCAGCGTCTTGCCGTAGGTGTGAGCAGCGCTAGAGCCCTGCTTGACGAAGAAGCGCTCCTCGTCGCGCACGCGGTGGGTGGCGGAGCGGGCCCAGAATTCCATCTGCGGAAAGGCGCTCACGCCGAGAGTTTCCAGCGCGTCGATTGGCGCGCCGTGCGGCCCGCCGGATTCCGGGTGGATGCCCAGGCCGTAGCGCGCGGCGGATTCGGCGAAGGGGCGGTAGTGGCCGTCGATGACCAGATCGGCCACGGTGCGGCGCAGATCGTTGAGGAAGCGGTTGCTGGTGTCGCGGCTGTCCATAATGCGGCCGCCGGCGATGGGCAGATAGGGCAAGGGATCGTAGCCGCGGCGCGCGCGGAATTCCTCGCGGAAGTTCGGAGTCCAGTTGACGCCGCCGAGTTCCCAACTGTCGGTCACCAGGTAGCGCAGGGTCTTGCCGAGATACGGCTTGGCGTCGGCCAAGAGCGGCTCGATGTTGTCGCGCCAATAGTGCTCGAATTCGGTGCGGTCGAGATAATCGATTGCCAGACCCTGCCATGCACCGCTCGAGGTGGAGACCTTGGCGCCGGAAGCCATGTAGCCGACGCGCAGAATCTCCCACGCACCGGCGGGCGCCTGCCAGGCGAATGTGCCATCCGGGGTCATCTTCGCCGAAAGGTCGATCACCTCGCTCACCTGGGCGTCCTGCTCGCCCGGTTCGGCGGCGACATCTTCCAGCAGCGGCAGGGTAACGGGTGCGGACATGCCGAATTCCTCCGCCGCTGTCTTGAGCGCGAGTTGCCGGATAGGCCGCGCGGGCATGGCTTCGCCGTGGCGCAGCGGGTAGGCGAGCACGGCGATATCGCGGTAGAAGCCGATCTTGGCCGGCGGCTGGGGCAGCACGCGGCGGATTTCGCCCGGACCTTGCACCGCCACGCGCGAGAACGTGAGCAGCTTGGCGCCCTGCTCCGGTTTGACGGCGGGCCCGCCGAGATTCCATCCGCTCTCCGCGTTCAGGCTGATTTCCAGACCGAGCCGCGCCGCCTCATGGAGAGCGTGGCGATAGAGTTCGCGCCAGCGCGCGCTGCCGAACGTGGGACCGGCGGGCACCATGCGGTTGCCCTGCTGCTCGCTACCGTTGGCGTCCACCAGGATGGAGCCGCCGTAGCCTTTGGCGCGCATCTGTTCCAGGTCGCGGGTGATGGCGGCCTCGTTGGTGTTGCCGTTGAGCCACCACCAGTAACAGCGCAGGCGCGCTTCGGGCGGTGGGGTGGCGAAGCCTGCTTCCAGCGGATCGCGCGGTGACTGGCTGACGAGTGGCACGACGGCCGCCAGCGCCGCCAGGGCAAGGAGAGTGCGGCGAATCATAGATGACACTTAGAGTAGCGCTCTGAGGCGGCCGGTGAAGCCGCAAGCCGCGCCTCCGGCCCGCGCCCCGGCCCGGGTGCGATAATCCGGACGTGCGCACCATTATCGAACCATTCCGCATCAAGAGCGTGGAGCCCTTGCACCACACCACGCCGGCCGCGCGCCAGCGATACCTGGAAGCGGCGGGCTACAACCTCTTCCTGATTGAAGCGCGCCACATCCTGATCGACCTGCTGACCGATTCGGGCACCAGCGCCATGTCCACCGAGCAGTGGGCGGCGGTGATGCGCGGCGACGAATCTTACGCCGGCAGCGAGAGCTTCTTCCGCCTGAAGCGCGTGGTGGACGAGCTCACCGGATTTAGCCACATGGTGCCGGCGCACCAGGGGCGCGCGGCGGAGCGCATCCTGTTCACGGTGATGTGCCGGCCGGGGCACGTGGTGCCCTCCAACACGCATTTCGACACCACCCGTGCCAACGTGGAGTACAGCGGCGCGCGCGCCGTGGACCTGCCCATCCCGGAGGCGCGCGACACGCAGGCGCGGTTGGATTTCAAGGGCAACATGGATGTCGGCGCGCTGGAAGCGCTGATCGCCACAGAGGGCGCGGCCAGGATTCCGCTCGCGATGCTGACCGTGACCAACAACTCCGGCGGCGGACAGCCGGTATCGATGGCCAACATCGAGGCGGTGAAGGCGGTGTGCGCGCGGCACGGCATCCCGCTGTACCTGGATGCCTGCCGGTTCGCCGAAAACGCCTGGTTCATCCGCCAGCGCGAGGCGGGCTACGCGGATTGGACACCAAAACGAATTGCCCAAAAAATGTTCCGGCTGGCCGATGGCTGCACCTTCTCCGCGAAGAAGGATGCCTTCGCCAACATCGGCGGCCTGTTGTGCACCAACGACGGCCGCGTCTTCCAGCAGGAAACCAACCTGCTGATTCTCACCGAGGGCTTTCCCACCTACGGCGGCCTGGCGGGCCGCGACCTGGACGCCATCGCCGTGGGCCTGGAGGAAGTGCTGGACGAGGATTATCTGCACTACCGGATCGAATCCACGGGCTACCTGGGGCGGCACATCGCCGATCGCGGCGTGCCCATTGTGGAGCCGCCGGGAGGGCACGCCATCTATATCGACGCGGCGCGCATGCTGCCGCACATCCCGGCGGCGCAGTTTCCGGGGCAGGCGCTGGCGGTGGAACTTTACCGCCACGCCGGCATTCGCAGCGTGGAGATTGGCAGCCTGATGTTCGGCGAGGCGGCGCGGCACGAGTTGCTGCGCCTGGCGATTCCGCGGCGCGTGTACACGCAGAGCCACATCGATTATGTGGTGGAAGCGATTCTGGAAGTCAACGAGCACAAGGAGAGCATCCGCGGCATGGAGATCGTGGAAGCGCCGCCGTTCCTGAGGCACTTCAGCGCGCGGATGCGGCAATTGTAGCGGTTCCGCCGGCGGGGCGAGGCGTTGGCAGGCGGACCCAGAGGGTACCCCGCCTGTCCCGCCTCAGACCATCAGGAACCCGCCGTTCACTTCGAGCGCTTGTCCCTGGATGAAGCGCGCGCCTTCGGAGCACAGATACACGATGGCGTCGGCCACCTCTTCGGATGTGCCGAGGCGTCCCATCGGTGTGGCCGCTTTCACGTTGGCCAGCATCTGTTCGGTGGAGAAAGCGCGGTGGTAATCGGTGTCGATGGTGCCGGGCGAGACGGTGTTCACGCGGATTCCCGAAGGTGCGAATTCCCTGGCCATGTTCTTCGTCATGGCCGACAGCGCCGCCTTGGCCGCCGCGTAGGCGAGCGCGCCGATGCCGCCGCCAAAGCGCGCCGCCACCGACGAGATGTTGACGATGATGCCATGCTTACGTTCCACCATGCCGGGCAGCACCGCCTGCGCCACGAAAAAGGCGCTGGTGAAATTCAGCAGCATGACATGCTCCATCAACTCGGGCGTGACATCCAGGACGCGGGTGCGGCGCACCAGCGATCCGGCGTTGTTGACCAGGATGTCGACCGGCCTGGCGTGCAGCCAATCCACCAGGCCGCGCACGCCGGCCGGCGCGGCGAGGTCGGCCTGCACGGTTTCCCCGCTGCCGCCCGCGGACTGTATGCCCGCGACCACCCGTTCGGCGGCTTCGCGGCGGCTGTTGTAGTGGACGATCACGTGGGCGCCCCGGCTGCCGAAGGCATGCGCGGCGGCGGCGCCGATTCCGGCGCTCGCGCCGGTGACGAGGACGGTCTGGTTTTGGAACTCTTGAGTCTGAATCATGGCTGGTTCTGCAAACGTTTTCCATTCTCAAGGCGAACAGACCGATTGTCAACCGCTACTGCCGGCCGGCAAGGCCGCGTCCGAGCTTTGCTGGGATTTTCCGAGCTTCGCTCGGATGCACAAGGCGGAGCCTTATGCCACTCGGGGCTATAATTGAAGGTCCTTATGACCCTCAATTGGCCGCCGGTGTGGCTCAGCCTTCGCGTCGCCGGCCTGGCGACGGCGGGCGGGTTGCTCGTGGGACTGTGGCTGGCGTACCGGGTGGCGACGCGGGAGTTCATCGGCCGCAAGGCGGCGCTGGGGCTGCTGGCGCTCTTGTTGGCGACGCCGGTGGTGATTCTGGCGTGGATCCTGCTCCGGCCGGTATTTCCCTGGCGGACCGGCGCCGCCGTTGGCGTCATTGCGGCGCTGCCGCCCATCGTGCTGGGCTCGCGCCGGCCGTTAGAAGACTTGAATCGGCAATACGGCAATGCGGCGCGCAGTCTGGGCTGCTCGGAGTGGCGGATCTTCTGGCGCGTCATGCTGCCGCTGGGCTGGCGGCCGATTCTGGCGGCGGTTGGAATCGCGTTCGTGCGCGTGCTGGCGGAGTGGACCATCGTGACTGCCCTATGACTCACGCCCGCATCGGCACCACGCGCCTCGACATCGATCTGCCGTTGGACGATGGCATCACGGCGCTGCACGGAGCCGCGGGCGCGGGCAAAACGGCCATCCTGGAAGCCATCGCGGGCTTCGCGCGGCCCGATCGGGGACGCATACTGATTGCCGACGCCATCGTGTTCGACGGCGAATCGGGAGTGAATCTGGCGCCCCGCCGGCGGCGCTGCGGATGGGTCGGCGCACGCGACGCGCTGTTCCCTCACCTGACGGTGCGGCAGAACCTGTTGTTCGCCGCGGACCGTTGGGCGCGGCTGGAGCGCACCAGGCGGGTGGCCGAAATGCTGGAGCGTTTCGAATTGGCGGACGCGCTCGAGATGCGTCCGCGCGACCTGACGCCCGCGCGCCGGCTGCGCGCCGAGGTAGCGCGTGCCCTGGTGACGGAGCCGAAATTGCTGCTGGTGGATGGGAGCGACGCCGGGGGCGACGCCGGAAGCGACGCCGCGCGCGATGCCGATGAAGGCCTACTGCGCCTGGTGCGCGAGGCCTTCGACGGCCCCGTGCTCTGGGTCCTCGGCAACCTCGATCTCTGCTACAGTTCCGCCGATCGGCTGGCGCTGGTGGAGAGCGGCCGCGTGGTGGGGTACGGAGCGGCGCGCGAGGTGATGGAGCACCCGGAATCGTTGGAGGCGGCCCGCCTGGCCGGAATGTCGAACGTGTATGCGGCCGGAATTGCCGCGCTCGATCCGGGCCGCAACCACAGCCGCCTGGAGTGCGCCGATTTCACGCTCACCGCGCCTTACCTGAAGGGGCATTTCAAGGGCGATCGCGTCTGGGTGGGGATCCGCGCCGAAGATGTGCGGGTGCACTCGCGCGAACTGGAGCCGGCCGTCAACTTCGTCCCGGTCCATCTGCTGCGCGCGACGGAGCGCCCCCGCTCGGTGCGCCTGGAGTTCGCCGGCGGCATCGCGGCGGAGATTTCGCGCGAGCAATACGTCCGGCAGAAGGATAATAAGGGCTGGCAGGTGGAGTTTCCGCCCGCCGCCTTACGCGTGTTTTGACCGATGCCCCTGAAGCCTCTCGCCGAATATGAACTGCTGGCCGCGCGGGCGCACGGCCACCTGTGCGCGGGGCAGATTCTGGGCCTGCGCATGGCGCTCCACGGCATGCGGCTGCTGGATCTGGACGACCCGGCGGGCACGGACCGGAAGCGGCTGGTGTGCATCGTCGAGATCGACCGGTGCATGACCGATGCCATCGGAGTGGTGACGGGCTGCCGTTTGGGGAAACGCGCGCTCAAGTTTCGGGACTTCGGCAAGGCGGCGGCGACCTTCTGCGACCTCCAGCAGAATCGCGCCGTGCGGATTGCGGCGCGGGAGAGCGCCAAGGAACGTGCACGCGCCATGTATTCCGAAATTGCCGGCGGGAATCAGCAGCAGATGCGCGCCTACCGCGAAATGCCGGACGAAGAGCTGTTCGCGGTGGAGTGGGTGCGGGTGACGCTTGCGCCGGAGGAACTGCCCGGCTACAAGGCGCCGCGCGTGGTTTGCGCGCAGTGCGGCGAAGGCGTAAGTTTCCGGCGCGAAGTGGCGCGCGAAGGGCGCACGCTGTGCCGCGCCTGCGCGGGCGACGCGTACTACGGTCCCGCGTGATGCTGCGCTATTACATCACGGACCGGCATTCCGCCGGGGGCACCGAAGCCCTGCTGGAATATGTGGCGCGCGCCCTGCGTGACGGCGTGGAACGGATTCAGGTGCGCGAGAAGGACCTGGGCGCGCGCGCTTTGTGCACACTGGTGCGGCTGATTCTGGCGCTGCCCAACCCGCACGGCACGCGCATCCTGGTGAATTCCCGCATCGATATCGCGCTGACGACGGGTGCGCACGGCGTGCATCTGACGGGAGATTCGGTGGCGCCGGAAGTCTGGCGCGCCATCGTGCCGGCGGAGTTCCTGATCGGCGTCTCCACGCACACGCTGGAAGAACTCCGCCGCGCCGAAGCGGAGGGCGCGGACTTTGCCCTGTTCAGCCCGATTTTCCCCGTGGTCTCGAAGGCGGGCTACGGGCCGGCGCTGGGCATCGATTGCTTGCGGGCGGCGGTGCGGTCGGTAGGGATTCCGGTGCTCGCGCTGGGCGGAATTTCGCGGGAAAACGCCGCGGAATGCGTGGCGGCGGGCGCGGCGGGAGTGGCGGGCATCTCGATGTTTCAGCGGTAAGGCCCGTTCCAGCGTGGGAACTACGCGGCGGGACTCACTTCAATTTCCCTGGCGATACAGGTTGGCTCGGGAACCGGTTCACCAAACTCCCGCAGAGTCTCAAGGTGGCCTGAAATTGCCTCCCGGATGTTCCGTTCGGTCTCTTCCAAGGTCTTTCCGGTAGTCACGCAACCCGGCAGATCGGGAACGTAGGCTGCCCAGTTGGTTTCTGCCCGCTCGAAAATGACGGCATATATCCGGTTCATGTTTTCGCCTCCAGATCCGCGGCCCTCAAGATGGATTTCAAAGTCCCTTTGGGCATCTCGTCGCCCGGATGGCCAGGGATCGTGACCACGTTGGGTTTCGACGAGTGTTTGTAGTGGCGATGGCTGCCGGTGGTGCGCACATGCCGCCAGCCATCCGATTCGACCAGCCGAATCACATCTCGAACTTTCACTAACCTATATTGTAAGCTTGGCTGCTCCAGTTGCGAGCGCGGAGCCTTACGCCGGTAGCTTCAGCGCCTTCACGCGGTCGCGCAATTGCGCCGCTTTTTCGAATTCGAACTTGCGGGCCGCCTCGCGCATGCGCTCCTCCAGCTCTCCGATGAAGCGTTGGCGCTCGTCGGGCGTCAGGTCGTCCACTTCGGGGTCTGCTTCCAGCGGCACGGTGACGTAGTCGCCCTCGGCCACCGCCACCAGGCTCATATCGATGGGCTTGATGATGGATTGCGGCGTGACGTGGTTGCGCTCGTTGTATTCCGATTGCGTCTGGCGGCGGCGCCCGGTCTCCGCCAGCGCCTTGCGCATGCTGTCCGTCATCACGTCGGCGTATAGGATGGCATGGCCTTCGACGTGGCGCGCGGCGCGGCCGATGGTCTGAATCAGCGCGCCCCAGGAACGCAGGAAACCTTCCTTATCGGCATCGAGGATGGCCACCAGAGAGACCTCGGGCAGGTCGAGACCTTCCCTCAGCAGGTTGATGCCGATCAGCACGTCGAACTCGCCGCGCCTGAGGTCGCGCAGGATGCGTATGCGGTCCAGCGTGGAAACTTCCGAGTGCAGGTAGCGGCAGCGCACGCCCACTTCGGAATAATACTCCGCCAGGTCTTCCGACATGCGTTTGGTGAGGGTGGTGACCAGCACGCGCTGATTGTTCTCCACGCGGGCGCGGATCTGGCCGAGCAGGTCGTCCACCTGTCCCTTCACCGGACGGATTTCCACCGTGGGGTCCAGCAGGCCGGTGGGGCGGATGATCTGCTCCACCACCACGCCGGCGGTCTTGGTGAGTTCGTAGGGGCCCGGCGTGGCGGAGACATAGACCAACTGGTTGACGCGGTGTTCGAATTCCTCGAACGTCAGCGGCCGGTTATCGAGCGCGCTCGGCATGCGGAAACCATGGGCCACCAGCACCTCCTTGCGCGACCGGTCGCCATGATACATGCCGTGCAGTTGCGGAACGGTCTGGTGGCTTTCGTCGAGAAACATCAGGGCATCGGTGGGCAGGTAATCGAGCAGCGTGGGCGGCGCTTCGCCCGGCAGGCGGCCGGAAAAGTGGCGGGAGTAGTTCTCGATGCCGTGGCAGTAGCCGATCTCCTTCATCATTTCCAGATCGAACATGGTGCGCTGAAAGAGGCGTTGCGCCTCGATCAGCTTGCCCTGATTCTGCAATTCCTTGTGCCACCACTCCAGCTCGTTGCGGATGCTGTCCATGGCCTGCTCTTTGGTTTCGGCCGACATCACGTAGTGCGTCTTGGGATAAATCGGCAGGCGCTGGTAGGTCTGCTTGACCTGGCCGAGCAGGGGGTCGATCTGCGATAGGTTCTCGATCTCGTCGCCCCACAGTTCGATGCGGTAGGCATCGTCGTCGTAGGTGGGGTAGACCTCGATCACGTCGCCGCGCACGCGGAAGGTGCCGCGTTTGAAATCGGTGTCGTTGCGGTCGTAGAGAATCTCCACCAGGCGGCCCACAATCTGGTTGCGCGAGATGCGCTGGCCCTTCTCCAACATCAGCAGCATGCCGTAATAGGCCTCGGGAGAGCCCAGGCCATAGATGCAACTGACGCTGGAGACGATGACGCAATCGCGGCGCTCGAAGAGGCTCTTGGTGGCGGCCAGGCGGAGTTTGTCCAGTTCGTCGTTGACGGTAGCGTCTTTTTCGATGTAGACGTCGCTGGCGGGGATGTAGGCTTCGGGCTGGTAATAATCGTAATAGCTGACGAAGTACTCCACCGCGGCGTCGGGGAAGAACGACTTGAACTCGTGGTAGAGCTGGGCCGCGAGTGTCTTATTGTGAGCCAGGATGAGCGCCGGACGGTTGACCGCCTCGATGACCTTGGCCATGGTGAAGGTCTTGCCGCTTCCCGTAACGCCGAGCAGGACCTGGTGCTGCTCCCCTTCGCGAACGCCGCGCGTGAGTTCCGCGATGGCGTTCTCCTGATCGCCGCGCGGCTGGTAGCTGACAGCCAATCGAAAGCTCATAACTCTAGATTGGCACAGTGGGATAAGCCTTCGGCTTGTCCATCCGAGCGAAGCTCGGACTCCTTCCTCCGGCTATTTCAATTCTGCCGCCTTCGCCGAGCCCGAGTACAAGCCGTTAAAGAGCAGCTTGAAGGTGCCGTGCGGCTGGTCGCGGAAATTCACCTCCGGACCGAGCAGAAACACCTTGCCTTCGCCCACGCTGGCCTCCGCGAACACCGTGCCGCCCGCGAGGTATTGCTGCCCCCAGGCCCAGCCACTGTCCAGCGGCTCGGCGTCGCTGAACCAGCCGACGGCGCTGGTCTTCTTGATCGCCGCGGTGGGTTCCATGCGGAATATGGGGCTGTTGTCGTAGAACACGTC
>Ga0182030_10015445_pt1 | contig 14963 bp, 12 predicted proteins | sample 812S3MmetaG_FD_121299 | JGI IMG/M metagenome (GOLD analysis project Ga0182030, IMG submission 121299) | Permafrost microbial communities from Stordalen Mire, Sweden - 812S3M metaG (Illumina Assembly) | ecosystem: Environmental > Terrestrial > Soil > Wetlands > Permafrost | place: Sweden... | reverse complement strand
TCAACCTGCTTCAGCGCAGTGATAATCTGCGCCTCCGTATGCCGGCTCTTGCTCATTGTCCTTCCCCTTTCCTTCGTCCAAATCGTATTCCAAATTGGACAGATTCAGGGGGTCAGGTCACGCCGATACGGAGGACAAGCTCAAGGTAAGTAGCATCGTAAGCGGTGAGTTGATAAGCCCGCGCCAGCATCATGACCGTACCCAGCGTGGAGGCCGGCCGAGCCGTATCCTGCTCAATAGGCAACGTGTCCACAAAACCCAGGAACGATGCAGAGGTGGAAGCCGAGATGCCGCCCTTGCGTTCCGCTACCAGCACGCCACTGGCAAACTCGGGAAACCAGAGCGCGGGCACCACTGCCCCATTCTTATGCAGGAATCGAAGAGCCTCGTCCGCCCGCCGGTCTTCTTCCGGGTCAACCCGGCGCACCAGCCAAGCCAACGCCGCCGAGGCATCGAGAACCAGCGCCATCGCAGGCCCCTTACTCTCTGCCTTCGCGAATCCACTCGAGAACCGTGTCGCCCGGAATGCCCTCGATGCGCGGAAAATTGAGCAGGTTCTCTACCGCTTTGGCCACCCTGGCGGCATCGCGTTCCGGCTTTGCTGGCACCAGCTGTGCCACCGCTCGCCCACGCACGGTAATGGTGAACCGCTCTCCCTGGTCCACCTTGCGCAGCAGCTCGGAGAGCCGCGTCTTGGCGTCGAACGCTCCAATCTCGGTGTAAGCACTGCCTTCAGCCGCCATAACCTCCTCCGGTTGACGCATTGACAAATCAACTAGTTTGTCAACTAGTTTAATACGAAATCGATCCAAACCAACAAGAAATCTGCCGGGAGAATGGCGGAATTCAGTCCACCAACGGCACAAACTTCCCCGCCGCCTCGTCGTATCGCTCGATTCGCCCGCTCAGAATGTCGTAGTACCACCCATGCACCTGCAGCCGCCCCTCGCCCACCGCCCGCTGAAGGTAACCGTGGCTGCGCAGGTTGTCCAGCTGCACCAGCACATTGGCGTGGGTCAGCGCGGTGTGGCGGGTCAGTTCGCCCGCATTGCGCTCCACCTCGTCCAGGTACTGCCAGGCCGGCTCCACGTGCTGCAGCCAGTCCTTTACGCTGTTCAGCCCGGCCAGCGCGGCTGGGTTCATCAGCGCCCTAATCACCCCGCAGTCCGAGTGGCCGCAGACGATCAGGTGCCGCACGCGCAACACCTCAACGGCGTACTGAATGGTGGCCGAGACGCCTCCCGCCGGCTCCCCGACGCCCGGAATCACATTGCCCGCGTTACGGCAGATAAACAGATCGCCGGGCTGCGTTTGCAGAATCAGGTCTGGCACAATCCGCGAGTCGGCGCAGGTAACAAACAGCGTCTCCGGCTGCTGCCTGTCGGCCAGCAGGTGGAACTGGTCCCGCCGCGCCGGAAACGCCTCGGCCAAAAACCGCCTGTGCCCCTCGATCAACTGCTCCATTCCCCCTCCTGATGCCATCAAATCGGTCGCGCTTGCGCCTATAGCAGTTTCAGAATTACTGTAGACCGGAAGCACGAGCTTAAGTGGCTTTTTCCTTAAGAAAAAGGCACCCTGCACGCCCTTTCTTAGGACCACACAAATTCGGGAACTGCTCTAAGCCCAGCCTATCGCACCGCGGCCCATGCTGCTATTTTGATGCGAGACGCTCTTGCCAACGGCAAAACCTCAGCGACCCATCCCCGAAGCGATGAACCCAAGGAGATTCGCGGCAATGAAACCTCTTCAATACTTTCGTGCGGGCATCGTTGTTACCCTTCTCGCGTTGACCGGCGTCGCCGCGCATGCGCAGACCGTCGACACCATCGACCCCGCCCTCAAAGCCCGCATCGATCGCATCGCCGCCCAGGTGCTGGAGCTGCGCGGCATCCCCTCCGCGTCGGTCGCGGTCGTCGACCATGGCAAGCTGGTCTACACCCGCGCGTACGGCTACGCTCGACTGGCAGACAGCACCGCGCCGGCAGAGGCCGCCACGCCGCAGATGCGCTACTCCATCGGCTCCATCTCCAAGCAATTTACGGCGGCTGCCATCCTGCTTCTTCAAGAGGAGAAAAAACTCTCGATCGATGACGCGGTCGGCAAGTACATTCCCGGCCTCACCCGCGGCAACGAAGTCACCATCCGCCAGATTCTCTCCCACACCTCCGGCTACCAGGACTACTGGCCCGAAGACTACCTGATGACGCCCATGATGAAGCCCCAAACCGCCCAGCAGATCATCGACACCTGGGCCGAAAAGCCGCTCGACTTCGAGCCCGGCACGCAGTGGCAATACTCCAACACCAACTTCGTTATCGCAGGCCTGATCGTGGAGAAGGTAAGCGGAGAAAAGCTGATGGACTTTCTCGGCGAGCACATCTTCCATCCGCTGGGCATGCGCTCGGTGTGGAACTCCGACGAGATCAAGCTCACCTCGCCCGACGCCACGCCGTACGTCCGTGCCGCACTCGGCCCCCTGCGCCTGGCGCCCAAGGAAGGCCGTGGCTGGATGTTTGCCGCCGGCGAGCTGGCCATGACCGCACACGACCTGGCCCTGTGGGACGAGAGCCTGCTGGCACGCTCCATTTTGAAGCCCGAGAGCTACGACCAGATGTTCACCGAGGTCAAGCTCAAAGACGGCAAGGGCACGCACTACGGGCTAGGCGTCCAGGTGAGCTCGGACAACGGCCACCGCGTGATTGAGCATGGCGGCGAGGTAACCGGCTTTGTTTCGCAGAACACGGTGCTCCCTGACGACGGCATTGCCGTAGTCGTGCTCACCAACCATATGGCCGGCGGTGCTGAGCAGATTGCCCAACTGGTCGCGGACACCGTCGCCGGCAACCGCAACCAGACCGATGCCGAGCGCCAGGCGCTGGCAATCTATGGCGGCCTGCAAAAGGGCGAACTCGACCGCAGCCTGCTTGCGCCCAACCTGAACGACTACTTCAGCGCGCAGACCGTAGCCGACTTCCGCTCCAGCCTGGGACCGCTGGGCGAGCCGCTGATCTTCCACCAGACGGCCACCGAACTGCGCGGCGGCATGACCTTCCGCGCCTTCCAGATCGTCTATCCCGGCCGCCGCCTGAGCTTGACCACCTACGCCTATCCGGACGGCAAGCTGGAGCAGTTTCTCGTCGACCCGGCGCAGTAATATCGCTCAAGCGCTTACATGCAGACAGCCGAGCGCTGGACCCTGTACACTCTTTTGGTAAACGCTTTCCACGCAAAGGCAACCCGGAGATACCGCCATGCTGCTCGCCGACCTTCGCCAACAGGTCCTCCACGCCAACCAGGAGATTGCCCGCCGCGGCCTGGCCCCGCACACCTTCGGCAACGCCAGCGGCATCGACCGAACCGGCGCTGAGCCGCTCGTAGTCATCAAGCCCAGCGGCGTCGATTACGCCACCATGACGCCCGGCGACCTGGTGGTCACCAACCTGGAAGGCACGATTGTCGAGGGCTCGCTGCGCCCTTCAAGCGACCTCGACACCCACACCTATCTCTACCGCGAGTTTCCCTCGATCGGCGGCGTCGTCCACACTCACTCCGAGTTCGCCACCTCCTGGGCCCAGGCCGGCCAGCCCATCCCCTGCTTCGGCACCACCCATGCCGACTACTTCCACGGCCAGGTCCCGGTGACCGAGCCGCTCACGGCCGACGAGGTCGCCGAGGCCTACGTCCGTAATACCGGCGCAGTGATCGTGCGCCGCTTCCAGGCCGAGGGGCTCAGCCCCACCGCCGTACCCGGCGTGCTGGTGGCTGGCCACGCCCCGTTTGCCTGGGGCAAGACAGCCGCCGAGGCGGTCGAGCACGCCGACGTGCTCGAATACATCGCCCGCCTCGCCTTCCGCACTGTCCTCATCCGCCAGGCAACCGGCTTTTCCGCAGCGTCCGATTCCGAGATCCCTGTGTACGTTTCCGAACACCACTACCAGCGCAAGCACGGACCAAAGGCCACCTACGGCCAGGGCCCCCGGTAAGCATCCGGGACAGCAGAGCAGCCGCGCCGCAAGGCCGCCAACGGTCCGGCAGCGCGTCTTCCGCAGGCTGCCTCAAAATTCACACAGGCGCAGCAGATGCGCGTAAAGAGGCAGTGAGTTCGGTGCGGATAGAAACGGTTTATCATAGGCAATTTTTTGCACAGAAGGGGCTTGTTTTCCTTTCTAATATGAACATTTTAAATGATATACCTTTTTTAATAGGCAAATTCATTTTCTCGGATGCCGTCTCCTGTTTCCTGCATCAACCAAAAAATCCGCTGAAACTTTTGTTGACGTTTCTCGGAACAAAACGTCGTTATCTCGCGTATTCTCAGGCAATTGCGAATCCTGCCAGAACTGCCGGGACATTTTGACCACATGGCAACCCACGTGCAACACACCCCACTGAAGTAGAACGGTCCGCCGATGGAGAAAAGCCTCATCAACCGCTTGCAGGCGACAGTACTGGCCGTGGCCACGGCCGGGCTCATTGTGCTTGCGGTCTTGAATCTTCGCCAGGATTCCCAATTCGAGAAACCCGACGACGGCGTTTGGTGGCGCGAGGTCCAGGGAGGCCTCGAAGCTACAAAGGTGCTGCCGGACAGTCCCGCACAGCGTGCCGGCATTCAACAGGGCGACTTGCTCACCGGAGCCGAGGTGCTTCCCGATGCGCCTGCACAGCACGGCGGAATGCAAGCCCAGGAGCCGAGTCAGGAGCAGGCGCAGGACTTGCTCGGTGGCGAAAGGGCGCTGACGCCGACTCCCGGCCGTCAGACGGAGATTCCCGCTGCCGAACTGCTGCCCAAGACCAGCATCTCCCACCTGGCCGACCTGGAGCATGTGCTCTACCGTACGCAGGTCTACGGAAAGGCGAGCTACGCCATCACCCGCGCCGGTACGCCGCTGGATACGCCGGTCGTGGTGATTCCCGAGCCGCTCGACCGCGGCCTGGCGCAGGCCCAGCGCATCATCGGCCTGGTCTACCTGGCCATCGGCATCTATGTGCTGTTCCGCCGCTGGGGCGCGGCGCGCGCCACGCACTTCTACCTCTTCTGCCTGGTCTCCTTCGCGCTCTGCTCGCTCAAGTACACCGGCGAGCTCGACGGGCTCGACTGGACCGTCTTCTGGCTCAACGTCGCGGCCGAGTCCCTGCAGCCGGCGCTCTTCCTGCACTTTGCGCTCAGCTTCCCCGAGGAGCGGTTCAAAAACATCCGCCGCCGCTGGCTTGTGCCGCTGATCTACGCGCCCGGCGCGGGGCTGCTGGGCTTGTGGCTGTGGGCCATTGAAACCCGCCAGGCGACCGGCCTGCTGAAACATCGCCTCGACCAGACAGGGACCGCGTACGACGTCGCCTTCTATGTGCTCGCAGCGCTCTTGTTCCTGCGCAGCTATCGCAAGGCGGACACGCCGCTGCTGCGCCAGCAGCTCAAATGGGTAACCCGCGGCACGCTGCTGGCCGTGCTGCCCTTCACGCTGTTTTCCGCCATCCCCTTCCTGCTCGACCTGCATCCGCCCCGCCTGCTCACCGATGCGGCCGGCCTGTCGCTGGTCTTTCTGCCCCTGACCTTCAGCTGGGCCATCGTCCGCTACCGGCTGATGGACACCGACCTGATCTTCAAGCGCGGCGTGGCCTACACGCTGGCCACCGGCCTGATCCTGGCCGCCTACTTCGGCATCATCGCGCTGATCGCGGAAGTGGTGCACACGCGCATGCCGGAGTCGGTGCGCGAGTGGGGCCTGGGCATCGCCATCGTGGGCACCGCGGCGCTGTTCGAGCCGCTCAAGCGCCGCATTCAGCTCTGGGTGGACAAGGCCTTCGACCGCCACCGCTACGACTACCGCAAGGCCCTGGTCGACTTTGGCCGCGGCCTCAGCTCGGAGACCGATCTCGAAGCCCTCCTCGAGTCCATCGTCGAGCGCCTGCCGCGCACCCTCCTCGTTGCCCGAGTGGCCATCTTCCTGCGCCAGGATTCCGGCCGCCTGCGCCTGGCCGCCGCTCATGGCCTGCCCGCCGACGTAAGCGCGGCGCAGGGCGCGCTGGCGCTGGAGTTCCTGAACTTCGACCACGCCCCGGATCACTCACACATCTTCCTGGAAAACGCCCAGCAAGCCCTGCACTTGCCTGAGGACCAGCGGCGCACCGCGGCCCTGCTCGACCTGAACTACTACCTGCCCTGCCGCGTTCAAGACGGCTCTGCTACGCACACCATCGCCGTCATCGGTCTGGGCCGCACCATCGGCGGTGATTTCCTGTCCAGCGAGGATGTCGAGCTGCTCGAGTCCCTGGCCAGCTACATCGGCATCGCCCTCCAGAACGCCAGCCTCTACGCCCGCCTCGAGGCCAAGATCGGCGAGTTCGAGCGGCTCAAAGAGTTCAACGAGAACATCGTCGAATCCATCAACGTGGGCATCCTTGCCCTCGATCTCGACGACCGCGTCGAAAGCTGGAACGCGCAGATGGAGGCCATGTACGCGCTCAGTCGCGGCGAAGCCCTCGGCCAGGAACTTCGTTCCGTCTTTCCCATCGAGTTTGTTGACGCTCTTGAAAGCTTCCGCAACGACCAGGGCGTGCATCATCTCTACAAGTTCCGGCTCACCACCCGCGCCGGCGAGCAGCGCACGGTCAACATTGCCGTTGCCCCTTTACTCTCCCGTGACTTCATCTCTGTAGGCCGAATTATCCTCGTCGACGACATCACCGAGCGCGTCTCGCTCGAGTCGCAGCTGGCCCAGGCCGACAAGCTCAGCTCCATCGGCCTGCTCGCCGCCGGCATCGCGCATGAGATCAACACTCCGCTCGCGGTCATCTCCAGCTACGCGCAGATGCTCTCAAAGCAGCTCAAAGCCGACACCCGCCTCGGCCCGGTGCTGGACAAGATCACCCAGCAGAGCTTCCGCGCCGCGGAGATCGCCAACGGCCTGTTGAACTTCTCGCGCACTTCGACGACCGAGTTCCGCGAGACCAATCTGAACCAGGTCATCCGCGATACGCTGTCGCTGCTCGAGCACCAGTTCAAGACCGCGCAGATCAATGTCGACCTCGAGCTCGTCGAGGGACTGCCGGCCATCAGCGGCAACTCCGGCAAGCTGCAGCAGGTGTTCCTCAATCTCCTGTTGAACGCCAAGGAGGCCATGCCCGAGGGCGGCCGCCTGCGCGTGTCCACGGCCGTCAACGGGCATGTGGAAGCGGTGGTCTCGGACTCCGGAGCCGGCATCGCCCCCGAGCACCTCAAGCGCATTTACGATCCCTTCTTCACCACCAAGACCACGCCCAAGCCCGGCGACCGCCGCGGCACTGGCCTCGGCCTTTCGGTCTCCTACGGAATCATCCAGGAACACGCCGGCAAAATTCATGTCGAGAGCGCCGTGGGCGCCGGCACAACCTTTCATCTCGAGTTTCCCCTCTTAAGGAATTCAGTCCATGCCTGAGGTCGATCTGCCCGTCAACGTGCCCCTCTCTGCTCCGGTCTCCGGAAGCGGCTCCTCGTCCGCCAGCATCCTTGTGATCGACGATGAATCGGCCATCCGCGAATCGCTCGAGGTGCTGCTCACGCTCGAGGGCCACCAGGTCAGAATGGCGATCGACGGCGAGCAGGGACTGCGCGCTCTGGAGCAAGAGAACTTCGACCTTGTATTGCTTGATCTGGCGCTGCCCGGCCAGAGCGGCCTGGAGCTGTTGCCGCAGATCAAGGAGCGCCAGCCGGAGCTGCCGGTCATTATGATCACCGCCTACGGCACGGTGGACAACGTGGTTGAAGCGGTGCGCGCCGGCGCGGAAAACTTTGTCCAGAAGCCCTGGGACAACGAGAAGCTGCTCGCCGATATCCGCTCCGCCGTGGCGCGGCACAAGGCAGAAGAAGAAAATCTCCAGCTCAAGCGCACCCTCAAGCAGCGCTACAACTTCGTCAACATCGTGGGCAAGAGCGAGATCATGCTGAGGGTCTTCGACCTGATCGCGCAGGTCGCGCCCAGCCGCTCCACCGTGCTCATCCAGGGCGAGAGTGGTACCGGCAAGGAGCTCATCGCCAAGGCTATCCATGCCAACTCGCCGCGCAAAGACAAGCCCTTCGTGCCCATCAACACCGGCGCTATGCCCTCGGAGCTGCTCGAGTCCACGCTCTTCGGCCACGTCAAGGGCGCCTTCACCTCGGCCATCGCGTCAAAGAAGGGCCTCTTCGAAGTAGCCAACGGCGGCACGCTGTTTCTCGATGAGATCGCCACCATGGGCATGGACACGCAGGCCAAGATCCTGCGCGTGCTGCAAGACCGCCGCTTCATGCACCTGGGCGGCATTCAGGAGATTCAGGTGGACGTGCGCATCATCGCCGCCACCAACATCGACCTGCGCCAGGCAGTGCGCGACGGCCAGTTCCGCGAAGACCTGTTCTACCGCCTCAACGTCATCTCCGTCGACCTGCCTCCGCTGCGCGCGCGCCGCGAAGACATCCCCCTGCTCGCCAGCCACTTCCTCGAGTTCTACGCCAACGAAAACGAAATGGGCCCACGCAAGCTCTCCGCCGACGCCCTGCGCGCGCTGGTCGACTATGAATGGCCCGGCAACGTGCGCGAGCTCGAGAACTCGATCGAGCGCGGTGTGGTGCTGTCCAACGGCCCGATCATTGGCTCCGATCTGCTGCCCGGTCACATCACTGGCCGCAGCTTCCAGGACGCGCTGCTCGAGCACAACCCCAACGCCTCACTCTTCGACATCCTGGAAGACATCGAGCGCCGCATCATCATCGAAAAGCTGGAGCGCTGTAACTGGAACCAGACCGACGCCGCCGAGCAGTTCCACATTCCCCTCTCCACGCTCAACCAGAAGATCAAGCGCCTGAACATCGAGATCCGCAAAAAGGGAAGAGAGTAACGCGAGGAAACAGGGATCTATGACCGCTGGCATTGCTCAGCGGTCATAGATCATAGCTAAGCGACTGTCATCCTGAGCGGAGATCAGCGCGTCCTTTGCGCCGATCGGAGTCGAAGGACCTGCGGCTGCTCTTCGTCTTCGCGAATTCAAGCACGCCCATCAATAGCGCCCCGAAGTCAGCCGCGCTGCGTAGAGAAGCGCCTGGAAAACATCCTCGCGCTCCAGGTAGGGATAGTTGACAAGGACTTCATCAAAGCTATGCCCCGCACCGATCTGCCCGACGATCATGCCCACGGTCACGCGCATTCCGCGAATGCAAGCCTTGCCGCCCATCACGTCTGGATTCTGGCTGATGCGATCTGCAGCAAGCTCGAAACCCAAATGCGGCTCTCCAAATTTCGGCTCCATCATGGTAGCTCGATTATGAACCATGGGCCTTGGTCAACCTTAGACACCCTTCTACTCCGTGTCCTCTAATCCCTGTTCTCCGACCTTGCCCACATTCCCAGAAACCTCCTCAACTCTTCCGGCGGCCGCAGCCACACGTCCGCGTCCGTCTCGCGGCGTTCGCGGCGCACCAGCACGCTGAGGTGCGCGCCTTCCAGCGCATTCACGGCGCGGAACGCCGCTTCGTCGGTCAGATCGTCGCCCAGGAAAGCGACCGGCCCGGGTACCCCACCGGCAGCGCGCTCCTCAGCCAGGATCGCCTCGACCGCCCCGCCCTTGTCGCGCCCCGCGCGCAGCTCCAGGCCGGCTTCAAACTCCAGCAGCGTCAACCCGTTCAGCTCCGCCAGCGGCGCAAACAGCGCGCGGGTGCGCTTCTCGATGAGGGCCTGCGTGTGCCGCGCATGGCCGCGCCAGTGCATCACCGCGCCGTTGGCCTTGTCTTCAAACAACCCGCCCAGCGCATCGCGCCGCAAGCGCTCCTTCAGCTCTTCGAGCTTGGCTTGCGCGGCCTTCGGCGCCAGTTGCAGCTCATGCCGACCATCGGGATAGAGCCGCTCCGCTCCGTGCAGCCCCCACACCTCAAGCGGCGGATTGAGCCCGAGCATGGACGCGATCTCCCCGGCCGGCCGGCCGGTAATGACCACCATGCGCGTCTTTTTCTGTTTTTGGATATGGGACAGCAGCTCCCGCACGCCGGAAAACGGGCGCGCCTCAAACCGGTTCACGCGGAAGGGCGCCAGCGTTCCATCGTAGTCGACGAGCAGCAGCGGTCGTGCTGCTGCGCCAAACGCAGCGAAAAATGCTTCCTGCCTTTCTGCCGCATCGGGCGTCAACGGGACCTCCCTTTCTACGCCAGTTTACGCTGCCCCATGGTTGCCGCGGGAACCGAAACCACCCCGGGCTGCCGCGTCTCTGCCGGCTCCGCATTCTCCATGCGCAGCTCGTGCAGGTCACCCAGCACGTTGGCCGCCCAGCGATAGACATTGTGGTCCATAATGTGGCGCCGCATCCGCTGCATGCGCGTGCGGCGCTCGGCGCGGCTCATCTCAAGGCCCTCGTGGATAGCTTCAGCCACCCCTGCAACATCGTAGGGATTGACGATCAGCGCATCGCGCAGCTCGACGGCCGCGCCGGTGAACTTGCTCAGCACCAGCACCCCATCCTCATCGGGCCGGGCGGCCAGATACTCCTTGGCCACCAGGTTCATCCCGTCGTGCAGCGAGGTGACCAGGCACAGGTCGGCCACGCGATACCAGCGGTCCACCTCCTCATGGCTGCACTGGCGGATGATGAGCACAATGGGCTTCCAATGGGCCGTCTGATAGCGCTGGTTGATGCGCTCGGCGGTCTCCTCCACCTTCTGCCGCAGTTCCACGTAACTGGGGATACGCGCGCGGCTGGGCGCGGCGATCTGCACCATGGTCAATCGTTCGCGATGGAAGGGATGCTCCTCTAGGAGCTGCTCGATGGCCAACATGCGCTCGACAATGCCCTTGGTGTAGTCCAGCCGGTCCACGCCCAGGGCCAGGCTCTCACAGCCGACGCCAAACTCCGCGAGCAACTGGCGGCGCGATGAGGCGCGCGTGCCGGCCTGAGCCCCCTCGTGGGGAACGGCAGAGGTCTGCGGAGGATCGAGCACCACGCTCACCGCATAGGGCCGCACCGTGGTCAGATGGCCGGTGCGCAGCGCGGTCATGTGTTCGCGGTCGGTGCGCGACTCCAGCACCCGGTCCACCGTGCCCAGAAAATTGTTGCAATGCAGCGGAATGTGAAAGCCGATCAGGTCCGCGCCCAGCAGCCCGTCCAGCAGTTCCGCCTGCCACGGGCAGATGCCGAAGGCCTCCGGATTGGGCCAGGGAATATGCCAGAATATCGCCACGCGCGCATCGGGCCGCGCAGCCTTGATCATCCGCGGCAGCAGGGCGAAATGGTAGTCCTGCACAAACACGATGGGGTTGGCGGCGCTCTCCATCTCTTCCAGCACTGCGGCGGCAAACTTCTCGTTCACGCGCTGATAGGTCTCCCAGTCCGAAGCGCGAAAAATCGGCCGGGTGTGGGCGATGTGGCACAGCGGCCACAGCCCCTCGTTGGCAAACCCGTCGTAGTAGCCGGCTTCTTCTTCGCTCGAAAGCCACACCCGGCGGAGGCTGTAGCGGGGGTCGTCGGGCGGCACGCGCAGCCGGTCGAACTCGTCCACCATCATGGCGTCCTCGCTGCCGCTGCCGTGCGCCACCCACACCCCGTCGCAGGCGCGCAGCACCGGCTCAATGGCCGTCACCAACCCGCTCGGCGGCACCTGGCACACCGTCTCCCAGCCCTTGCGCACGTGCATGTAGGGTTCGCGGTTGGAGACAACAAACATGCGACTCGACCCGAACCGCTCCCGTATATGCACAGCCAGCCGCTCGGCCGTCCAAAGGTGCTCGCCGGCGTCGCGCAGCCGGGCCTCCGTCTGGGCCGCGGCGCGCGCCTCCATCAGGCTCTCGGCCATGGTCTCCACTTCATGGGCCAGCGGCGTAAACAGGCTCAGTTCCTTCATGCCGGCGTCGATCTCCACATCCGCCGCGTCGCTGCCCAGGCCGGTGCGCAGCAGGCGCATCCGCTCCGCCACGCGCATCATGGGCCGCATCAGGAACCAGCGCACCATGAGCAGCGTAACCGCCACAATCAGAACCACAAAGGCGGCGATGCGCCAGAAACTCCTCTGCCACAACGCATTTCCCTCGGCGCGGATGAAGCGTGCGTCCTCAACCACCACCAGGACCCCGTTCAACTGGCCGTTGGCCTTCAGGGGGAACGAGTCCTCGAGCCATTGCCAGTCGCCGGCATGCCCAAAGACAGCAACCTCGGCGCCTTTGCGGATGGTCTTGTCCACGGCGACCATCGGCAGCGCCGCAAGTACCTCCGCCTGGCCCGATACGGCCAACCGCTGCCCGGTGGGACCATAAACAGCCAGAGCCAGGGTCTCGTCGGGCCGCTGCATCCGGGTCACTGCCGCGCTCAGCGCATCGCCTCCGGAGCCCAGCGCCTGCTCCATCTCCGGCTGCAGGCTGGCGCCCTGCCAGGCGCTCCGGCGCTCCAGCTCCCGGCGCAGCACCAGCTTGTGCGACAGAACATCAAAATAAGTGGATGCCACCGATACCAGCGTGATCCCCAAGGCAAGCGCAACAATCAACCGCATGCGGAAAAATGGCATGACATCCCTCCGTGTATCGATGCGACAGGCCTCACCCCTGCGGGCAGACCCCTCTGCTTCTTAGATGCGTGCTGTTTCTTAGATGCATGCTGTCACCTGCACACCACGGGCCATGCGACAACTGATTGAAAGCACGGGGGGAAAGCCGCAACTACTACAAATCTGCTATGGAATGTTTACCCAGCGGTCGGAAATTTCTTCCCAGCTGCCGGTCTTTGCCGGGGCGCAGCCCACGCGCCCGACCCGGCCGCATCCCCCCATGCGCTATTCTGTCCTTGCACCGGCTACTTCCCGGCTACTTGCCGGGCACTTTGAGGAGAGCGGCAACGCCCTGACCCCGCCGCGCGGCAGACCCCATGGCCACTGGAATCATTGAAAGAACCGCCAAGGACATCGTGCTCACCGCGCAAGAGTACTCCCTATTCGCGCAGCGCGCCGTGCTCAACGTCTTCCGCACCCCCCGCTACTGGACCGACTTCCTCATGCAGTGCAACATCATCGGCGTGGGCTCCTCGGCCATCGTGCTGCTCTCCGGCTTCTTTACCGGCGGCGTGCTCGCCCTCCAATCCCAGGCCACGCTCTCCCAGTTCGGCGCCACCGCCGTCACCGGCCGCTTTGTCTCCACCACCATGATCCGCGAGCTGGGGCCCGTGCTCACCGGCATCATGGTCGCCGGCCGCAATGCCTCCTCCATGGCCAGCGAACTCGGCTCCATGGTCGTCACCGAGCAGATCGACGCCATGCGCGCCCTGGGCGTCGACCCCATGCGCAAGCTGGTCACCCCGCGCATCTACGCCTGCATCCTCATGCTCTTCTTTCTCACCATCCTGGCCGACGCCTTCGGCATCTTCGGCGGCGCCTTCGTCACCACCTTCATGAACCACCAGAACGGCACGCAGTACTTTTCCCAGGCCTGGGAGCACCTGCGCTATCCGGACATCATCCAGGGCCTGGTCAAGCCACTGGTCTCCGGCTTCATCATCGCCTCGGTCGGCTGCTTCTACGGCATGCGCACCACCGGCGGCACCGAGGGCGTGGGCCGCTCTACCATTGACGCGGTGGTGTTCTCCTCCGTCATCATCATCTTTGCCGACTTCCTGCTCACCCAGGTGCTGCTTACCTTCTTCCCACCGATCTAAGAGCCTATTGAAAAACTCCCGAAACGGATCGGGTCTTGAAGGGGCGTGGCTTTAGCCACGCCATAAGAACCACAGAATCAGCTGGCCTTTAGCCCCCGAGGGTGCGTTTTTGAGCCCTCCCGGCGACCTCGGAACAGTTTTTCAACAGGTCCTAAAACAACAACAGGTCCTAAAACAAAATGACCGGCTCCGCCCATCCAGATGCCCCTCCAACCGCGCCGCTCGGCTCGGCCAGCGCTTCGGTCGATGCGGCGCAGGAGCCGGTGGTCGTCTTCCGCAACGTCTCCATCGCCTTCGACGGCCCGCCCGTCCTCGACGACATCAGCTTCTCCGTCGCCCCGCGCGAGACCCGCATCCTGCTCGGCCCCGCCGGCGTAGGCAAAAGCGTCCTGCTCAAGCTCATCAACGGCCTGCTGCGCCCGGACAAGGGCAGCATCCTGCTCTTTGGCCACGACGTTGCCGTGTTGACCGAGCAGCAGCTCTTCCCCCTGCGCATCCGCACCGGCATGGTCTTCCAGGAGGGCGCGCTCTTTGACTCGCTCACCGTCCGCGACAACGTCGCCTACCAGCTCATCCAGGAGCGCGTGCCCGACGACGAGATCGACCACCGCGTCCACGAGGCGCTGACCTTTGTCGAGCTCGACGGCACCTTCGACTTTTATCCGGCCAGCCTGTCCGGAGGCATGCGCCGTCGCGTGGCCATCGCCCGCGCCCTCATCCGTCAGCCCGAGCTCATCCTCTACGACTCGCCCACCGGTGGCCTCGACCCCATCACCTCCACCACCATCATCGAGCTGGTGATGAAGCAGCGGGACTTCTACCGCACCCCGTCCCTGCTGGTCACCCACCGCCTGCAAGACGCCTTCACCCTTTGCACTCACCGCTTCGATTCCGCGCTGGGCCGGATGGTCCCCTTGCCCAAAGGCGAGACCGACCCCAACACCACTTTCCTGATGCTCGAGGAAGGCCGCCTCATCTTCGACGGCTCCCTCCACGAACTCGTCCACACCGACAACAAGTTTGTCCGCGAGTTCCTGGAGTAGTGCAGTGGTCAGTGGTCAGTGGTCAGTCACGAGCGTGACGTCTCAGAAGTTCGCATCAGAGAAGCCCTGTCATCCTGAGCGTAGGTCGCCGCGGCGACCCCAGTCGAAAGCCTGCCCTGAGCGCAGTCGAATGGGGACCTGCGGTTGCACTTCGGAACCAATGCTCCGTGCCCCATCCTTTTTGCGTTCTCTGCAAAAAGATTCTCTCTTGCGAGTCAAGCATTTTGGGTGGGGGAGGGTTGGATTTTCAAGGCATGGGGTCTATCCCTCCGATGTCTGTTGTGGCCG
>Ga0182030_10015444_pt1 | contig 14963 bp, 12 predicted proteins | sample 812S3MmetaG_FD_121299 | JGI IMG/M metagenome (GOLD analysis project Ga0182030, IMG submission 121299) | Permafrost microbial communities from Stordalen Mire, Sweden - 812S3M metaG (Illumina Assembly) | ecosystem: Environmental > Terrestrial > Soil > Wetlands > Permafrost | place: Sweden... | reverse complement strand
CAGCGTGCCGCGTGCCCCGGCATTGATCCGCAGCGACTGACCATCGGTCACCCCGGCGGGTATCTGGACGTCGACCAGGCGTGCACGACCGTGCTCGCTGATGCTGACGCGGCGGCGGGTGCCGGCATACGCCTCCTCGATGGACACCTCGATCTGGCCGGCCTCGGTGTCGGCATGAGCCTGACCGCCCGCGCCCGCGCCCGCGCCCGCGGCTCCCCCGAACAGGGTCGAGAAAAAGTCGCTGAACCCATTGATGTCCGAAAATCGCTGATTCCCGCCCCCGCCGAATCGCTGCTCCCAGTCCGGCGGCGGACGGAACTGCTGGCCGGAGCGGTAATTACGACCCAGCTGATCGTAGGAGGCCCGCTTGTCCGCGTCCTTGAGCACCTCGTAGGCCTCCTGGACCTCCTTGAACCGGGTTTCGGCGTTCTTCTCCTTACTGACGTCCGGATGGTATTTCCGGGCCTGCTTGCGATAGGCCCGCTTGATCTCCTCCGCGTCGGCTCCCCGCGCCACGCCCAGCGTTTCGTAATAGTCCTTGAATTGCATGCCAAATCCGACCGATTGACCTTTAGTGAATTCGTCGCATAGGGTACGGGGTCCGGCGCAGACCGCAAGCACCGTTCCGCTTGAAATTACCGCGCCGCACCCCGACCATGGGGGGGTGGAATTACCATATTGTGGTTCCTTCTTCCAAGATAAAGGCCCATGAAACGCATTTTTCTCTTCCTTGTGACCAACTTGGCCGTGCTCGCGCTGCTGACTGTGGTCATATTGATCGTCGAGAACGTGTTTGGAGTTCGGCTCGGCCAGGGCGGCCTCGGCGGGCTGCTCGTGCTCGCGGCGATCTGCGGCTTCGGTGGCTCCCTGATTTCGCTCGCGCTCTCGAAATGGACCGCCAAGCGGCTGATGGGTGTGCGGGTCATCGGGCAGCCGGCATCGGCGGCCGAGACCTGGCTGCTCGACACGGTCGGACGCCTCGCGGCACAGGCGCGGATCGGCATGCCCGAGGTGGGCATCTTCGAGGCCGAGGAGATGAACGCCTTCGCCACCGGCGCGCGTCGCAACGCCTCCCTGGTGGCGGTGAGCACAGGGCTCCTGCGCGGCATGCAGCGAAGCGAGGTGGAGGCGGTGCTGGGGCACGAGATCACGCACGTTGCGAACGGCGACATGGTCACGTTGGCGCTGCTGCAGGGGGTCGTGAACACGTTCGTGATCTTCCTCGCGCGCCTCATCGGCGGCATCGTCGACCGGGCCGTGTTCAAGAATGACCGGGGGGAGTCCGGAATCGGGTTCTTCATCGCCACCATGGCAGCCCAGGTCATACTCGGGATATTCGCGAGTATGATCGTGAGCTGGTACTCGCGCCGCCGGGAATTCCGCGCCGACCGGGGCGGTGCTAACCTTGCCGGTCGAGGCAGCATGATTGGCGCGTTGGAAGCGTTGAAACGCAGCCAGGGTGAGCCGCTGCCGCCGCAGATGCAGGCGTTCGGGATCAACACCGGTGCTTCCGGCGGGTTGATGCGTTTTTTCATGAGTCATCCGCCATTGGATGCGAGAATTGCAGTGCTGCGCGAGTCCGCGGCTCAGGAAGGTTTATGACACCCGAAAATGAAGTCGTCGTGCAGCCACCCACCGCGGAACGCGTTGGGATCGAGTTGTCCCGCTGGTTCGGCAACAGCGATTTCGCGTCCCGCCCCAAGGCCCCGCCGGTGGCGCCGGTCATTGCGGCCGCCCCGGGAAAGGATGCCGCGCGGCGGGTCGACTGGGCGCGCGTGCTGCCCTTTCTCGCGATGCACGCAGTCTGCCTGGCGGTGTTCTGGGTGGGTTTCAGCTGGGTGGCGCTGGGCGTGACCGTGGCGCTTTACGTGGTGCGCATGTTCGCCATCACCGGCTTCTATCATCGTTATTTCTCGCATCGGACGTTCAAGACCTCGCGCGTGGGACAATTCGTCTTCGGACTGCTCGGCGCGTCGGCGGTCCAGCGTGGCCCGATTTGGTGGGCTGCCCATCATCGGCATCACCACGTGTACTCGGACAAGCCCGACGACGTGCACTCGCCGGTTCAGCATGGCTTCTTCTGGAGCCACATGGGTTGGTTCATGTCCCACAAGCACTTCGTCGCCGACTTGTCGCGGGTGAAGGATCTGCTCAAATATCCGGAATTGCGCTTCCTCGACCGGTTCGACGTCGTGGTGCCGACCGTGCTGGGGGTGGGCGTGTTCCTGCTGGGCGTGCTGCTGAAACACGTCGCCCCCGGCCTCGGCACCTCGGGGTGGCAGATGCTGGTTTGGGGGTTCTTCATTTCGACGGTCGCGGTCTACCACGGAACCTATACGATCAATTCGCTCTCCCATGTGTTCGGCCGGCAGCGGTACAAAACCGGCGATGCGAGCCGCAACAACGTATGGCTCGCGATCATCACCCTGGGTGAGGGGTGGCACAACAATCACCACCACTACCCGGCCTCCGTGCGCCAGGGCTTTTACTGGTGGGAATTCGACATCACCTTTTACCTCCTGAAATTGATGTCCTTTGTCGGCCTGATCTGGGACTTGAAACCCGTGCCGGCGGCGGTTCGCGAGGGTGCCGGCAAGCGCTTTTGAGGGGCCGGGTCGGCAGCCGACGCTCCCTCCACCACCGGGGATGTATCCCGCGCATCCGTTTCGGCGGCGGCGACGAATAACAACCACAAGCCGGACAAACCGGCGAACGAGCGGTGATTTCACGCAATGCGAATCGCGGTGATTGGGTCGGGTATTTCGGGAATGGTCGCGGCTCATGGTCTGCGCCGTGAGCACGACGTCGTCGTCTACGAAGCCGGCGGCCATGTCGGCGGCCACACCCAGACGGTGGATGTGGAGCATGCCGGCACGACATATGCCGTCGATACGGGCTTCATCGTGTACAACGACTGGACGTATCCGAATTTCGTCGCATTGATCGACGAATTGCAGGTCGCCTGGCAGCCGAGCGCCATGAGCTTCAGCGTCCGCTGCGAAAAGACCGGTCTCGAATACAACGGCACCAGCGTCAACTCGCTGTTCGCACAACGCCGCAACCTCCTGAGGCCGGCCTTCCTGCGGATGGTGGCGGACATCCTGCGCTTCAACCGCCACGCCCCGGTCCTGCTCGGCGGCGAATCCCATGAGTTGTGCCTCGGCGACTACCTCGACCGCGAGGGTTATTCGAGGTACTTCGTCGACCATTACATCATCCCGATGGGAGCGGCCATTTGGTCCTCGCGGCCCATCGACATGCTGCGTTTTCCAGCACGTTTCTTCGTCGAGTTCTTTTCCAATCACGGGTTCCTGAGCGTGAACGACAGACCCACCTGGCGGGTGATCAGCGGCGGCTCGAGGGAGTACGTGAAGCGCCTGACCGCGGGCTTCCCCCGCGGCGTCCAACTGAACACGCCGGTCGCGTCGATCCAGCGCCAATCCCATTCGGTCACCCTGCGCCTCAAGAACGGGTCGGTCGAGACCTTCGACCAGGTGTTCATCGCCTGCCACAGCGATCAAGCCCTGCGCCTGCTGTCGGATCCTTCCCGGCAGGAGACGGAGATTCTCGGCGCCATCCGATTTCAGTCCAACGAGGCGCTGCTGCACACGGACGAGCGTCTCATGCCGCGTCGGCGGCTGGCCTGGGCCGCCTGGAACTACCACCTGCCGATCGAGCAATACAACCGCGTGACCGTGACTTACAACATGAACATCCTGCAGTCACTGCAGGCGCCGGTGCAGTTTCTGCTCACGCTGAACCGCAGCGCCGACGTGGATGCCGCAAGGGTGCTGGGCAGCTACACGTACGACCATCCCGTGTATACCACCGCGGCCGTCAGGGCCCAGAAGCGGCGGCACGAGATCAACGGGATGCGCCGCACGTACTACTGCGGCGCCTATTGGAGCTACGGGTTTCACGAGGACGGGGTGAGAAGCGCGCTCGCCTCGTTGGAGGATTTTCGCCGCATCGAGGCCCATGCACAGCCGAATCTACAAAGGGTGGGTTAGGCACCGGCGCACGGCGCCGACCCGCAACCACTTTCGCTACCGGATGTTCATGCTGTACATCGACCTCGCGGAACTGCCGCAGTTGTTCGACGCCGTGCCCCTGTGGTCGGCGCGGCGCCCGGCTCCCGCGTGGTTCCGACGCGGCGATTATTTCGGCCCGCCGGAGGTGCCCCTCGACGTGGCCGTGCGGGATCTGGTGGAGTCGCGGCTCGGGCGCCGGCCGGTCGGCCCCGTCCGCCTGCTGACTCACCTGCGCTATTTTGGTTATTGCATGAACCCGGTAAGCTTCTATTATTGCTTCAGCGAATCCGGCGACAGACTGGAAGCCATCGTGGCCGAGATCACCAACACCCCCTGGAAGGAACGCCACCAGTACGTTTTCGCGGCGGGTCCGGGCAGGCTGAAGCGCGTCCAGTTCGCCAAGGAGTTTCACGTGTCACCGTTCCTGCCGATGGACATGATGTACCGCTGGTGCTTCAGCGAACCAAAGGAGCGGTTGTTCGTGAACATGCAGAACTTCAAGGACGGCGCGCCCCTGTTCGACGCCACCCTCGCGCTCCATGCGGAACCGGTCTCTGCCGGGGCGCTGCTTAAGGCGCTCGCCGCATTTCCGCTCATGACGTTGAAGGTCATCGCGGCGATTCACTGGCAGGCGCTCAGGCTGTGGTTCAAGCGCACGCCGTTTCATGCCCATCCGGGGCCTGGGGCCGCGCGCCCGGGCATCCCGTGAAACAGAACATCATCCCCGGGGAAGTGGCGCGCGGCGCCGGAGAATCGCTCTCGTCGCTGACGCGGCTGGCGCGGTTTCTCCTGATCTCCCAGCTGCGCAAGGTGCGGCACGGGCGGTTGCACCTCGTCGACGCCGGTTCAGCCGAGACCTTCGGCGTGCCCTCCGAGGACGCACCCTTCGATGTGACGCTGCGCGTGCGCGATCCGCGCTTTTATTCCGACGTCGTTTTTGCGGGTACGGTGGGCGCAGGCGAGGCCTACGTGAACGGCTACTGGCATTGCGACGACCTGACCGGCCTGGTGCGGTTGATGGTCGTCAACCGGCATTTGATGAACGACGTCGACTCCGGCTGGTCTCGCGTGAGCGCACCTCTGCTCAAGGCGGCCCACTGGCTCAACCGAAACGACAAACTTGGCAGCCGCCGGAACATTTCGGCGCACTACGACCTCGGCAACCGGTTCTTCGAACTGTTCCTCGACGAGACGATGGCATACTCCTGCGGCATCTTCGAGAAGGAGGATTCGACGCTGCACGAGGCTTCGGTCGCGAAGTTCGACGCCACGTGCGGCAAGCTCGCCTTGGGGCCCGGGCATCATCTGCTCGAGATCGGCACCGGCTGGGGGGGACTTGCGATCCACGCCGCCGCGACCACAGGCTGCCGGGTGACGACGACGACGATCTCGCGGGAACAGTACGATTGGGCGCGGGAGCGCGTGGCACGTGCGGGCCTGACGGGGCGCGTCGACGTGCTCCTCGAGGACTACCGGGATCTGTCCGGCAAGTACGACGCGCTCGTCTCGATTGAAATGATCGAGGCCGTGGGACACCAGTATCTCGACACCTATTTCCGTCGATGCAGCGCTCTGCTCAAGCCCTCGGGCGCGATGCTGCTTCAGGGGATCACGATCCGAGATCAGTTCTACGACCAGGCCCGCCGCTCGGTCGACTTCATCAAGCGGTTCATCTTCCCCGGGAGTTTCATCCCGTCGGTGAAGGCCATCGCGGATTCCGTGGCCCGCGCCACCGACATGAAGCTGTTCCACATGGAGGACATCGGCCCGCACTACGCGCGCACCCTGAAGCTCTGGCGGGAGAAATTTATGGCACGCCAGGCCGAAGTGCGCGCCCAGGGGTACCCTGACAGTTTCGTGCGCATGTGGGAGTATTATCTCTGCTACTGCGAGGGCGGTTTCGAGGAACGCCAATTGGGTGACGTGCAGATGTTGTTGACGAAGCCGAGGTCGCGGCGGCCGCCGATCGCCACGGTCCATGCCGCGCGCGCCTGACCCGCGAACCCTCGGGGAACTGAAGTCCGTGGTCGGCGCCGGCTCGTGGCTCGACGCGCCCGAGGACGTTGCGCCCTATCTCGTCGACTTCCGGCGTCTGTATCGGGGCGCGACGCCGCTCGTTCTGCTGCCGGCCGAGCCGGCGCAGGTCGCGCGGATCTTGGCGATCTGCCACCGGGCCGGCACCGCCGTGGTTCCGCATGGCGGCAACACGGGTTATTGCGGCGCAGCAACCCCAGACGAGAGCGGCTCCCAGGTGGTGCTGTCCCTGCGGCGACTGAACCGTATCCGCAGCATCGACGCGGCCAATTACTCCATGATCGTCGAAGCCGGTTGCACCCTGGCGGCAGTCCAGGCGGCCGCGCGCGACGCGGACCGGTTGTTCCCCTTGAGCCTGGGGTCGGAAGGCACCGCGCAAATCGGCGGCAATCTGTCGACCAATGCGGGGGGTACCGCAGTCCTGCGCTACGGCATGATGCGCGACCTCGTGCTGGGACTGGAGGTGGTGCTGGCCGACGGGCGGTTCATGTCCGGTCTCAGAAGCCTGCGCAAGGACAACACAGGCTACGACGTCAAATCCCTGTTCCTGGGCGCCGAAGGCACCCTCGGCGTCATCACCGCGGCCAGCCTGAAGTTGTTCCCACTGCCCGCCGACACCGCCACCGCCATCGTCGGCATCGCCTCGCCCCGGCACGCGCTCGACTTGCTGGCGCGGCTTCGCTCCGCGGCCGGGGACCAGCTCACGACCTTCGAGCTTCTGCCGCGGCTCGCGGTCGAATTGACGGTCAGGCACATTCCCGGTGTTGCCGACCCCTTGTCGCAGGATGCGCCCTGGTATGCCCTGGTCGAGTTCACGTCGCCGAATCCCCACGCAGGCCTGGCCGAACTGATGGCGACGGAACTCGAGCGTTGCGCCGAACAGGCTCTGATCCTCGATGCGATGATCGCCACGGCGATCGCCCACGCGCTGGCGATGTGGAAACTGCGCGAGTCCGTGCCGGAAGCTCAGCGCCATCATGGCGCGAGTCTGAAGCACGACATTTCGGTGCCGGTGTCGCAGATTCCACGCTTCATCGACGAGGCCTCGGACCTCGTCCGCCGCCTGGCACCCGAGGGCGACGTCGTCGGCTACGGCCACCTCGGCGACGGCAACCTGCATTTCAACGTGAGCCAGCGCCCTGGAACGGACCGCGCCGTCTTTCTCGGGCGCGGCGCGCCGCTCGAGCATGCCATATTCGATCTGGTCGAATCCCTCGGCGGCAGCATCAGCGCGGAGCACGGCATCGGCCGGCTCAAGGCGGCGGAATTCGCGAGCCGGGCGGACCCGGTGGAACTGGCGGTGATGCACGAGTTGAAGCGCGCGCTCGATCCCCGGGGCATCCTGAATCCCGGCAAAGTGCTCAAGGAGCCGGTCTGAGTGAAAAGCCACGCCAGGCTGGTGCTGCCCATCGCCACGCAGCGGCTCACCCTGCGCGAGTTCGTCGCCTCCGATTTCGAGGCCATCCATGCCTTCTCCTCGGATCCGCGGGTGACCAAATTCTTGTTCTTCGGTCCCCGGGATGAGGACGGTACGGCCGAGTATCTCGACGGCTTGCTTGCCTCCCAGCGGGAAGTGCCGCGCACGCGCTTCGAACTGGCGGTCGTGGAGACCGGCACGGCGCGGGTGATCGGGGCGTGCGACCTGTCGCTCATCGAGCGCAACGTCGTCGACTTAGGCTACATGCTCGGCATCACGGACTGGGGCAAGGGCTATGCGACCGAGATTTCGCTGGCGCTCATCGACGCGGCGTTCTTCGACCTCCGGGCCGACCGGGTCATCTCAACCGTCGACGTGAACAATCGCGCCTCCATCCGCGTGCTCGAGAAGATCGGCATGCGCTGGGAGGCCGTATACCGCAAGCATCGCCGGGCCAAGAACCGGTGGTGGGACTGCCATCTGTTCGTGCTGCCCCGCGAGGTTTGGGAGCTGTCGAGGTCCCTCGGGGACCGGACGGGCTGAGACAGGCCCTACCTGGACTCCGCGTCGTCGCGCGCGGTTTGGGTTCGCTCACGCTGCTTTGCGCGGCCCAAAACCTCCGGTCCCGGCATGCCCGCACTTCGCGTGCTGCGCAGGGTGAGCAACCCACCGATCAACGCGCCCACGACCAGCAGAATGATGACCAACGCCTTCATTTTTCGCCTCCTCCGAGCACCCGCATCAATCCCTCCTGCGCAGTACTCGCCACTAACCGCCCATCCTCCGAGAATATACTCCCACGGGTGAAGCCGCGCGCCCCCGAGGCGCTCGGGCTGTCGGTCGCATACAGCAGCCATCCGTCCACGCGCACGCTGCGGTGAAACCACATGGCGTGGTCGATGCTGGCCATGACGAGGTTTACCGCCGGAAAGGCGATGCCGTGCGGTATGAGGGCCGTGTCGAGCAGCCTGAAATCCGACGCGTACGCGAGCAGGCACCGGTGCAGGGACTCCTCGTCGGGCAGCGGCGCGACCGCGCGGAACCACATCGCGCGCGACGGGGCGGACGCGCCGGGATCGGTGGAGCCCGGCGGCTGCGTGGGACGGAACTCGAAGGGCCGCTTCTCCTCGAGCAGGCGCTTCAGCGACGCCGGCAGTCCGGGCAGGACGTGGCGATAATAAGACTCGAGTGTCGGAAGGTCCCCGGGCGGCGGCACGACCGGCATCGCCGATTGGTGGTCGAGACCCGACTCGTTCGTTTGGAAGGACGCCGACATGTTGAATATTTGTTCGCCGTGCTGGATGGCGACGACGCGGCGCGTGGAGAAATGATTGCCGTCGCGCGCCCGGTCGACCTCGTAAACGATGGGCGCATTGAAGTCGCCGCGGCGCAGGAAGTAAGCGTGCAGCGAATGCACCATCCGTCCCGCGGCCGTGGCGCTCGCGGCCACGAGTGCCTGCCCGAGCACCTGGCCGCCGAACACCTGCGGGCTGCCGATGTCGCGGCTCACGCCCCGAAACAGGTTCATCTCCAGACGTTCGAGGGTCATCACCTCGATGAGGTCATCGAGCAGCTGTTTCATGGTGTTCAGTCGGTGCCCGAGACGCCCAGCCGCTTTTGCATGATGGGGCTGGTGGTGGTGTACTGCAGGAACTGGCGCTTTTCGGGGAACAAATGATGCTGAATCGCGAACGCGGCCAGGGCCGCCTCGTGAAAGCCGCTGAGGATCAGCTTCTTTTTTCCGGGGTACATGTTGATGTCGCCGATGGCGAAGATCCCCGGCACGCTCGTCTGAAATTTCTCGGTGTCCACCTTGAGCGCCTTCTTTTCGAGTTCGAGGCCCCACTCGGCGATCGGGCCGAGCTTCGGGTGCAGCCCAAAGAACGCGAGCACACGGTCTGCGTGCACCTGCACCGTCGACCGGCCACCGGCGGACTGCACGACCACTCCGGTGAGTCGCGGAACGCCGTCGGCGGACCTGTCGCTGTGGACGGCGGCGACATTCCCCTCGATCAGCTGCATGCGGCCCTCGGAGACCAGTTCACGCATGCGTGCGACGGTGGCGGGCGCCGCACGGAACTCAGCGCGGCGGTGTACCAGCGTCAACGATCGGGCCTTCCCGCACAGCGCCACCGTCCAGTCGAGCGCCGAGTCCCCGCCGCCGCAGATCACGAGGTCACGGTCGTGGTATTCCGCCGCGGTCCGCACGCGATACTGGACGCCATGGCCCTCGAGTTCCTCGATGCCGGGAACGCTGAGGCGTCGCGGCTGGAATGAGCCCACACCGCCCGCGATCACCACGGCGCCCGCGCTGAGCACGGTGCCGGCGGTGGTGGCGACCCGAAATCTTCCATCCGGCAGCGGCTTCACTTCGGTCACCTCCTGACCGAGGTGAAACGTGGCTTTGAACGGCTTCGCCTGCTCGAGCAACCGGTCGATCAACTCCTGCGCACCGCACACGGGCAGCGCCGGAATGTCGTAGATCGGTTTTTCCGGGTAAAGCTCCGTGCACTGGCCGCCCACCAGCGACAGCGAGTCGATGATGTGGGCACTGATGCCGAGCAGACCGAGCTCGAAGATTTGGAAGAGACCGCAGGGTCCCGCGCCGATGATGACGGTCTCGACCGGTGTGGATTCAATAGAGGGTGCAGTGGCAGACGCTGATAATTCCGACATGATGGGCAAATCCTGATTTTCGGTGCAAAACGGCGGCAAATTGTAGCCGAACCGGACAGTCTCTGCGGCCTGGAGACCAATCTGGAGCGCCCTACGCGGGCGGATGTTGCGTCGGCCGCCCTTCCCGGTCACCCTGCCGTCCATGACAACGGTGGTTTGGTTCCGGCAAGACCTTCGGCTCGCGGACAATCCAGCTTTGAGCAGCGCGCTCGCGACGGGCGGGGGCGTGATCCCGCTGTATTTGCACGCGCCCACCGAAGAAGGCGACTGGCCGCCGGGCGGCGCGGCCTGCTGGTGGCTGCATCACAGCCTGGGAAGGCTGCACCGCGATTTGATCGACTGCGGGTCAAGCCTCTGTCTGCGCCGGGCGGACGACTCCCTGGACGAGCTGCTTTCCGTGTGCCGTGACAGCGGCGCGAGCCGCGTGTTGTGGAATCGTCGGTATGAGCCCGCCAGCGTCGCGCGCGACCGGCGGATCAAGGCCGCGCTGCGAGCGGCGGGCATCGAGACCGGCAGTTTCAACGGCGCGCTCCTGCACGAGCCATGGAGCGTCGAGACCAAGACCGGCGGCCCGTTCCAAGTCTTCACGCCGTTCTGGCGCCATTGCAAATCCCTGCCGGAGCCGGCGGACCCTCTCCCCGCACCCGCCCGTCTGCCGTCACCGCCGCAATGGCCCGCATCCGTCCCGCTCGATGACCTTGGCCTGCTGCCGAGCGTCGACTGGGCGGCCGGGCTGCGCGAATCCTGGGAACCCGGCAGCGCGGCAGCGGCCCGCAGCGTGCAGCGCTTCCTGAACGAGGGCTTCGACACCTACGACGAGGGGCGGAACCTACCGGGCGTGCGGGGCACGTCGCGGTTGTCGCCCCATCTGCATTTCGGAGAAATCAGTCCGCGCCAGATTTGGCACGCCACCCGCCGCCATGCGCAGGGCCGGGGCCGCCACACCACGTGGCGGGATTCGCAGTTTCTCGCCGAGGTAGGCTGGCGCGAGTTCGCTCACCATCTGCTCTATCATTTTCCTCACACGCCCGAGCGGCCGCTGCGCTCGAACTACGAGCGCTTTCCGTGGGTCGCGAACGACGCGCGACTGCGGGCCTGGTGCAAGGGTTCGACGGGCTATCCAATCGTGGATGCCGGCATGCGCGAACTGTGGCATACCGGCTGGATGCACAACCGCGTACGCATGATCACCGCGTCTTTCCTGATCAAGGATCTGCTCATCTCGTGGAGCACGGGTGCGCGTTGGTTTTGGGATACGCTGGTCGATGCGGACCTCGCGAGCAATACGCTCGGCTGGCAGTGGGTCGCCGGCTGCGGGGCCGATGCCGCTCCATTCTTCCGCATTTTCAATCCCACCACCCAGGGCACGAAATTCGATCCGCTCGGCGAGTACGTGCGCCGCTGGGTGCCGGAACTCGCGCGACTCGATACCGCCTGGATTCACCAGCCGTGGGCCGCGCCGGCGTCATCGCTCGCGGCCGCCGGCGTCGAACTGGGGAGGAATTACCCGCTGCCGATCGTCGAGCACGAAACGGCGCGACGCGACGCGCTGAAGGCGCTGTCCGTCATCAAAACGCCATGATCCCGCGCCCCGCTGCGGCTTCGCGTCAGACAATGCCTACACGCTCTGTATCCGTTTTTTCTGGCGATCGATTGTACACTTTGACCTCGTCCAGCCCAGAGGAAGCCCCACCCATGCATGCGCAGGTCAACAGCACCAACATTGCCGATACGCGACATCAGGCCGCCAGCGATGAGGCGGCACGCGAATCCACCCGCCCCATCCGGGCCCTGAACCGCGGCCTCGAAGTCCTGACGGAACTGAACCGTTTGGAACGCGCCGCCATCAACACGCTGGCGAACGCCGTCGGACTACCGCGGACCACCACTTATCGCATTCTCGAGACGCTGCGCCTGGCAGGCTATGTGGAGCGCGACAGTCACGACGACTGTTACCGGCCGACCATCATGGTGCGAGCGCTCTCCGAGGGCTTTGACGACGAGGCAATGGTCGCGCATATCGCCAAGCCGCATCTGGCGGCATTGTGCGCGGCGATCGTCTGGCCCATTGCCATCGCCACGCCGTCGGGCGCCGCCATGGTGATTCGCGAGACCACCGACCACCAGAGTCCGCTCGCCCTCGAACAGTATGGCGCGGGCATACGCGTGCCGATGCTGACCTCGGCCGCGGGTCGCGCCTATCTCGCCTACTGCTCGGTGGCACAGCGCGAGGCGCTGCTCGAACTGCTGGCGCGCTCGTCGCTGCCCGAGGATCGCATCGTGCGCAGCCGGGTGGAGGTCGAGCGCATTCTCAACGAGACGCGCACGCAGGGGTACGGCATCGCACAGCGCGCCCGCCGCGTCTCCGAGGAGACCAGTCTCGCCGTCCCGGTACGGGGCAAGGACCGCATCATCGCGACGATTTCCGTGCGCTACGCCGCCACCGCGGTGCCGCTGCGCACCGCGGTCGAGCAGTTTCTGCCCAAAATGCGGGAGGTGGCGGCGAAGATCGAACGCGAGTTCGCGGCGATCTAGAATTGCGCGGCCCCGCCGGCGCGTTTGCGCGGGTGGGGCCACCGCCGGCGCGGCCGGCGCCGCTGTGTCGCGCGCCCGGCGCCGGATCATTTCTTGAAGGCCTTGCCCACCCCGCCTGAGACCAGCGCCGTGACGTCCAGCAGCGCACCGGGCACGGCGAATTTGCCCGCAGCGGCGAGGTAGCGAGGGCGCCAAACGGGCAGAAATTTCTCCTTGTATTTCCGCAACCCTTCGAAGTGATAAAAAGTCTCCCCGTAACGCTGCACGATCCGCCCGAGCTTCGTCCACGTGGGCGCGAGCGCGTGCTCCTCGAGCCCGGAAAGCGGCGCCATGCCGAGATTGAACCACTGGTATTTCTGCGCCTTGCCCCACAACATGCATTCGACCAGGAGATAATCCATGATGCCTTTTGGCGCGGCGCCGCTGTAGCGCATGAGGTCGATCGACATCTCCATGTCCACGCCCGCCTTCCATAAGTTGGAAAACGCGACGATGGCGCCCCCGCAGCGGACCACCGCGCAATCGAACCTCGCGAGGTAGGCCTCGTCGAAATAGCCGAGGGAGAAGCGCTTTTCTCCGGCGTTCTTCTCGGCCAGCCACCAATTGGAAACCGCGCGCAGTTCCGGCAGGATGGCGGGCACGTCCTCGCGAGGCACCACCGAGAATTGGGCTCCGTCGCGCTGCGAGCGGCGGTGCGTCTGGCGCAGGTCCGCGCGGCTCGGACCGTCGAGCGAGAACGCCCGCAGCGGAATGCGCGCCTCCTCGCCGAGCTTGGTCAGCGTCATGCCGAGGTCGATGTACAGGGACAGATTCTCCGGCGCGACCTGGTAGAAGACCGGCGAGACGGCCATGCGGTCGCAGGCCTCGAGGAAGTCCCAGGCCAGCGGCTCGCACAGCACCGCGGGCCCGACGGGATCGCCCATCGCGACCCAGCTGCTGCCCGAAACCTGATACATGATGAATGCGGTCTGATCGTCGTTGAACATCAGGTTTTTGTCGCCGAGCAGGGCGAGATTCGCGTTGCTGTCGTGAGCGTTTGCAATCAGGATCTCGGCCTGCTGCAGTTCGTCGTCGGTCGGTGCCGTTGTCGCCGGCTTGTGGGGTCGCAACAGCCTCCACAAGCCGTAGAACGCGGCGACCATCGAGGCGACCAGCAGGGCACGCAGGCTGCGCGGTGCCGATGCCTCGAACGCGAATTGCCACCACAGCTCGTTGTCGTAGGGAACGCCCCGATACGCGAGAAACACCAGCCATACGGTCGTGCCCAATACAAAAAGCACGGCCACGATCCAGGGGAAGGAAAATCGCTGTTCGATCAGCGATGCGCGGCGCTGGAAGCGGGCCCTCGCGGAGACCAGGACCACGGCGACGGTCCCGAGGACCGTCGCCTCCTCGTAGTCGAAGCCCTTGAGCAGCGACAGCAGAACGCCGGCGCACAGCAAATACATCGTCAGCCACCACGCGGCGTCGAGACGGCGGTACAGGCCGTTGGCCAGCACCATGAGGCCGACGCCCACCGCGCTGCCGAGCAGATGCGACAGCTCGAGAATCGACAGCGGGACGAAATGACGCAGCCACATCAGACGGTCGCTGATCGCCGGGGTGGAACCCGAGAAAAGCAGCACCGCGCCGGCCCCGAACACCGCCACGCCGCTCGCCTGCGGTGTCACGGCGCTGATCCAGCCGCGTCCCAATCGACCGAACCGCACGACCGGCCCGCGATGCACCCAGATTTCGTGCGCACCCAGGAGCGCGAGCGCCACCGCGAATGGCACGAAATAATAGATGACCCGATAGGCGAGCAACGCGCCGAGCAGGCGATCCGGAGGCACGGATCGGAATATGAGCAGCAGCACGGACTCGAACACGCCGACGCCGCCGGGCACGTTGCTGATGATGCCCGCGGTGATGGCGATGAGATACAGGCTCGCGAAGGCGGCAAAGCCGATTTCCGCGCGCGGCGGCAGCAGCACGTAGAGCACGCCGGCGGCACACAGCAAGTCGGTGCTCGACACGGCCACCTGCGCGAAGGCGATCCTGGCGCTCGGCACCGGGATCACGAACTTGCCGAAGCGCAGCGCCTCATGATGCGAACACGCAAGCCACAGATAGGCGCCGACGACGCCGAGGAGCAGGACGCCGACCAGCATCGCGAGCACCGGGTGGACATGCAGCACCGAGCTCGACAGCGCGGCCTGGGACAGCAGCGAGATGCCGAGCAGGGTCGCCGCCCCCAGGACGAACGTCAGGGTGCCGAAAGCGATCACCGT
>Ga0182030_10015443_pt1 | contig 14963 bp, 15 predicted proteins | sample 812S3MmetaG_FD_121299 | JGI IMG/M metagenome (GOLD analysis project Ga0182030, IMG submission 121299) | Permafrost microbial communities from Stordalen Mire, Sweden - 812S3M metaG (Illumina Assembly) | ecosystem: Environmental > Terrestrial > Soil > Wetlands > Permafrost | place: Sweden... | reverse complement strand
CGAGCTTGGTCTGGACATCAAAGGCGTTCTGCTAGAGCGAAATGGCGCGGCTTTCGGCGTCGACGCCGGAGTGTCGCCCAAAAACGCTTGACAGGGTGCAGCGTCGTTAGAGACGGAATGACAATCAAACTTCGCGACTACCCAGCGGGACGGCAGTGCGTGGTTTGCCGACCGAAGAACACTGTCGAGCTGCGCTCGACCGGACAGCCGAGAATGGCTGTCCCCACAGGCATGCGAGGGCGGCAGTCGTTGCGCTGATAGGGATCCTTCGACTACGCAAGACACCCACTTCGTGGGCGTCTTGCTTCGCTCTGGATGACAGAGCATCGGGCGACCGACACAGAGACTGTCCTGATTGCCGAACAGAGTGTCCGTCCCACACGGGCAATGGTGGAAATCCCTTGTGGGACTGGTAGCCGCTTCTGGCGTATATGAGGTCCTTCGACTGCGCATGACGTCCACTTCGTGGGCGTCATGCTTCGCTCAGGATGACAGGGCAGCGGCAAAGGGGACGGTCAGAGCGGCTGTCCCCACATGAGCCTTTCGCGAGCAAAAAGACTAGCAAACGGAACCGGGTGGGTAACCAAGTTGCCAACCGGGTTTGCTACAATCACCTTATTATGGGGCTGCAAACGTCATTTGCGGATGTGCCGACGGCGATCGAGGAGATCCGCGCGGGGCGGATGATTGTGGTTGTCGACGACGAGGATCGCGAGAACGAAGGCGATATCACGCTGGCGGCGGAGAAGGTGACTCCGGAAGCGATTAACTTCATGGCGAAGTATGGGCGCGGGTTGGTGTGCCTGGCGATGACGGAGGAGCGGCTGGATCATCTGCGGCTGGGGCCGATGAGCGCGGAGAATACTTCGCAATATGGGACGGCGTTTTGCGAGGCGATTGATGCGCGGGCGGGAGTGACGACGGGGATATCGGCATTCGACCGGGCGAGGACGATTCAGGTGGCGATTGATCCGGCGACGAAGGCGACGGATTTGGCGCGGCCGGGACATGTGTTTCCGCTGCGCGCACGAAAGGGCGGGGTGCTGGTGCGGGCGGGGCAGACGGAAGCGTCGGTGGACCTGGCGCGGCTGGCGGGATTGATTCCGGCGGGAATTATTTGCGAGATCATGAAGGACGACGGGACGATGGCGCGGGTTCCGGACCTGATCGAGTTCTGCGGGCAGCATGGGATGAAGATGCTGACGGTGGCGGAGCTGATTCGGTATCGCATGGCGCATGAGAGGTATGTGCATCGGGTGGGCGAGGCGCTGGTGGAGACGCGGTTTGGGGAGTTTCGGCTGATTGCTTATGAGAGCGAAGTGGATGGTGGAGAGTCGCATGTGGCGCTGATTCGGGGCGACGTGGAGGGCGTTATTGAGCACAACGAGTCGCCGGTGCTGGTGCGCATGCATGCGCATTGCCTGATGGGAGACGTGTTTGGGTCGACGGGGTGCGAATGTCATGCGACGCTGGAAGGGTCGTTGCGGCGGATTGCGCAGGAAGGACGCGGGGCGCTGATCTATCTGCATCAGACGTCGCAGGGGTTTTCGGTGGAAAAAGTTGGGGAGCGCAGCGGGCTTACGTTTCACAAGGGGCGGAAGTTGCCGGCGCTGCTGGACAATGAGCGGCAGACGCAGCGGGAGATTGGAATTGGGGCGCAGATTTTGTCGGATTTGAATCTGCGGAGAATTCGGTTGCTGACGAACCGTCCGAAGCGGGTGGCGGCGCTGGAAGGATTTGGGATTGAGATTGTGGATCAGGTTCCGGTGGAGTTGAGCGGGGTGCGGGCGGGAAAGAGCTGAGGGTTGCTGGGTGCGGATTGTTTTCTAGATGGCGAGAAACAGCGGGTTCCTCCACTCCGCATTCCGTTGCCTACGGCAACGAAATGCTCCGGTCGGAATGACAGTTCAGTAAGACGGCAAACAATGACAGGTCGCTAAAACGGCAAACAACGCTAGAAGGGCTTGCGGACGACGACTTCGCTCTCGCGAATGAAAAATTGGGCGGAACATTGCTCGGAGCCGCAGATGACGGGGACGAGGCCGCTGATTTGGCGGCGAGTGATGAGGCCCAGCATGCCGCAGGATGGGCAGGCGAGCACGGCCCAGTAGGGATCTTCCTTCTCGCCGACTTCGCCGGCGTTCTCGAGCACAAAGACGGTTCCGGGCTGCATCTGTTCCGGGATCCACTCATTGAGGATGTCCAGTTCGGCGACCATGTGTTCCCCCTTGTGAAGCGCTTTCTGAACGCAACCTTTGTGTCTAAGAGACCTTTCTAGCACGCTTACGCTCAATCGACGATGTTACGGAGGTACTCGCTTTCCTTGCGATGACCTCGGCGCGCACCTGGCGGACCGCGTCGCTGAGGCAAATTCCCAAAATGGGCTGGCTGGAATTCCTCAGAATGTCGACGATTTGGCGGGCTGAGGTTTCGAGACAGAGATGGGTGCCGTCGGTGAGCAGGTGAACGTCGGAGTTGCGGCCAACGATTTCGGCGAGGCCTTTGCCGAGCTCGCGCTCGAGGTAACGCATGACCTTGCGGACTCCCTGCAGGGAAAAACCTTTGCGGCGCAGCTCGCAGATGACGGCGATTTCGGTAAGGTTCTCGATGGAATAAAGACGGCGGTGGCCCTGACGCTGGGGCTTGACGACTCCACGCTCGTCCCACCACTGGAGCTGGCGGGCGGTGATGCCGGTTAAGGCGATTACGTCCTGTGATGGAAAGCTATCTTGCATTCTTACCCGTTTCTGTTTGAAACAATCTGCGTGCTGAATGTTTCAAACATTTTAGACACGAGTGGGTGGGTGTCAACGAAGAATCGGCGGGGAGGGGGTAACTAGAAGAGTGCGGGGAGGGGAGGGATTTTGTAATTTGGTAATTTTGTAATTTGGTAATTTGAAAGCTTAAGGTCCAAGACTTTCACCACAGGGGACACGGGGGATCACAGGGTAGATCAACAGGCACAGCCGCCGCCTACTAAGTGGACTATCTCCAGGCGGTCGCCGTCTTTCAGAAACGCCTGTGGCCAGCGGTCGCGGGAGGGGATTTTGTAATTTGGTAATTTTGTAATTGGGTAATTTGAAAACCTTCACCACAGAGGACACAGGGGATCACAGGGTAGATCGGGAGGCACGGCCGCCGCCTACGAAGTGGACTATCTCCAGGCGGTCGCCGTCTTTCAGGAGGGTCTGTGGCCAGCGATCGCGGGGGACGATGTCGCGGTTGAGTTCTACGGCAACGCGGTCCGACTTCATGGCGAGGGATTCGATCAGGGCCGCGAGGGTGAACGGGGCGGGAGGCGCGGGGTCTGCGAAGGTGCGGGGTTCGTCGTTGATGTGGAGGTTCATGGGACGCGAGATGCTGCATGAAATCGGCTCAGATCAGTTTAGCAGCCGCCTTGCCACTTCTCCCGCAAAGGGCGCGCGAGAAATGGGGCACCCAGCATTCTCTCACGGGCCGGGTCGCCTCGCTGCGCTTGGCGGGACAGCCGAGGCGGCTGTCCCTGCATGGTCCGGTGCGGCTTCCGGCAAAAAGGCCGCCGGGACGGCGGCGCTACGCAGATCGATGATTACTCGGTCTTGCGGAGGGCGAACTTGCGGGTGGCGGTGCGGCCTTCGTGGGTGGCTTGGACCAGGACGGAGGAGTCGGAGAGGGCGGATTCTTCGACTTCGATGGAGATGCCGACGCTGCCGGCGGCGTCGGTGACGGCCTGGGTATAGAAAGGAGCGGCGTCGGGACGAGCGAAACGGAAGATGAGGCGGGCCCCGGGGACAGCGGTGCCGGATTCAGTCACGCGGAGTTGCATGGTCAGGCTGCGATCGGCGAGGACGGAGGCGGCGTTCACCCATTCGACGTCCAACTGCTTGATGGTGGCCAAGACTTCGGATTCGGAGTGGTCGAGGACGGCCTCTAACTTGCCTTCGCGAATGGCTTCCAGAACCAGGCGATGCTGGTCGCGGAGTTGCTGCTCTTTTTGGGGATCGCCGAAGCCGGCCTGGGTGGAGGTGGTGGCATAGGAGACCGCCTTTTTGCCGACGCAGCGGCCGCGGACGAAGACCTGGGTCTGGAGCAATTTTTCGCTCTCGCGGGCCTCGCTTTGGACGTGGTAGATGGTGTCGCCGTGCTTGACGTCGGTATTGAAGCCAAAAATCATTTTGTAATTTGGTAAATTTGTAATTTGGTAAATTAACCAGCCCGTCGCGCGGCGTGCTGAGACGCTGTGAAAATTGCACTCAGTTCATGCGCTTCTTTCAAAATGTCCTCACAATGCTGGCTGGGTACGATATCGCAGTCGGAGAGCATTTCCAGCCAGAAGACGGTTTCGTCCGCCTCCTCCACGACCAGTCCAATCTTGGCAATCCATTCGGCGCGTGATCTTCCTCTGCACGCGGCTCGATAGTTTGCCGCGACCGACGTGCCACAACGAAGCAACTGCTTGCCCACAACCTGGGCATCGGCTGTGTGCGGCAGGGACGGTAAAGTCTGACAATCCGAATTGCAAAGGTCTTCGTCCGGTCACGCAAATCCTCGGGTACCGACATGGGAGAATTCTAATTTTGCAATTTGAAAACCTGAACACACTGAGCTTACAACGTTTTGCAGTGATGTAAGGGCTTGATCTTCAAATTACCAAATTACCCGATTACACAATTGCTAAATTGTTCTCCCTTCCCTTGACACTGTTGCGCGCCAGCCCCTAATCTAGAATGTTTAATCAGTGCTGGCGCGAATTATATATATCCCATCCTATGCCCGACAATTATTTCGCTGGCTACCTGCCGTTTCTGATCCACATTCTGCTGGCGGGCGGGATTGCGACTGCCATTATCGTGCTTTCCTGGCTGATCGGGCAGCGGAAACCGACGCGGGCCAAGATGTCGGCGTATGAGTGCGGGATGACGCCGGTGGGCGACTCGCGCGGGCGCTTCTCGGTGAAGTTCTACATGGTCGCTATGCTGTTCATTCTGTTCGACGTAGAGGCGGTGTTCCTGTATCCCTGGGCGGTGATTCTGCGGGATCTCAAGCATTTCGGGCTGTGGGAGATGCTGGTGTACATCGGGATCGTGCTGGTGGGCTTCTTTTATATATGGAAGAAGGGCGTACTGGAGTGGGGCCCGGAGAAGGCACGGAGGGGGGAACTCTAATGCCTTTGGCGCCTGCGATCACGGATGCGGAACAACTGAAGGGTCATCCAGCGGTGGCTTGTCTGCTGGCGTGGAATGCGGCGGCGGTGACGGGAGTGAAGTTCGACCGCGAAGAGATGACGATTTGGGTCGATCGGGCGAACATTCGCGAGGCATGCGCGATTCTGCGGGACGATCCGGAATGCCTGTTCAATTTCCTAGCCGACGTGACTTGCGTGGACTGGTATCCGGCGGAGCCCAGGTTTGAAGTGGTCTACCACCTGCTTTCGATTCCCAAGAAAGAACGGGTACGGCTGAAAGTGCAACTGGACAGTGCAAGTCCGGCGGTGGAGTCGCTGACCTCGATTTGGCCGGGGGCGAATTATTTCGAGCGCGAAGTGTTTGACCTGTTCGGGATTCGGTTTAACGGGCATCCTTATATGAGGCGCATCCTGATGCCGGAGGATTGGGAAGGTCATCCGCTGCGCAAGGATTATCCGGTGGAGGGCTACCGCTAGTTCGCTATGGCCCACCTAGCTCCCACACCTGTTCTTGAGCCCGGCCAGGATCGGACGATGATCCTGAATATGGGGCCGCAGCATCCGTCGACGCACGGGGTGCTGAGGGTTTTGCTGGAGATCGATGGCGAAACCATTGTGCGGATCATGCCGGATATCGGCTTTCTGCACACGGGAATCGAGAAGACCTGCGAGGCCAAGTTTTATCAGCAAGTGGTGCCGCTGACCGACCGCATCGACTACCTGTGTCCCATGACCAACAATCTGTGCTACGTGCTGGCGGTGGAAAAGCTGCTGGGGCTGGAGATTCCGCCGAAGGCGCAGTGGATGCGGGTGCTGATGAACGAGTTGACGAGGATCAACTCGCACCTGGTGTGGCTGGGCACGCACGCGATGGATATTGGGGCGCTGACGGTGTTTCTGTATTGCTTCCGGGAGCGCGAAGAAGTGCTGAAGATGTTCGAGATGGTGAGCGGACAGCGCATGATGACCTCGTACTTTCGGGTGGGAGGGATTGCGCTGGAGCCGCCGCTGGGATTCTTTGAGAGAGTGCGGGAGTTTGCCGGACGCTTTCCGGAGAAGGTGGATGAATACGAGAACCTGCTGACGGGAAATCCGATCTTTCTGATGCGCACCAAGGGCGTGGCGAAGCTGACCGCGGAAGACGCGATTGCTTTGGGGGCGACTGGACCGACGCTGCGCGGGAGCGGGGTGGACATCGATCTGCGGCGCGATATGCCTTACTCCGGCTATGAGAACTTCAAGTTCAAGGTTCCGGTGGCGCAGGAAGGCGACGTGTTCGCGCGGTACATGTGCCGCGTGCTGGAGTTGCGAGAGTCGATTGAGATCGTAAAGCAGGCTTTGGATGGCATGCCGGAAGGGCCAATCAAGGCCGACGCTCCGGGCATTGTGCTGCCGGACCGAGAGAAGATGAAGACGCAGATGGAAGCGCTCATCTACCACTTCAAGATTATTACGGAAGGCTTTGCGGTGCCAGCGGGCGAGGTGTATCAAGCGGTGGAGTCGCCGCGGGGGGAGATGGGCTACTACATCGTGAGCGACGGGACGGCCAAGCCTTATCGAGTACACATGCGGGCCGCGTGCTTCGCGAACCTGCAGACGTTAGCCAAGATGTGCGAGGGGGGCTTAATCGCCGATGTTGTTGCGGCCATCGGGTCCATCGACATTGTATTAGGTGAAATCGATCGATGAAATTCTCTGAGGAATTCGAGGCGCGGTTTGCGGAGATGGTGCCGCATTATCCGACGAAGCGGTCGGCGCTGGTGCCGACTCTGCTTTATGCGCAGGATGAAGTTGGATTCTTGTCCGACGAGGTGATCGCGGAGCTGGCGGGGCGGCTTGATTTAACGGAACTCGAAGTGCGGAACGTGATCAGCTATTACTCGATGCTGACCACGAAGCCGCGCGGGAAATTTAACGTGCAGGTTTGTACGAACATCAGTTGTTTGGTGCGGGGCGGCGAGGACATTTTGCGCCACTGCGCGAAGAAGTTGGGGGTTGGCCACAAAGGAACGACTCCTGACGGTATGTTTACGCTGGAAGAAGTGGAATGCATTGGGGCGTGCAGTTGGGCTCCGGCGGCGCAGGTGAATTACGATTTTCATGAGAACCTGAGCGTGGAGAAGATCGATAAGATTCTCGACGAGTATCGACGTGGTTAGAGAATTTGTAATTTGGTAATCGGGTAATTTTGTAATTTGAAAGCTCTAAAACTCGTAGGGGTTTTAAATTACAAAATTACCCGATTACAAAATTACAAAATGGCTTCTCTGGTTTCCCATCCCGATGAGGTAAAGGTCGTCACCAAGCGCTTTGGGCTTGGTGCTACGAACATTGACCGTTATCTCGAACTGGACGGCTACAAGGCTGCGCAGAAGGCGCTTGGGATGGATGCGGACGGCATTATTAATGAGGTGAAGAATTCCGGTTTGCGCGGGCGCGGCGGCGCGGGGTTCTCCACCGGGATGAAGTGGTCGTTTGTGCCCAAGCAATCGGCGAAGCCGAAGTATGTGCTGTGCAATGGCGACGAGAGCGAGCCGGGCACCTGCAAAGACCGGCTGATCTTTGAGCAGGATCCTCACTCGGTGATCGAAGGAGTGATGATTGGCGGGATGGCGGTGGGGGCGCGCAGCGGCTACATCTACATCCGCGGCGAATATCGATATCTGTCGATCATCATGCAGAAGGCGATTCGCGATGCCTACGCCAAGGGGTTTCTGGGCAAGAACATTTTCGGCAGCGGAAAGGATTTCGACATTTACTGGCATGGCGGCGCGGGCGCGTATGAAGTGGGTGAGGAATCGGCGCTGATGGAATCGCTGGAGGGTAAGCGCGGGATTCCGCGGATTCGGCCTCCGTTTCCGGCGGTGGTGGGACTGTGGGGAGGGCCTACCGTCATTAATAATGCGGAGACGCTGGCTAGCGTGCCGCACATCATGCTGGGCGGCGCGGAGTGGTTTGCCAAGATTGGCACACCGAAGAATGGCGGCACGCGGTTGTTCTGCCTGAGCGGCAACATTGCAAGGCCGGGAGTGTATGAGTTGCCCATGGGCTACAACCTGAAGAAGATGCTTTATGAGGTAGGCGGCGGCATACCGAACGGCCGCAAGCTGAAGGCGGTGGTTCCGGGAGGAGCTTCTTGTCCCTGCCTGACCGCGGATGAGATCGACGTCAGCATGGATTTCGATTCGCTGGCTAAAGCGGGTTCGATGCTGGGCTCGGGCGGCGTGGTGGTGGTCGATGACACGCAATGTATCGTGAAGTTCGCTCTGCGGACGATGAAGTTCTATCAGCACGAAAGTTGCGGATGGTGCATCCCATGCCGCGAAGGCACGGACTGGCTCAAGAAAACTCTGCTGCGAGTTCACTCCGGCGGCGGCGTGAAAAAAGACATCGACAACATGCAGTACCTGGCGGAGAACATGCTGGGGCGGACGTTTTGTCCGTTGGGTGACGCAGCGGCGATGCCGACGATCGCGTTCGTAAAAAAGTTCAGAAAAGAGTTTGAAGATCATCTGGATGGACGACCGTGCCCTTATGAGAAGGAAGGCGTGGCGGAAGAAGTGATGGCGTAGCGAGAACATTTAGTAATTGGGAAATTTAGCAATTGAGTAATTTGGTGTTGCGGTATGCGTTCGCGACCTGAAGAGCTTCGAGATCGTACCAAGGCTTTTGCTCTTCGTGTCATTCGGCTGTTTCGCTCGTTGCCGTATAAGACCGATACTCAGGTCTTAGGCAAACAGCTTTTGCGTTGCGGGACTTCGGTGGCGGCGAACTACCGGGCTGTTTGTCGCGCACGATCGAAAGCGGAGTTCGTCGCCCGCTTGGGAATTGTGGCGGAAGAGGCGGACGAAGCGGTGCTCTGGCTCGAATTGCTGATCGAATCAGGAATTCTAAAGTCGGAGATGACAGAAGAACTCTTGAAAGAAGCCCGAGAGCTAGCGGCAATACTGACCGCGTCTCGGGAAACGGCGAGGAAGGCAGCTTGATGTCAAATTACTCAATTACTGAATTATCCAATTACTAAATCCTCATGGCTGACGTAACACTTACGGTTGACGGCAAGAAGGTCACGGCTCCTGCCGGGACGCTGCTCATTGAGGCCTGCAAAACTGCGGGCATCGAGGTGCCTTCGTTTTGCTATTACCCGAACCTTTCGCTGCAGGGCGCTTGCCGCATGTGCCTGGTGAAGATTGAGAAGATGCCCAAGCTGCAGACCGCGTGCACGACGGTGATCAGCGAAGGCATGATCGTGACTTCCGACAGCGACGAGATCAAGCAGGCGCGGAAGTCGATGCTCGAGATGCTGCTGGGGAATCATCCGCTGGACTGTCCGGTGTGCGATGCGGGCGGCGAGTGCGAATTGCAGGATATGACGTTCAGCTATGGCGCCGCTGAGTCGAAATTCATGGAGGCGAAGAATCATAAGGAGGAGCAGCAGTGGTCGCCGGTGGTGTTCTTCGACCGGCCGCGCTGCATTCTCTGCTACCGCTGCGTGCGGGTTTGCGGCGAAGGCATGGACGTTTGGGCGCTGGGGGTGCAGAACCGCGGCGTGAGGTCGATTATCGCGCCTAATAAAGAGGATCACCTGGAGTGCGAGGAATGCGGGATGTGCATCGACATCTGCCCGGTGGGCGCACTGACGTCCGGCGCTTATCGTTACAAGACGCGGCCGTGGGAAATGAAGCATGTGGGCACGATCTGCACCCATTGCGGTGACGGCTGCAAGACCACGCTGGGCGTGCGCCGCGCCGACACGGGCATGGAGATTGTCCGCGGCGATAACCGCGATAAGAGCGGGACGAACGGGGATTTCCTGTGCATCAAGGGACGATACGGGTTTGATTTTGCGAATCATGAAGAGCGGCTGACGCGGCCGCTGATTCGGGTGAACGGCAAGCTCACTCCCGCGACGTGGGAAGAGGCGTTTGCTCTGGTCGGCAAGAAGTTTGCGGAAGTTCGTGACCGCGAAGGCGGAGCGGCGATCGGAGTGATTGGTTCGACGCGCACAACGAACGAAGAAGCCTACCTGCTTTCGAAGTTCGCGCGTGTGGTGCTGAAGACGAATAATGTGGACCACCACCGCACCGCCGACTTCCCTACTCTGGCGAGCGCGCTTCGCGGTAAGACGAATACGACGGCGAGCATGGCGGACGTTTTCACAGCTCCGGCCATTTTGCTGATTGGCAACGATCCGACGGAGCAGCATCCGCTGCTGGCCTGGCAGATTCGCAACAACGTGCGGCTGCACCGGGCGCGGCTTTACGTGATCAACTCGAAACCGATCAAATTGCGGCGGCAGGCTGCGAGCTTCCTGCAGATTCCCGCAGGAGCAGAAGGAAAGTCTGCGGCATTTCTCGCCGGCAATGACGCGGCGGTGGATGCGCTCGTTAGTTCGTCCACAAACGTTGGTTCGTCCACAAACAAAGACGCGTGGATCGCGGTGCGCGACAAGCTGCGCGGCGAGCAGAATCTGGTTATCGTTTTCGGTTCCGAGGTGCGGGGAGACGATCTTGCGAGTCTGGTGAAGTTCGGGTCAGAAATCTCCGGAGCCAAGTTTATTTGTCTGGCGGACTATGCCAATTCCCGCGGCGCGGCTGACATGGGATTGTATCCCGACTTGCTGCCGGGATATCACGCGACTGCGGGAAACAGTGAGTTCCACAAAGAGTGGGGCGACGTGCCGCAGAGTGCGGGGCTTGATCTGGCAGGCATGGTTGAGGCCGGGAAATCGGGCGCGTTGAAAGCACTCTACGTTGTGGGCTCGAATCCGGTGGGACGGTTGAAGATCGATCCCTTCGCGTTCTCGAAGAGTTTTGTCGTGGTGCAGGACATGTTTCTGACGGAGACGGCGGTGGTGGCCGACGTGGTACTGCCGGCGGCAAACGCTTACGAGAAGTCCGGCACCTTCACCAATACTTGCGGCGACGTGCAACTGGTGAAGAAGGCGGGAGAAGTCACGGGCACGAAAACTGATTTCGAGATGATTGTGCGCGTCGCCGATGCCATGGGTTTTGACGTACGCGGACTCGTGCCCTTCGGCGGTGGAACACACGCGGACATGGGGCAGTCTCGGGGAGCGCAATCGGGCGAGGCGGATCGCCATGCGGTGTGGTTGGAGGCGCACGGGCTGGAGCCGAAGCTGAGCCCGTTCGATCCCACGGCAATTCTGGATGAAATTCAGCGGCTGGTTCCGGGCTATGACGTGTCCCGCATGAATCTGCTGGCCGGCAACAGCCAGCATACGTCGCTGGAGAAAGCTGGGCCGGGGGTTGCGCACAGGCCGGACTCCATTGCTCCGGCGAACGATGATCTTTTTACTTCCGGAACGCTGGGACGGTATTCGCGAGCGTTGAAGTCGGTGATGGAGAGTCACGAGGTCAAGCCGGCAGCGGTTGCGGCGGACTGAAAAAGATTTAGTAGTTGAGTAATTTTGTAATTGGGTAATTTGAAACCCACAATCTGCGCGTAACGAAAAGGAAGGTATAAGGAACTAAGGCGAAATCGTTTTTTCAATTACAAACTTACTAAATTACTCAATCAAACAACTCAATGCCGGTGCCTCTTTACATTTTCATACTCGTGTCGGTGATCAAGTCGGTGATCGTGCTCGTGGTGCTGCTCACCGCGGTCGCTTACACGGTCTGGCTGGAACGCAAAGTGGTGGGCCACATGCAGAATCGGTGGGGACCCTCGCGGGTGGGGCCGTTTGGGCTGCTACAGCCGGCGGCCGACGGACTAAAGTTTTTGTTTAAAGAAGATCTCACACCACCGCACGTTTACAAGCCACTGTTTCTGGCAGCGCCGATGATGGCGCTGATCTTCGCGCTGACTTCGATCTCGGTGATCCCCTTTGGAAACTCGATTACGATTGGCGGCGTAAGCATTCCGCTGCAAATCACCGACGTGAACATTGGGCTGCTGCTGATTTTGGGCGTGACCTCGATGGGCGTGTACGGAGTTGCGCTGGCGGGGTGGTCGTCGAACAACAAATACTCGTTGCTGGGCGGGCTGCGGGCGAGCGCGCAGATGATCAGCTACGAAATTGCGCTGGGACTGTCCCTGGTGGGAGTGCTGATCCAGTCCGGAAGTTTCAGCTTGCGCGAAATTGTCGATGCACAAGGCGGACATTTCTGGGGATTCATTCCGCGCTGGAATATTATTCACGGGCAGTTCATTGGCTTTTTTATTTATTTGATTGCGGCTTATGCCGAGACTAATCGCATTCCGTTTGATTTGCCGGAAGCCGAAACCGAACTGGTGGCGGGATACCACACGGAATACAGCTCGATGAAGTTTGCCATGTTTTTCATGGCGGAATACGCCAACATGATTACGGTGGCTTGCGTGGCCACGCTGTTGTTTTTTGGAGGATGGCATGGGCCGCTGTTTGGGCCTCCGCTGTTGCAGGCGCTATTGCCGGTGTTCTGGTTTGCGGCAAAGATTTTCTGTTTTCTCTTTCTTTATATATGGGTGCGCGGGACGTTGCCGCGCTTCCGCTACGACCAACTGATGGCTTTCGGCTGGAAGTTTCTGCTGCCGCTGGCGATTGCGAATCTGGTGGCGACGGCGATTGCCGTGGCCTGGTAGAAAGTCAGTGGCCAGTGGTCAGTGATTAGTGGTCAGTGATTAGTGGCCAGTGACCAGTTATCGGGTTTACTGACCGCTAGCCACTGATCACTGGCGACTTGAAAAAGCTATGCCAAGTTTTCACTTAATCTTATTTCTGGCTTTCGGGGCGGTTTGCATGGGCGGGGCGGTCAACCTGCTGGCGCAGCGGCATCCCATTAACAGCGCGCTGTCGCTGATCGCGGTGATGGCTGCGCTGGCCGGAGAATATCTGCTGCTGGGCGCGGAGTTTGTGGCTGCGGTGCAGGTGATTGTGTATGCCGGCGCGATTATGGTGCTGTTCGTCTTTGTCATCATGCTGCTGAATGCGGGCGAAGAAGAACGTACGAAGGGGAGCCGTGTCGCGATTCTGCTGGGCGTGCCGGGGATGCTTACGGGCAGCGTACTCACGGCGTGGGTGGTGCTGCGGCACTCCGGGACTGAGGCCGTGCCAATCGGCGCATTGCCGGGGCCTCCGAAAGAGATTGCGCAGCTTCTGTTTCATGAATTCCTGTTGCCGTTCGAAGTCACATCGGTGTTGATCCTGATCGCCATCATGGGCGCCGTGGTGCTGGCCAGCAAGCCGGAGTCTGCGGCGGGGAAGGCGGACTGATGGTGCAATCGTATGTGCCGCTATCGTATTACTTGCTGCTGAGCGGGTTTCTGTTTGCCTGCGGCGTGGTGGGATTTCTGATCAAGCGCAACATCATCACCATCTTCATGTCGATTGAGCTGATGTTGAACGGGGTGAATCTTTCCTTCGTGGCGTTCGCGGCGCACTGGCATGCGCTGGCGGGGCAGGTGTTCGTCTTCTTTGTGATGGTGGTGGCGGCGGCTGAAGCGGCGGTTGGGTTGGCAATCATCATTGCGGTTTATCGCACGCGCGAGACTTTGAACGTGGATCAGGTGAACCTGCTCAAGCTATGAATTCATCCCTCAATCTTTGGCTGATCCCGATTCTGCCGCTGGCGGGGGCTGCGATTAACGGCTTTCTGGGCAAGAAGTCGTCGCGGCAGGCCGTGACGACTGTCGCCCTGTTCTTCAGCGGGGCGGCTTTCGCAATGGCGCTGTGGATTGCGCTGCGCTTTTCGTCGTTGACGCTTCCCTACCACGAGTATCTGGCGCACTGGATTCGTTCGGGGACTTTCAGTGCGGATTTCGCTTTCTACCTCGATCAGCTTTCGCTGGTGATGTTGCTGGTGGTCACCGGAGTTGGGTTCCTGATTCACATCTACTCCGTGGGCTACATGTGGGACGACCCTAGCTATTACCGCTTCTTCAGCTATCTGAACCTGTTCATGTTCTTCATGCTGACGCTGGTGCTGGCGAACAACTACCTGGTGATGTTTATCGGGTGGGAGGGCGTGGGGCTGGCGTCGTATCTACTGATCGGATTCTGGTTCACGAAGGACTCGGCGGCGTCGGCGGGGAAAAAGGCGTTCATCGTTAACCGAATTGGGGATTTCGGTTTTCTGATTGCGCTTTTTCTGTTGATTAGGCAGTTTAAGTCGCTGAATTTCGATGAGGTGTTCAGTTCAGTTGGGCATCTTCCGTCGGGGGCGGCGACCGAATCGCTGCTCACCGCGATCGGCATTCTGCTGATGGTGGGCGCTTGCGGAAAGTCGGCGCAGATTCCGTTATATATCTGGCTGCCGGACGCGATGGAAGGTCCAACGCCGGTTTCGGCATTGATTCACGCTGCGACGATGGTGACGGCGGGTGTCTATATGGTTGCGCGGTCGCACGTGATCTTTGAGCGCGCGCCGACGGCGCTGACGGTTGTGGCGATCATCGGCACGCTGACCGCGTTCTTCGCGGCGACGATCGGCATTGCGCAAACCGATATCAAGAAGGTTCTCGCTTATTCAACCGTTTCTCAGCTCGGCTATATGTTTGTGGCTTGCGGCGTGGGGGCGTTCTCGGCTGGGATCTTCCATTTGATGACACACGCCTTCTTCAAAGGACTGCTGTTCCTGGCGGCTGGATCGGTGATTCATGCGGTGGGCGGCGAGCAGGACATGCGCAAGATGGGCGGACTCAAGTCTTTTATCCCGTGGACATTTTTGACGATGGGCATTGCGACGCTGGCGATCTCCGGGATTCCGCCATTGGCCGGCTTCTGGAGCAAAGACGAAATTCTCTGGAAGGCTTCAGGTCAGCTGGGTGTATTGGCTGATCGGGTTGATTACCGCAT
>Ga0182030_10015441_pt1 | contig 14963 bp, 15 predicted proteins | sample 812S3MmetaG_FD_121299 | JGI IMG/M metagenome (GOLD analysis project Ga0182030, IMG submission 121299) | Permafrost microbial communities from Stordalen Mire, Sweden - 812S3M metaG (Illumina Assembly) | ecosystem: Environmental > Terrestrial > Soil > Wetlands > Permafrost | place: Sweden... | reverse complement strand
GGCTCTTTGACCAATGAATAAAGTACTATTACTATAGAAGAACCCAATATTAGGGTTGTAAAAAATGCATAATCTGAATCAGTAGTTTTTACAGTTTTATTTATATTACTATCATAGAAACTTTCAACAATGTCAAGTGTTTTTCCAGCTTTAATAATCACAGAATCTCCAATGTATATTGATGAATAATCTTTTTTTGATAAGATTGCTGTCCCAATTTTAGTTAGATAAACTTTATATGTTGTCCCCTTTACATTATCTATCCGTTTTTCCATTATTATTCCATTGGTTTCATTTTTAGGACTAAAAAAGTCAAACCAAAAAAGAATAAAAGGAATAATGGTAGGTAATGATATAAGGAAAGCTGTGCGATAACTTATTTTAAACATAGGTTTTATTTACATCACCACCGCTCCGGCTATATTAGGGTTTTGGGGGTTTACAGTGATTTTGAGTTGGGCTGGATGGATCACCAGGTCCATATCTTCTATAGGTATGGCGCCAAGTAAAACCATCTCACCCATCACTAAGGCACCTGTCAGGCACATTCTATTTTGAAAATTTATCTTGATCGGCCCCATGTAGGGAACTAACTTTTTACTCCCATCTGCTATTGTTACTTCCCGCTTTTCAAACTCTTTGAGTTTCAGTTGGAGGGCTATATGCTCGGGGATGCACAGAAAAAGCGCACCAGTATCGACGAATGCCTTAGACTCAATAGGAATGAGTTTGTCATCGTATGGATTGGAGAGGGTAATATCTGTATATATAAGTCCCATGATTTTTTTGGTAGTTGTAAAATTAAACCAAAAGAAAGATAAAAGCAATTATCCTTACTTCCTCACAAACTTCATCAGGTTCTGGGTGTTTTTATTAGCCCAGTGATAGCCGAGTGAGAAAGGCAGCGGTTTGACATGCGTAGAGTCTGTATATGCTTTGTGCAGGTCCTCCTGAAATACCCCCTTGAAGTCGCTCACAGGAGTTACATAGTTACCATATAGCTGTACCGTCCATTTGTTTTTGTCTATATACTGAAAACCTATGCCTGTGTCATCCTGCAGGATGGATTTGCTCTTGGCGAGACAGATATTGCGGATCGCGCTGAATGTTTTATAGTTCATCAAGTATGAGGCAGACTTTAGGTAGGTATAGCACTCAGGCAGATTGTTGAGATATGTCTGTAGGGGCGTATTGTCTTTGAAACCACCGTATTTTTCATAAGGATCGTCGCAGAGATTGGTTTTGAAGTAGACGATCTTCTGGATCTTGCTTGCGCCATTCTTACGGAAGTATATCTCCACACATGCATTTCTATAGCTGCTCACAGAGTCTTTTGATATCTCGACCAGCGTCTTGCCATCATCCAGAAGTTGTTTGTATTTAATATCAAGCACAGAGTAGCCTGCACGTACCAGAAACACAGCCGCTACAGGCGTCACACCATTCCATGGATTGGATACATCGCGCATCATCTTACGGGTGATGAAATAGCTTTTGCCAAAAATATCTTCGAGAGATTTCAGGATAGAGTTGAGGGTAGTGGTCGTCTTAGTAGCATCCATTTTCTCCATGACGGGTAGAGAGCCGTAGCGCTCCAATGCGATCATGACATACTGGTCAGCATCGGGATAAAACTGCACACAGTGCAGCACATCGGGGCCGGAGAAAGGATAGAATACTGTTTTGGGAGAAGCCAGCTCAGGCGCCATTTCGGTCTTTGCCCAATCACGCATTTTGCTGAGGCGTATCTTCTCGATATGAGCAAAGCCCCTGTTCATCGAGTCGCTGTATAGCTTATAGTAATCCAGATTTTGGAGTTTCTCAGGGATCGCAATAAATGAATCAGGCTTCATACCTGCGAGATAGAGTGCTACATCATTCAGCTTATTATGGCTGTTTTTGTTTATTGTGGTGTCAGTGATGACAGAGGCTGATGGTGCAGCAGCAGTCGAGTCATTTTTTGCTGTAGTGGCAGATGCGTTTTTTGCTGCATGGTTATTGCATGATGCTAGCAATATCAGCATGATGGACAAGCTGATCAATTGGGTTGGTTTCTTCATAATTAAGACTAAAGGTATCAATACTATTTTATTTGATAAACATTTACTTCTTCTCAAACTTCATGAGATTTTGTACCGCGTCTTTCCAGTGGTAACCGAGAGAGAATGGCAGCGGTTTTATATTGGCAGAATCAGCTTTGTAGGCTGCTTGTAATCCCGCCTGATAATAACCACCCTGAAAATCACTGATAGGTTTTTCATAATTACCATATAGGGTTATTTTCCATTTGTCTTTGGCGAAGAAAGCAAATGCGACACCGGTATCATCCTGCAGCATCATTTTACTTTTATTCAGGCATGTATTACGGATCACAGTAAAACCCGTCTGGCACATTCTGTACGAAGCGGATTTGGTATATGTGTAGCATTGAGGCAGGCTGTCGAGGAAAGCTTTAAAGCCAGTATTGTCTTTGAGTCCGGGAGCGCCGAGGTATTCGGTGTCAGAGATATTTGCTTTGAAATAGGTCAGCTTCTGAATCTTAGTTCCACCATTTTTTCTGAAAGAAATTTCCACACATTCATTGACATGTTTGCCCATAGAGTCTATAGGGATCTCTATGAATGTTTTCCCATCATCAAGCAGGTGTTTGTACCTGACGTCGAGTATATCATAGCCGCTACGGACGAGAAAAACACAAGCCAGTGGTGTGACACCATTATATTGGTTTGATACATTCTGTGCCATCTTGACTGTGATGAAGTAGCTTTTTCCGATAATATCTTCCAGAGACTGATGAACATAATTCAGCGTATGTATAGCTCTCGCTGAGTCCAGTTTTTCTGTATTAGGCAGCGAGCCATAACGCTCCAATGCGATCATGATATATTGGTCGGCATCCGGAAAGAACTGTACACAATGCAGAATATCCGGGCCGGAGAAAGGATATAGCACTGTCCTGGGATTTGCCAGTTCTGTGGCCAGTTCAGTTTTAGCCCACGCACGCATTTTGCCGAGGCGGTTGGTCTCGATGCTGTTAAAACCGCTATTCATGCTGTCACAATATTGCTTGTAAAAGGCAAGATTCTGCAACTGCGCAGGCACAGACGTAGAGTCTGACTTCATCCCTGCCAGAAAACGTGCTGCATCATTGAATCTATTATGCGTATTTGTATTGATAGTGTTGGCTGATGTAGAGGCCTTCGTAGCAGTGGTGTCTGCTTTTGAGTTGTTATTCTCAGAACTATTGGCGGCCTTATTGCCACAAGAGGTAAACAAAGCGAGGCTCAACGCTATGTATACAAAGCGAAAGGATACTTTCATAAAATGTATTAAAAATTTAGTGCGCGAAGTTACTTATAAGGATTTGATTTCCTTATTTTTTGAGAGGATTTTTGCAAGGAAGTAAACGACCAGACCGAGCGCTACCACTCCCAGGCCGATCAATGCTGCTTTTGGCTCCCGCTTAAATACGAACCAAAGGAACCAGCAGTTCAAAATGAGGAAAATAGCGGGTGTGACCGGGTAACCCCAGGTTTTGTAGGGCCTCTCGAGGTCAGGCTTCTGATAGCGCAGGATAAACACCCCGAAAACAGTCAGAGTGGTAAAAAGTGTTAGTGTAAATGAAATACAAGTTAAAATCATTTGAAAGGTAGATGTAAAAAGAAGCACTAAGGCTACAACTGATTGAAATACAATAGCAATTACAGGTATGCCATTGCTGTTTTTTCGGGAAAGTAAACGGAAAATTGAATAGTCCTCACCCATCATTTGTATAACACGTGGTCCCACAATTACCATTGATGATATTGTTGAAACCAACAAAATAGAAATGATCAGAGAAATTAATTTTGCGCCATTATCGCCGAAGATATATTTGGCAGAGATAAAAGCAACCTCGTTTACATCTTTCATCTCCTCAACGGGTGCTGTACGGACGAAGACATAGTTTATCATGATGTAAAGTACGGTGACCAGCAGTGTGCCCACCAGAATGGATAAAGGGATATTGCGTTTAGGATTATCTACTTCGCCAGCGATATATGAGGAGGCATTCCAACCAGAGTAAGCAAAAGATACATATACTAGGGAGACTGCAAAAGGCCCGGAAAAGATGTCTTTGTATGTCTGGGCTGTAGGCTGGATAGAGATATGGGTGTTGCAGGCGCAAAGCAAACCGAAAATAATGAAGACAATGATGAGAATAACCTTGACAGCGGTGGCCACAGTCTGAAAACCGCCTCCGATGGCGTAATTTATGGACTGAACAATAGTAACAAGAATAATAACGACCGCCCCGATCATCTGCGGTGAAAAGCCTGGCACTACTGTGGAAAGATAATTTCCAAGCGCCCAAGATGCAAGGGCGATAGGTGCTGCAAAACCAATAGTAGCCGATACCCAGCCCGAAAGGAATCCGACAGAAGGATGATATATCTCAGACAGATAGTTATACTCTCCACCAGAGCGAGGCAGAGCAGCGCCCAGTTCGCTATAAGCAAAGGCACCAAATAACGCTACAATACCACCGATTAGCCATAAGGCAATAATGGCAGCGAAGTCGTTTATGTCATGAAGCTGGTACCCCAGGCTAGTAAATACCCCTGTGCCGATCATATTGGCTATGACGACAGACAGGGCAGTAGGGAATTTTATTTTACCGTTCATGATTAATTCAAATGCGGCGCAAGTTAAATAACTAATACATATTTTCACCGCCTGAGATCAAAAAGGATTCCACCCGGTTGGTTTCCCGAGTCCATATTCTTATTCATATTTCATGCCAAACGTTCAAAAAACTGATGCTTTTGCCTCTCTCAGGATACCGGAGTTCAGGGATTATCTTTTCGCGAGGTCACTATCCACAGTAGGCCTGCTCATGCAGAGTACGGTATTGGCATGGCACATATACCAGATCACACATAGCAAACTCGCACTGGGGCTCATCGGCCTGAGTGAGGCTTTGCCATTTATCTTTATCACTTTTTTCTCGGGCCTTGCAGCAGACAGGTATAATAGAAAACGAATACTCCAGATCTTTACGCTGCTTCTGATCGTTTGTTCTGCTATACTCTCAATAGGATCATGGCAGATGGGAACAAACACCAGCGTGTTTTGGTATTATATCGTGATCGGTATGATCGGTATATGCAGGTCTTTTCTCACACCGGCATCTCAGGCTATTCAGTCGCGCATCGTGCCGCGTGAGCTTTATGCTAATAGTTCCACGTGGAGCAGCAATACTTTTCAGGTCAGTGCAGTAGCAGGGCCTGTCACTGCAGGGCTTTTATTGGAGTTCATTGCACCGGAGTATGTCTATCTGATATGCGCTGTGATATTTGGTTTGTCATTATATTTTACCACCCAATTCGATGAGCACTATCCGCCACCGATGCAGGGCAAAGAGCCATTTATCAAATCTTTCTTTGGCGGTGTAAGGTTTGTTTTCGGTACACAAGCTATTTTATCTTCGATCACCCTTGATCTATTTGCCGTATTATTCGGCGGTGTGACGGGACTGGTGCCTGCGTTCTGTCAGGATATACTTCATGTAGGACCTACACTGATGGGCCTGCTCAAAGCCTCTTTGTTTCTGGGTTCTGCTGTGGCGGGCTACTTTTTAGCGCATCATCCACCGACCAAACATGCCGGCAGAAATCTTTTGATATGTGTAGCAGGATTTGGCCTATGCATTATTGTTTTTGCTGTATCGCCATTTTACTGGTTGAGTTTTCTTATGCTATTCATTGCAGGTGGATTTGATAATGTGAGTGTGATCATACGTGGTACTATCGTTCAGCTTTTCACACCTGATGAGATGCGTGGCAGAGTGGCAGCTGTCAATTCTATTTTCATCAAATCATCTAATGAGATCGGCGACTTTGAGTCCGGTCTGGCAGCTTCGTATATGGGCCTTGAGTATGCAGTAATATTTGGAGGCATGATGACACTACTTGTGGTGGGTGGTACGGCTTTATTTGCGCCGACATTGAGGAAGATGAAATTGTGATAACTTTATTCAACAACCTGATATATCTCTTTGAGATTCCTGCCAAGGCCGTTGTAATCCAGTCCATAGCCTACTATAAATTCATTAGCGATCTCCAATCCTATATAGTCAATAGTGATATCTTCTTTTAGTGCAAGTGGTTTGAAAAGTAAAGTGGCGACGCGAATGGATGCGGGTTGTAACTCTTTGAATGACGGAATTATTTTGGCGAGAGTGTGGCCGGTGTCTATGATGTCCTCGAGAATGATGATATTGCGTCCGCTTAGATCTTCATTGATGCCGATCAGGGATGTGAGTTGTCCTGATGAGTTTGTACCCTTGTATGATGATGCTTTGATAAAAGAGATCTCACACTGACAGCTGAGCTGCTTCATCAGGTCTGAGGCAAACATAAAAGAGCCATTCAGGATAGGAATTATGAGTAGGCTTTTGCCCTTATAATCTTCATTGATCCTATTGGCAATTTGTTTTACGGCCTCCTGTATCTGTGCCTCTGTAATGTATAAGCGGAAACTCTTGTCACCAAGGGTGATGTTGGGGTGCATCATTTTTCTTTGTATAAAAATGTGCTTTTTGAAAATGATATCAAAAACATTTCCCGCAGATAACGCAGATAAACGCAAATATTATCAGCGTCTATCTGCGGAAGAAGCATTATTGTTTCTTCAACCTGTCTTTGAAAACTTTTTCAAATTTTTCCACTTTAGGCCTGATAACTATCTGGCAGTATGGTTGTGAGCCGTGCTGATTGTAGTAGTCCTGATGGTAGTCTTCAGCCTTGTAGAAGACAGTAAATGGTACCACCTGTGTGACTATCGGGTCACTGTATACTTTAGCTTTAGTGAGGTCAGCTATGACACTCTCAGCGGCTTTCTTTTGCTCCTCATTACGATAGAAAATAGCAGAGCGGTATTGTGTGCCTTCATCTGCACCTTGCCTGTTGAGAGTAGTGGGATCGTGTACAGTGAAGAACACTTTGAATATTTCGTCAAGGGATGTTTTGGTCTTATCGTATGTGATCTGTACGGCTTCCGCATGGCCTGTCTCGCCTGTGCATACATCACGATAAGATGGGTTTTTCATCGTACCTCCCGAGAAGCCTGACTCCACTTTGACCACACCATCCAGGCGTTCATAGATGGCCTCGATACACCAATAGCAACCTCCTGCAAGGGTTATAGTTTCTAAATTCCCGTTATTCATTGTTTGATTTATTTTAGTGGGCGACATTTTTTTTGATTCACTGTTTTGCCCGCAGCTCTGCATAGAGAGACTAAGTGATATCAGGATCAATGTGGTAAATTTGGCTCTCAGAGAGCGGTTTAGGATATTGCTCATATTGTCTTTTAAACAATAGACGAAGGGAAAGGTTTAACCTTACAGGTCTACCATCAGGGTCTGGCCTATTTTGATGTCTTCATCTTTGAGGCCGTTTATTTTTTTGAGGGTGTCCAGCGGTATATTGTATTCTTTGGATATGGAGTAGAGCGTTTCACTTGTTTCTACCTTATGAAGTTTAAAATCAGGGATAGGTGTCGTCTCTGCTGATGTTTTGCTTGGGTAGGCTTTGCCGGTCACTCTGAATTTAAGAGGAAATTCCCTTTTTCCACGTAGAACAATTATTTCTCCGGGCACAGGTTCACAGCCACCAATGAGGCCGTTGCGAAGGACAAGATCAGATAGCCGTACTCCAAACTTCTGCGCGATATCGCGCATGGTCTCACCTTCAGTTACTTCGTATTGATTGTAATCGCATTCAGGTTTTTTACTTTCTACATAAACCAGATCATTGTCTTTAAATTTCTCAGTTGGAGACATGTCATTGAATGAATAGAGCTGCTGTACGGTGATGTTATACTTCTGAGCTATGAAGGCAATCGGTATTTCAGTTTTATAGATAATAGCTTTGACCCCGTTTATTTTCCTTTCAGCAGAAGTATATTTAGCAATGTCTATGGATTTATTTACAGGCGGGTCGGTTTTAGTTTCTGCCGGCGCTGCCGGTTTGTAAACCGGTGCTGGTGCCGGAACGGAGGTGGTAGACTGTATGATGGATTGCTTGATAAGCTGAACTTCGGAACTCACTTTGGGCTCAGTTTTGACTACATAGGCTTGACCACCGGCTTTGTCATACTGATCGAGTTTATAATCTTCGATCAATTTTATAATGATATCAGTATATCTCGGATTTGTGGCATAGCCGGCGGATTTCAGTCCTCTGGCCCAGGCCCTATAGTCAGTGGGGCTGAGTGCAAAAAGACCTGCATATCGCGGTCTGGTCTTTAAAAACTCTGAATGGTCCCTGAAAGATTCTTCAGGGCAGTTGTATACCCGAAAGCATTCCTGTGGCTGGTCGTCGTCGTGATGATATGTCTGGCCCGACCATTCTTCATGGCATTTGATACCGAAATGATTGTTTGAATTTAATGCAAGCGAGGAGCAGCCGCACCCCGACTCGTGTATGCCCTGTGCGAGTGTGACGCTGGCAGGTATACCGTACATTTTCATCTCTTCTATCGCTATGGCTTTATACCTGTCTACATAGGCAGCCACAGCCTCAGGGGACTGAGCCTGCGCCACAGAGATACAGAGTGCCAATAATGCCGAAAATATTGTGCGCATTTGATAGAAATTCTCAATCTAAAAGTATGATATCTTATCTGCTAATAAAACGCAGCTTTTGGACTAAAAAGTGTGTCTTATCCAGTTCTATGGACATAAAAGCATACGATATACAGGTCCAAGACACTAATTTATAATTTTCTGGCAAAATTGATGCCATCCCTTATTGGAATTATGACATTTTGGATACGTGGATCAGCAGCCAGTTTTATGTTGAATTGATGTATAAGCTCTGTTTCCTTGTCCTTCTTTTCTTCCATCACTTTGCCGCTCCATAGCACATTGTCAGTGAGAATATAACCTCCGGATCTTACTTTGTCAATGATGAGATCATAGTAATTGATGTAATTCATCTTGTCTGCATCGATGAAAACGATATCAAACTGCTCATTTATCTCCGGAATGGTTTTGAGTGCGTTGCCCGGGATGAATTTTATTTTTTTATCTAATCCTGATTGAACAAAATATTTTGAGAACAGAGGTTCCAGCTCTTCGTTGATATCAAGTGTATAGATGATGCCATCATCTGCCAACCCTTTAGCAAGACATATAGTAGAGTAGCCAGTGAAGGTCCCGATCTCCAATATTCTATGTGGAACAATCATGCGGCTTATGTTTTCTAAAAACAATCCCTGCACATGGCCGCTTAGCATTTGCGGCATTTGTATCTTGAGGAATGTTTCCCGTGAGAGAGCTGTTAATAGCGGATCCTCAGCAGAAGCATGAGAGTCTAAATAAGAGTCTAAGATCGCAGATGTATACGCCATATTTATCAGTAATTTTTTATCAGAATTAGAGAATTTTCAGAATGAATAGAATTTATATTTGACACTTAAATTGATAGCAATTATGACCAGATGAATTTATCTCATTTTGTTAATTCTCAAATTCTGATCTGGCTTTCATATTCTCCAGGATAATCGGAAACCAGAATGAATATTTGTCGGGATTTGCTTTCATGTCTTTCTCGAGTTCATCTTTGTTTATCCATTTGATCGCATTTATTTCGCGTGTATTGAATTTAAATGGCTCATTGAATGTACCAGTGAAGACCCAGTCATATTCATGTTCGGTCAGACCGCTTTTTTCATCTTTAGCTTTGTAGATAAAATAGAATTCTTTCGTGAGTGGGGTTGTTATACCGAGTTCTTCTTTCAATCTTCGCTGTGCGGCATCTGCAAAGGATTCTCCGGCCCGCGGATGGCTGCAGCAGGTATTGCTCCATATCCCGGCCCAGTGATATTTGGTGAATGCCCTTTGCTGTATGAGCATTTCACCTTTTGAATTAAAGATGATAACGCTTATAGCTTTGTGCAGTATGCCTTTTTCGTGAGCTTCCGTTTTGCCCATCAGCCCCAGTTCATTTCCCTGCTCATCTACGAGTACTACTTGTTCTTCAGTTTGTGACATGTGTTATCATTTGCGAAACCAATCGGCATACATCACGTAGTTGTTTCCGATCCGTTCTATCAGGTGTTTAAAATTCTTTTCGTCGAGGTCCTTGATCTTCTTTGCCGGTATACCCCCGTATATGGTATTACTTTCTACCACTGTGTTTTCAAGTACTACAGAGCCGGCAGCAATAATAGAGTTTTTCTTTATGACCGCATGGTCCATTACGATGGCACCCATACCTATCAGTACATTATCTTCTATGGTACAGCCATGCACGATAGCACGATGCCCGATGGAAACAAAATTACCAATAGTGGTGGGAGATTTCTGATAGGTGCAGTGAATGATGGCTCCGTCCTGAATGTTTACTTTGTTTCCAATCTTAATGAAGTGTACATCGCCCCTGACCACAGCAGTGAACCACACACTGCAATCATCGCCCATGGTCACGTCACCTACTACAGTGGCATTCTCTGCCAGATAGCAGTTAGCGCCAAATTTGGGTTCTATGCCCTTGACGGGAAGTATCAATGCCATATTGATCAGAATTTATGAATTTGCAGAATTGCAGAATGCCATAGAGTACATAATGGTAACTGCAAAATTTATGGTGCAAAAGTGCAAAGAATTTAAGATAATTCTAAGTCAATAAATGACGAATCCGAACTATTACAGATTGCATCGCTTATGTGCCACAATGCATTTTGAAGGTTTTTATCTTTTGACAAAGGTGAGGGGTCTTTCAGCATACATTTGTCAAAGTATTTACCAGATACACCTTTGACGTCATCTGAGGAGGCGAGGTATACTGATGTTTTAGCTCCCGCTTCGACGCTTATCCCCCCTATACGCGACGCTAATGACCAAAAGAAGCTTGAGTACCACTGAGTATCTTTCGTGCCTATATCGGTCTTTACGAAGCCAGGGTGAAGGCAGTTCACTGTTACCTGAGTGCTTTTCAATCTGTCAGCTAATTCAGCAGTGAATAAGACATTTGCTAGTTTGCTTTGAGAGTAGGCTTTTAGAATGAAATAGTCCTTGTCTTTTGTGAAAGATTCAAAGTCTATTTTGCCACTATAATGTGAACCTGATGCAACGTTTATTATACGGGCGTAGTCTGACTTTTTTATCAAGTCAAGTAGTAGATTTGTGAGGAGAAAATATGCAAAATGATTGGTGCCGATGGTCATTTCAAGGCCATCTTCATTTAGCTTAAAGGCCGGGAATACACCTCCTGCATTATTTATCAGTACATCTATTTTCTGATAGTCTCTTTTTACATTTTCTGCAAGTGACCTGATAGACTTTTGAGAAGAAAAATCTGCTACACAGTATCTGATCTTCTTGTTCCCGGTTTTACTTTCTATTTGTTGGGCTGCTTGTTTGAGTTTCTCCTCGCTGCGTGCTGCGAGTATGATCTCTGCTCCTTTTTCTGCGAGCGCTTCTGCCGTAGCGAGACCTATGCCTCCACTTCCACCTGTGATGAGAATGATCCTATCTTTCATTTATTCTATTGTTACTTTTCGATTGATGGGTATTATATTTCGGCCAGTCATATCGACTCGTAGCAGATAAACTCCTGCTGACAGTCCTTTGACTGATAGCGAGGCGTTTCTACCTGTGACATTGGTCTGCGATACTTCGCGTCCCGTATAGTCATACAGCGTCACTGATGAAAGTTCATTCTGGTCCTGAACGTTGATGTAGATATGATCTGTTGCGGGATTAGGGTAGATATTGACTTTTGCCGTAGGGACGATGTTAGCTATGCCTTCAGGCTCATTGCAATGACCAGCTACCTGTGTACACTTGACCTGATAGAAGAATGCAGCTACGGCAGAGTCTGTTTCATTCATGATCACAGTATTAGTATCCCATGGCACATGTCCTGAGCCGGGGAAAGGCATCAATGAATTCATAACACCCGCAGAATCGAATGCGGGGGCCATCGCTCCAGAGCCACAGAAGTCTATGATAGTTGGTATGAGGCCGAAAGTATATTGATGAAGTGCCTGCGCGCAATCATAAGGGATAGTGCCATCAGCAGTGCCCTGACACATGACAGTCGGTGGGTCGCCGGGCTTGATCCATGCAGTCGTGTTGACAGCGCCAGCGAGGCTCGCTACGCCTATTATATTGGAAGAGTATCCTGCATTACCACTGTTGCCTGGGATTCCTCCATTGCTTGAATCTGTGGGCTGAAAAACGGCAGCTAACTGATCAAGGCTATCCAATGTCGCAACAAAATCAGCAGCTATGCCACCAGCTGAGCTACCACCAATAAAGATCGAAGTAGTATCAATATTCCAATGATTGGTTATCGCCGCATCTTTGTAGAAATAACGTATGGCTGCTTTGAGATCTGATGCAGCGTATATAGCATATTTGAAAATCTGTACAGAGTCATACAGCGCAATGATCGAAGATGCTAGCCTGTAGTTAATAGTAGCACATACGTATCCACGCTGAGCAAAATGATTGCACAAAAACGAAATGTCGCCATCATTTTTAGTGCCGGAGACAAAGGCCCCGCCATGTACCCAGATAACTAGATGCCTCAGGCATGCTGTATCTCCATGCGGCTGATATATATCCATCAGAAGTGTATCGCCGCTTATACCTCCTGCAGCTGTGGTGTAGGCTATGTTTTGAAAAGAATCGACAGACGAATAAATGGTATCAAGATAGCGGCTTGTGCACTGTGCCTGAGCGGTATCAATGCGCAATATCATGCAGAGAAAAGAAAACACAAAAATAACACGGAGTAATCTTGGTTTCATAATGGCAATGTTTTGTTAGCATTAATTTAACCGAAGGTAAGATTTATTTATTGATCTGATAAACTGTGCAGATATGTATGGGCCTGATCTGTGATGCTATAGTTTAACCTCTATCTCGAGGTCCCAATTACCTTTTACTTCATAGGTTTCGCGAAAGTTGATGATCTTTTCGGGCTGTAGTTTTTTGCCGAAATTACCTGTATCCCACGCACCATTATTATTGGTGTCGTCTATCGCCTGAAGATGATATAATCCGGTCTTGATATTTTTGAGCGTCTCTGTTTTCGTTTCGAGGCCTTGATAATAAAGTGTTGCGACTGCTTTGTTATCCTGATCCAGTATTTTCAGAACATAATGTTTTTCGGGATGCTCGAATTTTAAGTTCAAAATTATATTGCCATAATTTTCACTCGCATCAGATGTCCATTTGTAAATGAGTTTTTTATTCCACCAGCCGAAGATGTCGAGGAAGGTTGAATCGGGAATGATGAGAGTGTAAGGTGTCTTTTCAATCTGAGGATAATCGATCGTTATTTTTCTTTTTGTCTTCAAGCTGAGAATGTAAGCCACGGTGTCCCTTTTTGAGGTCGAATCATTGACGATGACAAGGCTTTTATTTTTAGCTATACTGTCCACTGGCCGGGAAAGATTTAAAATAATAGGTTTAAAAGGGCTTAAGATCGGCTTTATATAAGTACTTTTTCCTGTTGAATCTGTTCTAACTGATTGTAATTCAATATAAAGAGCATATTTTTTATCATTATTCGTGGAATCCTTGCTAAAAATTTTCAGATCTACTGTCGCCGAGTCAGAAATGCTATCATTAGCAAGCAAAGAAAGGTGCATTTTTTTATCGTAAATAGTAGAATTCCAATAGGTTATGGTGTCTTTTCGATCATTTATTTCGACTATATCCTTATTTGGCAGGAGGTCAGAATTGAGTTTTATGTTTTTAATTGGTGCGTTGTATGAGATAATAATTTTGCCTGGAGCGACAGAGATCGCATCGGTAAATTTCGGCCTGTTGTTTTCAGAAAGAAAAACACTTAAGCTCACTTTTGCTTTTGAAGAATCAGAAACGGTGACTGTGGTGTCAGCAAATCCGATCAGTTCATCTGACTGGTCATATATGTAGTTAAGATTTTGATCTCGCAGGCCATATACATTATATGTCCCTGAATGAATATTATTGATCACAAAGGCTCCGGTTTTGTCAGATTTAGCAAAGTAAAATGGCCTGGAATGTAAGATGCCATCTACTGAATCGATGGGATATAGTGTAATGATCAGATTGTCTACTGAGCCAGGTTCGGCAATATTGCTTATAGTCCCTGATATGCTTGCCGAATCAAGAATAGGTCCGGTAGCAAATACGTAGGTAAAGTTTTTGAGAATATTTCCTTCGTTTATATCCTTGATGGCATCGCCAAAATTGATCGTATAGGTCGTACTATCCTTTAATTTTGATTTGAAGGTGATGGTAACTGTCTTTCCGTCTACCATCATTTTCGGTTTTTTATCCATCGGAGGAGAAATGAAGATCTCTTTTGGTTCCAATGTCTGCTGGATAAACTCGTTGAAATGCAGTTTGATCTTATCACTATGGAAATTCAATGTCTTGTTGGCAGGTTCAGCCAGTCTTAATTTAGGAGGTATGCTGTCTCTTTTGCCACCGGATGGAGGACGCTCATCCGCGCAGGATGAGACCATTAATATTCCTGCAGGAATGAACTTAGGGGCAATCTCGAATAGGGTAAATCGCAACAATGCCAATAGCAACAATGACACACTTAGTAATCGAGATTTTCCGTTTTTTGAGAGCACTATATTTTTTTTGGTAAGGCTTATCGACCCATATGGACCATCAGAACTGCTATATCAGAAGGCGAAACTCCGCTTATACGTTGTGCCTGGCCTAATGAGGATGGTTTGATCTTAGCTAGTTTTTGACGTGCTTCGATAGACAAAGATTTAAGCTGGTTATAATCAAAGTTCGTCTCCAGCCTGATCTCCTCCAGTTTCTGCATTTTATTGGCTACTTCCATTTCTTTCTCGATGTAACCTTCATATTTCAGTTCTATTTCCGCCGATTCGATCACTTCCTTGCTATACTTTGACAATAGTTTTTTCAATTCAGGTATTCCTGTGGCTAGTAATTC
>Ga0182030_10015440_pt1 | contig 14964 bp, 9 predicted proteins | sample 812S3MmetaG_FD_121299 | JGI IMG/M metagenome (GOLD analysis project Ga0182030, IMG submission 121299) | Permafrost microbial communities from Stordalen Mire, Sweden - 812S3M metaG (Illumina Assembly) | ecosystem: Environmental > Terrestrial > Soil > Wetlands > Permafrost | place: Sweden... | reverse complement strand
GGGCTGGGACCATGAATTTGAGCAATATGCCACAGCAACACAGTGCATCCACGAATTCTTCTTTGCGTCAACATGATACCGCCTCTGTTCGCGAAGAACAGGTGAGGAAAGCGGAAATCGAATTGACACCCGGTTTCATTTTGTGCCATGATTTTGGAATGCAAACAAGCAAGGGCGGCTTATGGCATCCAGCAGCGGGTTCGAGGTCTGCTTGGCGTAGCCCGCTTATTCGGTTCACATCAAATGGAGTTAAAAATGAAGACAATTAAGCTCTTTTGGGCTGTTCTGCTCCTTTCAATCGCCTGGCCACCGGCCCTCACGCACGCGCAAAGCTCTCTAACCAACGGCCTCGTCGCCTATTACCCCTTCAACGGCAATCCGTATGATGCCAGCGGCAATGGTTTTAATCCCGTCACAGTTGAAGCCACGTTATGCACGAACCGCTTTGGCGACTCCGACCAAGCATATTCATTCGATGGTTCTGACAGTTACATCGGCTTTTCCGCAACCCCGTTAACGCGCATGGCCAACTGGACTTTGGCCGCCTGGATAATGCCGGCCACCATCAACCAACTGGGTTACGTGATGAACATGGGGGCGGATAATGGCGCCAATATTTCGGACGGATATGGATTATGCATCAATGCGGGGCAATTAAACGGCGTTTTTGGCGGAATCGGATATTTTTCCAGCGGCTATACATTTCCAGTTAACGACCAATGGTATCATGTTGTGATGCTGAACAATTCTGGATTGATCACCTTCTATGTAAACGGAATCTTAACGCCGAGCAGTTATTCCGGCACCCCGCTGACACCGACTGCTTTCACAATTGGTTCAGCGACCGGCATTCGGTTTTTTGACGGAATCATTGACGATGTTTGCGTTTACAACCGCGCCTTGTCCCCAACGGAGATTGAGCAACTTTACGTTGATGGCATAACGCTTAATGACATCGTCATCGTCAATCAGCCGGGCTCCGTCACAACCAATCAGAATGCCGTGGTCAATTTTTCGGTCGCCGCTGAATCCAACACCCCGCTCAGCTTCCAGTGGCAGTTTGACGGTTTCAACCTGGCGGGGGCCACCAACCGCACTTTGACCGTGACCAACGTCCAGTTTGCTGATACCGGCATCTACGACGTGGTGGTGTCAAACAGCTCGAATTCTGTCCCCAGCGCCGCAGTTTATCTTGCCATCGCCATCCCAGGGGCTCCAGCAATTTACGTCAATTCCAATTTGGTGACCGTTTCCGCCACCGCCGAGGGCAGTGCCACCATCACGATGACCTCTGGATTTACCAACGGTCTTATTTTATACACCGTGACCGGAGGCGTTTTTGAAAACGGCAATCCCATCGTTTACACCGGCCCCTTCACCGTAACCAACTCAGTTTATATCACGGCTGTGGATTATAGTTCTGATTTTTCCCAATCGGCGGAGATGCAACCGCTGGCGCTTCAAGTCTTCCCATTTTATAAGCTGACCACCTCTGTTGTTGGCAGCGGTGGAATCAGTCTCGATCCCAACACCAATTCCTTTGCCAGTAACAGCGTTGTTGCCTTGGAGGCCGTTGCCAATCCGGGTTGGGCATTTGATCATTGGCAAGGGAGCACGACCCACACCAACAATCCACTAACGGTCCTGGTAAACAGCAACCTGTATCTCCAGGCCGTCTTCATTTCCACTCCCTTTGCGCTAACCCTGACCACCGCCGGCGGAGGGACAGTGCAGGCCAGCGGGCAAACAAGCGACGGAATCAGTTTTCCAATCAACGGCATCATTACCCTGACCGCTTCCAATTACCCGGGCTGGACCTTTCTGGATTGGCAAGGTGGGGTTAATAGCACGGGCAATCCTTGCATACTGATTATCACCCAAAGCTGTAACGTCCAAGCCGTGTTTGGCACTTCAGTCATGACCAACGCGACGGGTGAGGGCCAAATCTTGTTGGGCACCAGCAATCTGATACCCTATGGCGGCAATGTGACAGCATCAGCCGTGCCGGATAATGGTGAGTATTTTGTCGCCTGGGGTGGGGCGGCCGGTGGCACCAATAGTCCATTGGAGGCAACCATCACAAATTCCAACACGACGTTTGACGCCTTGTTTTTACCGTTGCCCCGCAACAAATTGTCGTTAAGCGTGGCCATCTTAGGAAATGGCACGGTGGACATCAGCCCGCAACAAAGTTATTACAATCCGGGGGATTCTGTCACCTTGACCGCCGTTCAGAATGATCCGAATGGAAAGTTCTATGGCTGGATGGGGGATGTCAATCGAACCAATCCCGTAACCACCGTGACGCTGTACACAAATTTGATCCTTTATGCCAATTTTAGCGGTTGGCCGCCACCCTCTCCCGCCTCGGCCATTGCAATCATCAGCACCGGCTCCTGCGCGTCTGTAATCATCACCAGCGGAGGTTATGGCTACACCAATATCCCGGAGGTCACAATTCTGGGTGGTGGCGGCGATGGGGCCGCTGCGACCGCTGTGGTTCAAAATGGCTTGGTGGTGGCTGTGAACATCACCAATCCTGGTAACGGCTATACGAATGCCCCCGTTGTTTTGATCCAACCACCTGTGATTCTGCAACCACAAGTCAACATCGCACTGGCGTCACAGCTCACCTTCAGCAATCTGACCGTTTCAGACACATATCTATTGCAACGGTGTGTGAATCAAAACTGGGAAAATCCGCCCAGTGGTTTCATCGCCACCAACGTCGTCCTGAGTCAGTGGGTAAACGGCATCGCCACGGCAAATAGTTACCGGGTTGTGGCCGCACCGCTGCCAACCACGGCCGCAGCCGCAGCCTTAACCAGCTATGGCTTTGTGGTATCGGCCACGATCACCAGCGGAGGATCCGGTTACACCGTCCGACCGGCCGTTACCATTCTGGGCGGCGGGGGCAGTGGAGCGTCCGCCACCGCCACGATAAGCAACGGTGTGGTCACGGGAATAATAATTGAAAGTGCCGGGAGCGGTTATACCAACACTCCCACTATTACGATCGCCGCTCCCCCTCTGACCTCTGGTTTTGCTGAAATTCAACCAGGCATCCTCTTGGAAATGAACAGCCTGATGACCAATCAGATCTATCGATTGCAATACTCCACGCAGCTTAATGGTGTATGGGAATCACTGGGCGGTGGCGATTTCATCACCGCCACCAATAATTTAAGCGAATACTTCTTGATGACCAATATGGCCGGCTATTATCGGTTGCAATATCTTCCTTGAACACCCGTGCCGCCGGGCGGCCGCCGGTTCACAGTTTGGCGGCGATGAACTGTTCCAGTTTGCGGGCGTCCGCGTTGAACAGGCGGATGCCTTCGGCCGTTTTTTCGGTGGCCATGGCGTTTTCGTTCATCTGCCAGCGAAATTGATTCTCATTCAGGGAGATTTTCTCCAGAGCGCCGGCCCGCGCGACTTCCGGGCTTAATTTCCGGGCCACCGGAGCCGTGCTGGACTTCAGCTCGGCCAATAGCGCCGGGCTGATGGTCAGCAAATCGCAGCCGGCCAGCTCCAGGATTTCCCCGGTGTTGCGGAAGCTGGCGCCCATGATCTCCGTCCCATAAGCAAACTGCTTGTAATAGGCGTAAATCTCGCAGACCGATTTCACCCCGGGATCTTCGGCCGGCGCAAACTCTTTTTTCTCCTTGGCCTTGTACCAGTCCATGATGCGGCCGACAAACGGGGAAATCAGTTTCACCCCGGCTTCGGCGCAGGCGACGGCCTGGGCGAAAGAAAACAGCAGGGTCAGATTGCAGTTGATGCCCTCCCGCTGGAGCAACTCCGCCGCCCGGATGCCCTCCCAGGTGGAGGCGATTTTGATGAGGATGCGTTCCCGCGCCACCCCCCGCCCTTCGTAAAGGGCGATCAGATGGCGGCCCTTGGCCACCAGCGCGGCGGCGTCAAAGGCCAGGTTCGCGTCGGTCTCGGTGGAGACCCGGCCGGGCACGATTTTCAAAATTTCCAGGCCGAAGCCGATCAGGACGTCATCCAGCACCCGGTCGAGCAACTGCCGGCCGGCGGCTTTGGGCCGGTTGTCGGCGATGGCCTTTGCCACAATGAACTCGTATTCCGGCATCAGCGCGGCCTTGAGGATCAGGGAGGGGTTGGTGGTGGCATCGCGCGGGGCGAATTGCTTGAGGGTGGCGAAATCCCCGCTGTCGGCAACCACGGTGGTGAATTGCTTGAGCTGGTCCAGTTGGGTGGGCTCATTTGCCTTCATAAAGCTTTGATAATAATCCGGTTTAGTACTGTCCGGCGCAAGGATTGCGCATGCCGGGCTTTCTGGCAACCTCCAATGTTTTTGACTCTTTCGGGCCGCCGCGTAAGATGCACGGCAGCTTTATATGACGTCCACACATTATCTCGCCTGCGACTTGGGGGCCGACAGCGGCCGGGTCATCCTCGGCACCCTGGCCGATGGTAAAATCAGCATTGAAGAACTCCATCGCTTCCCCAATGGGCCGGTCAAGACCAGCGGCGCCTTGCATTGGAATTTTGAAGGTCTGTTGAACGAGTTGAAAGCCGGGCTGAAAAAGGCCGCCGCGCGCCAATTGCCCCTGGCCGGCATCAGCACGGATTCGTGGGGGGTGGATTATGTGCTTTACGACGAACGGGGCCTGGTCCTGTCACCTGTTTGGTGCTACCGGGATTCCCGCACCGCCTCGGGCGTGGAAAACGCCATGGAAAAAGTGGATTGGCCGACGATTTTTTCCGAGACCGGCATCCAGTTCATGGCCCTCAACACGATTTATCAGATTGTCACCGAACCGCCGGCCCGGCTGGCGGCGGCCAAACAGTTGCTGATGATCGGGGACGCTTTCAATTATTTCTGCTCCGGCGTGGCCCGCAACGAAGTTTCCCTGGCCAGCACCACGCAATTGTATAATCCACAGACCCGGACTTGGTCGAAAAAACTGTTCGCGGCCCTGGGGTTGCGCGAGTCCTTGTTCGCCCCCCTCTGCCCGGCGGGCACCGTGCTGGGGCCGATGAAAAAGAACCTGGCCACCGAGGTCGGACTGCCGCAAATTCCGGTCATCGCCACCTGTTCACATGACACCGGGGCGGCGGTGGCGGCGGTGCCCGCCCAGGGCGAAAACTGGGCGTATTTGAGCTCCGGCACCTGGTCGCTCCTGGGCGTGGAACGCGCGCACCCGGTCATCACCGAACAAAGCCGCAGCCTGGGATTCACCAACGAAATCGGTTTCGGCGACACGGTCCGCCTGCTCAAGAACATCGTCGGCTTGTGGATTGTGCAGGAATGCCGCCGGCATTGGGCCAAGCAGGGCAAGAAATATGAGTTCGGCGAAATGGCCCAACTCGCCTTGTCCGCTCCACCCTTCCGGTCATTGATCAACCCCGATGACGCGCGCTTTTTGAGCCCCGATGACATGCCTAAAAAAATCGCCGACTTCTGTGCGGAAACCGGCCAGCCGCTCCCGTCCGATCCGGGCGCCTTCACGCGCTGCGTTTATGAAAGCCTGGCGCTCTTTTACCGGGTCACCTTGCGCAAGACCGAACGGCTGACCGGCAAAAAAATTGAACGCCTGCATATCGTCGGGGGCGGCAGCCAGGACGCCACGCTCAATCAATTTACCGCCAACGCCTTGAAAATCCCGGTGCTGGCCGGACCGAAGGAATGCGCCTCGCTGGGCAACATCCTGGTGCAGGCCCTCGCTCTGGGCCACCTGCCTTCCCATGCCGCCGCCCGCGAGGTGGTGCGCAATTCGTTTGAATTAAAAACGTTCACCCCCGAATCATCGGCGGAATGGGACGCCGCCGCCGTCCGGTATGAAAAACTTTTAAGCTGATTCTTATCATGGAAACACCTCCTTCGCCCGCCGACCCGGTGCCCGGTTTTCGATCCGTGCCGCGAACGGGCGTGATCTACGTCACTCACGAGGCCACGCAACACGGGTTTGCCTACGGCGGCGCGGGCTGGGCGAATCTCGGCCAGGGCTCGCCCGAGACCGGGGCCATTCCCGGCGCGCCGCCGCGCGTTTGCGAAGTGACCATCGCGCCTGCCGCCCAGCAATACGGTCCGGTGGGAGGGGGCAACGACCTCCGCCAGGCCGTCGCCGAATTTTACAATGCCACCTACCGGCGCGGGAAAAAATCCCAATACACCGCCGAGAATGTCAGCATCGCCAGCGGCGGCCGGCTGGCGCTCACCCGCCTGGCCAGTGCCCTGGGCAACATCAACATGGGGCACTTCATCCCCGATTACACCGCCTACGAGGAACTGTTGAGCGTCTTTAAGGCGTTCACCCCCATCCCCATCTTGCTGGATGCCGCCGGCGGTTATAAAATCACCCCCGACGAACTCAAAGAGGAGATTCTCGGTCGCGGGTTGAGCGCGCTGTTGGTCAGCAACCCCTCCAACCCCACCGGACAGCTCATGGAAGGCGCCGAACTGGCGGCCTGGTGCGACCTCGCCCGGGAGTGCCAGTGTTCCATGATCTTTGACGAATTCTATTCCCACTACATTTACAACGGCAAGCCGGGCCAGCCCAAAATGGTTTCCGCCGCGGAGTATGTCGAGGATGTGGACCGCGATCCCGTGGTGGTGGTGGACGGCCTGACCAAAAACTGGCGCTACCCCGGCTGGCGGATCAGTTGGACCCTCGGACCGAAAACGGTCATTGAAGCCATTGCCAGCGCCGGCTCGTTTTTGGACGGCGGGGCCAATCATCCGTTTCAGAACGCCGCGCTCCCGCTGCTTGACCCGGCCAATGCGGCGGCGGAAACCCTCGCCATCCAGATGCATTTCGGCCGCAAGCGCGCCCTGGTCCTGGAACGGCTCCAGGCGCTGAACATTGGCGTGGAAGCCGCGCCGGTCGGGGCGTTTTACGTCTGGGCCAATCTCGCCCGCCTGCCCGCGCCGCTGAACGACGGGCTGAGCTTCTTCCGCGAAGGACTGAAGGAAAAGGTCATCGTGGTGCCCGGCGTGTTTTTCGACGTGAACCCCGGCAACCGCCGCGCCCATGCCCGCTACAAAAATTACTGCCGCATCAGCTTCGGCCCGGAGCAGGAAAAGCTGGAACTCGGCTTGGACGCCTTCGCCCGCGTGATCGCCAAATTCACCTAAACCCATGGATCGGAATGCCTACTTGTTTGCTGCCAGCGTCACCCGCACCCAACTACAGCCGACCCGGCTTTCCCGCGGAGCGACCGTTAAACTGGTGCAAACTTGGGGGGACTCTCCCAGTGTCTTGGTGGGTGCCGGGAACCCGGAGGACGCCCAAAAGACCTTCGAAGAATGGTTGAACACCCAACCAGAAGGGCAAGATCCATGGGAGACCCGGGTTCATAAAGTGGTGGCCGCGCAGTTGGTGGATGAACTGCTGACCGACACCGGGCTCGCCGAACCGGTCACCGATGGTCCGCCGGTGCCTGACTTGGATGGGGCCGCTGTGATTGGAGTCCGGAACTCCGCGGTGGCCGTGTGGCGGTGGCGCCGATACGCCGCCGACACCAAACTTGCCGGCAATCAAATCCGCTTGGATTCCTGGTGCGGCATTCTGGGGCTGCGCCTTTCCGACACTCCGGCCTGAGCCTCAGCCTCGTTATCCCTTTTCCGCGGCGGCGCTCTGGCCGGGCGTGGCTGCGGGGGAACGGTCCAAACACAGGTATTGCCAGGCAAACACGGCCGTCACCAGCGCCACGCCGCCGCAAATGAGGTAGGGCAGTTGCATGGCCGTGCGCCCGGAGATGACATGGGGCAGTTGCTCGTTCATGAAGAACAGCGTGGTGGCAAACATCGGGCCGAGGATCCGGGCGAGGCTGCCGAAGCTCTGGGCCACGCCGAGGCTGGCCCCCTGTTCATCGGCAGGCGATTTCAGCGAGATCAGGCCGAAGACCGGCGGCCGGTTCAGGCCCGACCCGATGGCCAGCAGGGCCAGCACCACCAGCAAGCCGGGCAGCGTGGTTTGAAACGGCAGCGCGGACAGGCCGACCGCAAAGATCACCAGGCTGATGAAGATCAAATACGGTTCCCCCAGCCTTTTCACCAGCCGGCCGATGCCGCCTTGCAGGAATGCGGTGATCAGCCCGCAATAGGTGAACAGATAACCGATGTGATTGTCCTTGCCATTCGCGCCATAGCCGAACTGATGCTTGGCCAGCAAGGGGAAGGTGGCTTCAAAACAGGTAAAGCAAAACGTGGCGAGAAAGAAGATGAACACCAGCCCGCCCAGTTTGGGCCGGGACAACGTGCGCGACCACTGGCTGAACTTGGGGCGCGGCACATAAGGCGCGGAACTGGACGCGCGGCTTTCCCCCAGGATAAACCAGCCCAGCACGAAGTTGGCGAAACAGAAACCCGCCGCCACCCAACCGGGACCGGTCGGGCCGAACGCGCTCAGGCAGAAGGAGCCAATGGCCGGGCCAAAAATGAAGCCCAACCCGAAGGCCATCCCAATCAGGCCCATGCGGGCGGAACGCTTTTCCGGAGGGGTGATGTCCGCAATGTAGGCGGAAGCCACCGAGAGGTTGGCGCCGCAAATGCCCGCAAACACGCGCGAGACCAGCAGCCAGATCAGCCCGGTGGTGCCGCCCAAACCGGAAGCCACGGCAAACAAGCAGTAGGAACCGGCGGCCCCAAGATTACTGATCAGCATCACCGGCCGGCGGCCGATCCGGTCCGACAACCGGCCCCACGCCGGCGCGAAGAAAAATTGCATCGCCGAAAACGAGGCGATGATGGCCCCGATGATCAGCCCCTTGGCGGAGAAATCCGCCCGGAAATCATCCTCCGCGAATCCCGGCAGCATCGGCAGCACAATGCCGAAGCCGACCAGGTCAATAAACACCGACAGAAAGATGACCAAAAGTGATGGTTTGCGTTTCATGTTCTTAACCAGCTTTCAGTCTACGGGGGAATGAGCCGGAGTCAAGAGAACGGAAGATGCACCCGTGTGCGCCACCATACCGCCGGCTGGCAGCCCAATGAGGGTTGTGATTAGTTCGGCGGTTGGGCAGCGGACGACAGCGCGCATCCCGCAGTCGCGGGACGCCCTACCTGCGGTTTTGTGCGCCCAACCTCTCATGCCGACCCCCCTCCCAGCTTCGCCAGCCGTTGGGCCAAAACGCCGCTCATTTGTGCCTTTTCCGCCTCGCTCATCGTCGGCCAGCGCAACACCTCCGGGATGGACCGACCGCAACTCCGGCAATGGCCGTCCGGGTCCCGCCGGCAACCCCCCACGCACGGCGAAGGAATCTTCCGGACCGGCGGCGCCGGCGGGCGGGGGGAATCTGCCGCGCTTTCCGGCGAAGCCGCCGCCCTCCCTGCCGTGTGGACCAGTTCATGGGCGCGCCGGCGGGCTGCAATTACCTTGGCGAATTCCGCGGGCAGATTTTCCGTCGGCTGCCCAATTTCCCCCGGTTTCCAGAAACACTTCAGACAATACCCCTGCGGGCCGGCCATGCAGGGTCCGGCGCACGACCGGGGAACGTTCGGCGGCAACAGGTCCCACGGACCCGGCTGCGTATCCGGTTTCTCCCCCGTCCGAGGGTTGACCGGGCTGGACCCGGCTTGACCCGCCGGGGTCGCTCGCTCCAAGGCCGCCCAGTCCGCCTCCTCCTGCGCCTCCATTTGTTCTGTTTGCTCCAGGCACCCAAAGGCGTCATCCGCCGGCTGACCCTCGACCGACGCTTGCAGCTTGAGGTTTGAATTCTGCTTAGATTTTGGAGTTTGAACGTTGGATTTTCGGCTCAGGCTGGACTCAGCCGGACTCGCGGCTTCGACTTGGGACTTTGGACTTTGGACTTTGGACTCCCCCTCCAGCGGCGGCAGCCCCAACAGCTCCCTTTTGCGGCGCTCCCGGTCCTTGGGCGACACCCACGTCTGCACCAGCCAGTCATGGACGTCCTTGTTTTCGGCCCACTCCTCGAACTTCTCCACCACCTCCGCCTCTGTCTTCTCCCGTGCCTCCTCCAGCCACCCCTCCTGGATTTTGAGTTTGGCCTCGCTGTGCTCCCCCTGGCGAAGCCGCGTGACGTCCTGGCACATCATTCGCAGCGTCCGCAGCTTCCGCATGAACGCCTCCGACACCTCCCCGTCCCAGCGGTGCAACACCGACGCATACCGCGCCGTGAGCACCGTCGCCAGCGCATCCGCCAGCCGGCGGTGGATGGCACCCTCGACTTCGCCGGCATCCGCCGCCAGTTCCCGCGCGTCGGCCACCCAGTCCCGGCGAAACTGCCAGACGGCAAACCCGCCGTTCCGCCAGTCGCTGAGATTTTGTTTCGTGATGGCCGCCCCCGCAAACTGTTCTTTGAGCACCTGTCGCACCTCCCGCCGGCCGTTGAGCCATTCGAGCAGCGGGCCGCCCGGCTCATTATTATCCAGCCGCAGGTTCAATTCCTCCCGGACCTCGCGGGGGAGCCGTTCAATTTTGCCCAAGCTGCTCATAACCCCTCCTTGGCGGGTGGCGGGCCAAAGATGCGGTACATCCACGCCTGGGTTTTCTCCGCCTCGGTGAAATCCGAGTCCCGGGTGCTTTTAGACAGCGCCGCATCGAGGCGTTGAAAGGCGGGTTGATAAGCCGGAAGGCGTCCGCCGGGCGGCGGGTTTTTGCGAGGTTTGATAGGGGATGGTTTCATAAAAATATTATCAGGCCGGGGTCAGCGGGGACGCGCGTCAGGGCCTGACGGCTGGTTCGGCCAGCCGGTTGCCGGGGGTTCTCGCTTCCGCGCAGGTGGCGGCGGGTTCCCGCCGACCGTCGCGGGCGGCAGCCTGCCGCCGGTCGCATGCTCGGATCTTGCTTGGCGCAATCATCACCGCCCATTTTGCCCCGGTTTTCAGAGATGTCTCGTTTCCGGGAAACGAAAACCGACGGTTTGCGAAAATATCATAATATTCGCCGCGTTTCCACCTTGATTTCGCATCCGTTCCCATTCATTTCCAACCACTTGTGAAAAATCAAAAAATCGGTCATTTCAGGTATGATACACCTAAATTTTGAGGGTTTTCGTTTCCGGGAAACGAAAAAATCTTCAAACCTGCAAACCCCCCAATAAGGACAGCCGTTTGGTGAATGGTGGCAACATCAAATTCCGACCCTCCCGATGCATTTCCAGTTCTTATACTGTTGCGTAAGTGGAAATGGTTAAGCAAGTTGCAGAAAAACACGGGCTCCGCCGAAGCGGCCAATTTTTGCGCCAAAATTTGAAAATCAACGATCCTAAAAAATCAAGCGAGGAATTGGGGGCAAGAACTTCTTCAACCGTTGAAGCCATCGTGCGCCCGAAACTTCCCCGTGCATCCCGATGTTGTCGGAGAAGTTGGCCCAGTCAGCACAGGCTCGACCAATGGAATGCTCCCCGATCGTGCGATTCACGACGCTCGTGCCGCCCGTTATCGCGCGGGCGGGGACGGCGCAGCGCGCCGTCCCTACCGACAAGATCGGGATGCACCGGAAACTTCCGTCCGCCCAATTTTTCGGTTGCGGGGCGGGCGGAACGAGGCAATAATTGGAACATCACCAGCGGAACGCACCACAACCTGAAACATGAGTGAATTTAAGTTCTCCTGCCCAAAGTGTGGGCAGCATTTGCAATGCGACGAACAATACGCCGGCCGGGAGATTCAATGTCCGGGTTGCAACGTGCTCATGCGCATCCCGCCGGTGCCAGGCAAAACCGCACAATACAACCCTGAATCGGGGAAGACCTGGGCCACCTACGTTGGTTCAGGCGCGCCCCCGCCCCCCGCAGGGCTGGCGGTGCGCCCGAAAGAGAATCCCGACGCACCGGAGCAGCACTGACCGGCCATTTTTGAAAGTGCCGACTCAGGGCAGAGTGGCAGGACCGTCGCGCGTTGAGGTGAAGAAATCAGATGAGTTATGGCTGAAACCAGGAGATGCCCACAGTGTGGCGCGGAACTACCGGCGGCCGAGGCCGACGGGCGGTGCCCGACCTGCCGGATGAAGCCGGCGCCGGGAGCGGGCGGGCCGGCGGCCACGATCCGACTTGGACCGCTGCCCGAGGTGGCCGCGAGTGAAAAGGCCGGTGACCGGATTGGGCGCTACAAGCTGGTCGTCCAGATCGGCGAGGGCGGCATGGGAACGGTCTGGCTGGCCGAGCAGGAGGAGCCGATCCACCGCAAAGTGGCGCTCAAAGTGGTGAAGCTGGGGATGGACACCAAACAGATTGTGGCCCGGTTTGAAGCAGAACGGCAGGCGCTGGCGCTGATGGAGCATCCGAACATCGCCCAAGTGCTGGATGCCGGGGCGACGGACACCGGACGGCCCTATTTTGTGATGGAACTGGTTCGGGGGATCCGGATCACCGACTACTGCGACCAGAAGCGTCTGTCCATGATCGAGCGGCTCAACCTGTTTATCAAGGTCTGCCAGGCTGTCCAGCATGCGCACCAAAAGGGGATCATCCATCGCGACCTCAAGCCCTCGAACATCTTGGTGACGGAGAGCAACGGGGCGGCCGCGCCCAAAGTGATTGACTTTGGGATTGCCAAGGCCGTCAACGAACAACCGCTCACCGACAAAACCCTGGTGACGGCCCTGGGGCAGTTTATCGGCACGCCGGCCTACATGAGTCCGGAACAGGTGGAATTGAACTCCCGGGACATTGACACCCGCAGCGACATCTATTCCCTGGGCGTGCTGTTGTATGAACTGCTGACAGGCAAGACGCCGTTTGAGGCCAAGGACCTGCTGGCGGCGGGGCTGGACGCGATGCGGCGGGTGATTTTAGAGCGGGAACCCATGAAGCCTTCCACACGTTTGAAGGCGATGCCGCCCGTGGAACTGACGACGACGGCGAACCGGCGCGAGGCGGACACCCCCAAATTGATGCGACTGATCCGAGGGGATTTGGATTGGATCGTGATGAAGTGCCTGGACAAGGACCGGACACGCCGGTATGCCACGGCCGACGCGCTGGCCGAAGATTTGGGCCACCATTTGAACCATGAACCCGTGAATGCGGCCGCGCCGGACGCCTGGTATCGGGTGTCAAAATTTGTGCGGAGAAACCAGACCGCGTTTGCGGTCGGCGCGCTGCTGGCCCTGATCCTCGCGGCCGCCGCCGGCATCAGCACCTGGCAGGCCGTCCGCGCCACCCGGGCGGAGACTTTGGCGGAAGCCCGCCAGGCCGACGCCGAGGCGAGCGCCAAGTACCTGTTGGAAGTGTTTCAAAGCCCGGATCCCGCGCTTAGTGGCATGTCGATCAGAGTTTACGATGCCCTCGCCCCGGCCGTCATCAAGCTGGAAACCGAACTGCCCGGCCAGCCCGCGACCCGGGCCAAGCTGCGGGCGGCTTTCGCCCGGACCTACAACTCGCTCGGCCTCACGGATGACGCCATTGCGTTGCAGGAAAAGGTTCGTGATTATTATCTGGCCGCCGCCGGCCTGAACCACCCCGACACCCTCAACGCCCTGAGCGAACTGGCGAACTCATACGACCGGGCCGGGCACCACGCCGAGGCCCTCAAGCTTATGGAACAGGTGCTGCCGGCCCGCCGCCGGGTGAGCGGACCGGAAGATCCGGACACGTTGTGGGCGATGAACTGCCTGGCGGTCCACTACGACCAGGCGGGCCGCAGACCGGAGGCCATCAAGTTATGGGAGGAGGCGCTCCCGCTGCGCCAAAAGCTGAGCGGAACCGGACATCCCGAAACGCTGCTGGTCATGGAAAACCTGGCCGCGGCCTGCGACCAGGCCGGTCGGCAACCCGAAGCCCTTAAGCTGCGGGAGGCGGTGGTGGCGGCCTGCCGCAAAATGATCGACCCGGAACAAGTTGCGTTGATTCGGACGCTCGGGGCGATGGACTATCAGGCGAATGGCTACGAGGACCTCGGCCACATGGACGAGGCCTACAAGCTGAGGGTGCAGGCGCGGGATCTCCGGCGCAAATTAAACCGGGCCGACCGGCAGAACAACTTGGACGAGATCTACACAGCCCAAGCGATGGAAAAATTGGCGGCTTCCTACGCGGAAGCCGGTCTCCGCGGGGCGGAAATCAAGCTGCGGGAGGAGGCGCTGCAACTATGGCGCGTAAATCTGTGGCCGGGGGCCCCTAACACACTCCAGGCCATGGAGTCCTTGGCGGTTGCCTACGAAGCAGCCGGCCGCCACGATGACGCCCTCAATCTGCGGGTCAATACGCTGGATTCCTCGGCGGCGGCCTGCGACCAGGCCGGCCGCCACCAGGACGCTTACAGCCTGCGGCAGCAGGCGCTGACGATCAGCCGCCAGGGGTTTGGCCCGGAACACCCCGTAACGCTCGAGATTTTAAATAACATCGCCTGGACCATGGCGGCCAGCCCGATAACGGAACTGCGGAATGGGACCAAGGCGGTGAACTTTGCGGAAATCGCGGTCGCCGGCACCCACCGCACAAACACCGTCTATCTCGACACTTTGGCCGCCGCTTATGCCGAGGCGCGGCAGTTTCCCAAGGCGGTGGCGGTGCAGCAAGAGGCCCTTGGTCTGCTGCCGGCGGTACCGGAAAGAGCTGATTACCAGTCGCGATTGAGACTTTATCAGGCCAACCAGCCCTGCCGTGACCCCTAGCAACCGGTCGGACTTAGAAAAATTATTTTGCACAACTCACTAATAATGAACCACTAACAGATGCAACAATTGCGGCACAAGTCAACATTAACATGTTGTAGATCAATAGCTTATAGAAACTTGCGGATCCCAGTCCGACAGGCTGCCAGACAAGAATATATCCCGCGAAAATGCTTGCATAAATGAAAACATCTTTCAAAATCGATAAAAGTTTTGTGGCCGTCCGGTGGACGGACAAGTTGATAGCATTGACCCTTCTGTTGAACTTGGTCCCCCCGTGATAAATCTATTGTAACTATTCAGGTCGTTTTGACCTGAATGCAGCGTAGCTGCCTGCGATTTATCAGGTCAAGGGTAATTTTTGACGGTTTTTGGGCGGGTTCAACGGGGCGCAAGATTTTTTCATTTTGTT
>Ga0182030_10015438_pt1 | contig 14965 bp, 10 predicted proteins | sample 812S3MmetaG_FD_121299 | JGI IMG/M metagenome (GOLD analysis project Ga0182030, IMG submission 121299) | Permafrost microbial communities from Stordalen Mire, Sweden - 812S3M metaG (Illumina Assembly) | ecosystem: Environmental > Terrestrial > Soil > Wetlands > Permafrost | place: Sweden... | reverse complement strand
GCTTAAACCAATTATACAAATATCAATTGATTTAATATAAAAAAAAAGCTTATATAATTATAATATATTAAATTAATATAGTAAAATATAAATATAGATAATAAAGCAAAAAGCAATATCTAAGATTATATTATATTTTAAATTTTAAATTCTTAATTTTTAATTCTCAATTCAAAATATTTAAATTCTTAATTGGCCGTTTGGTCGATAAAGCCCACGGTAAAAAGGGCTCTGAATCTAGAGATAATTCGCTTAAAGCATATTTTAAAAGGGCCGCTTTACTACCTAATCATTACAAAAACTGTTACTAAAGCTCTTGTAACTCGGGACCAAGCACGATTAGGGCTATAATATTTTTTTGCTAAGAATAGAATACTACTATTAGATTAATTGTGCAGATCCGGTGTTGAATAATGTTTTTTAGACTTAAGTCCTTAGGAAAGTGGCAGAGAACCTCCTGTAGCCGGGTCTGTTCAAGAAGTCGGTGATAAATAATGGGTTCCATATACTCAATGGTCTTGATCTTGTTCAGCTGCCTCTACAGTTTCTTATTGTAAATGTAGTAGAAATACTATCGCCGGAATACCTTCTTAATGTCTTCCTCCTACTTCTTAGTCGTATTTCTAATTATTTGACCGAGCTTTTAATGTCTTTTGCCCTTTTTCGTCTCTTTTGCTAGATAGAGGAATCCGGATTGGTGTATCTCGATATAGAGTGCCTTTTGCTTTTGCTGCTATTTAATGATCCTTGGGTTATAAGGAAGAGTATTTTTAATATGCTTAGGGACGTTCTTTGGTGTGCGCGGATTGTACGTAATGCTTATGCAGATAAAGGCACGTGTGAACTCATTGACAAATAGTCGTATTATCACCACCACTTAAAGATCAAATCAAACCCAAGCATTAAAATATACCTTACTAAAGATTGCCAAGTTTTGCTTATGTTTTATAAACTAATTGCAAATGGCCATTATAGTAGTGTCTAATTAAACTTATAAAAAGAAAAGAAAAACAAGAAAATAAAATACACTTACCATCCACAATGTTCCCTGTATATCAATATACACAGTAGCTGATTAGCTTCTACTCCAAGCCAGTCTCTTATCTGAGACAATCCAGGTAGTACATATAAATCAAGTAGCAAAGAACTTTCTGTTCTAAGATTTAGAATCTATTGGCAGTCTGTATAGCTTGTCAAAAAATCGGGACTTTTAGCTTTGATAACTTCCAATACACCATTATTGCTTTTATAGGGTCTTTCAGATTTGTGGTAAAGAAGGGCTCTATGTCTACAGAACGGTCGTCCACCCGAATGACGTCGTCTCGGAGCACAATGGCCACAATATGAGTAATCGGTAGCTCCTCGCGGAAGAGGTAGATTATATTGTGCATCGCAGTCAGTAGAATTAGCAAAAAGAAAAGAGCCAGACCTACGATTTAGGCTTCTTATCAGCGTCTTTATAATACTTAAGAGTAATGTCTATTACAACCAGATTACACTCTCTAGATATAGGATTCTGTATAATCCAGAGTTGAATATTCTCGTAGCAGAGTCCCTTATAGTATCTATTAGTATTAAGAGATTTCCTAATATTATTATAGTAGTCGACATCGTCGACATTGTCCCAAAATTAGACTTAATTATTATCAAGGCCTTCAAAATAATCCCTTGGATCCAACTATTCACCATCTAGATCACCAAGATCCTTAATAGACTCCTTCTCATTAAGAATAACAGTCTTAGAATACTTTCACAGATACTAGTAAGAAGTATTGTACTTTATCGCATCCAAGAGCTCCACTGGCCACATTTCTATAAAAAAAAATAAAAGAAGAATCGTTGCAAGCCCATAGTACTGATCCTCCATCGAGAATACGCAGATTTCCCTGGTCTAGAAATAAGTAAATAGAAGTAAGACGTTGTCCAATCCTAGCACAGGCTTGTCCTTAAGCATAGGATCCAGCCCGAATTCTTTTTCCAAGACAAAGATATACTATACTAAACGTCAGCCTTGCTTAGTAAGTGAGATGCTGGCGCTGAATATTTGGACGCATTCGCAACATTCTTTGTACATATGTATCTAGCATTTTTAGGACAACTATATCCTGTCGATAGTAGATATGGTCTCTCTCTGGATCGATTTGTCGGTCATTAGGTTGACGCATTCCCACGACCGAAAATCTCGCATTCAAATAATCTCTCCGCTCTCCTCCATATACCATTCCAATTTTTGTGGATGTGGAGTGGTGAGGGAAAAGCAAGACATCACATGAATATAATCTTGGATGTTAACTAGCATCTTGAAAGAAGGCGATCAATCTATGTCAGCGCTTATAAGGAGAACCAATTTTGAATTCATTGTTCTTTCAATTAAGCATGATGGTCTTTATTGACCTATACCGGTAAATAAGATAGCTTTTACAGATCATAGACAGGCCTTCCAAGTCGTAATGTCTCAATCCTTTACTCCCACTATCCAATACAACCCACCCGGGGACCCTCTGACATATATCCGACATGTAAAAGAGTAGTATAAACGCCCGTCCCAATGCCGCTAAAACTTACAAAAGATTCCAATCCCTGGTCATTATTGTAAATGACCATTTTCATCACCTAAAATTGTCTGCATTTCTCTCTCGACATGCTCAACTACTGGTAATTCATGATCAGATTTCCCCGTCACCCGTCCAATTTTCGATATGATGATGCTGAAATGACGACTTAATCTCCGAATCGGGGTGTCCGGTCTACCATCACCTCCTCTATGCGGACTCCCGTTCAAAACTCCTCCCAATTTCGGCAGTTTTGCTGGATCGACTTGATGTCGAGCAGAGGGAACGAAGTTGAGGTACACAGAAAATATGGCGCCGAATACAAAGAGCGCGATGACGACACAATAGGAATATTGTATAGATCTACGATTGATCTTCTGGACTGCCCACATCACAAACGGGAAAATGGCACCACCACTCGCGGCTGCTGTCAAGGCACTTGCAGCCCATTTTGTATGTCGGCCCATCCCCCGTAAGCCGATCGCGAAAACCAGAGGCCAGACTGGACCTTCAAGGAACAAGAGGAGGAGCATTGGTGCTGCGATGGCATTTGCGGAGACGTGGAGCGTTGTTAATAGGATTGAGAATATTATGGAGAGGATGAAAATAGCGAGCAAGAGGATGCGTGGCGGTATGATCAGGCAGAGGGGGGCAAAGAGGAAGCGCCCAATTGCAAAAGTGCTGTGGCCGACGAGGGAATAGTCGTTGATCGAAAGAGTGAGAGGGCCGCTTGGTGAAAGGCTAGAGATAAGAGCGCCAAACCAATCGCTGACGCTTTCTTGAGCGCCGACGTATAGGAATTGTGCGAAAACGGCGAGTGAGAGGGTAGTATATATGAGGGGCAATCGGGTATTGGCAATTCTGAGTTTATTGCGGAGAAGCTTTCGAGAAGGAAATATGGAGAGATTCTCGCAGAGTTGTTGGAGATCCGCGTCGCTAGCTTCAGGAAGGGGCATATAGTAGAAAAAGAGGGCCAGGATAACGGTGAACAGCGTGACGGCTAGGTAGGTCCATTGAACGTCGATCAACGATGGGTGGTTGACAAGGCTACCGAAGAGGACTTTTTGTGCAAGAATTTGACTGAGAACAGTTCCGATGGCTTGGACTCCTTGTGCAAGAAGAAGTCGGCATTCGGCGTATTGCGAGGGCCCGCAGAGAGCAAGAAATGGATTGGCAGCAGTTTCGAGTATTGAAAGTCCGAAGCCGACCACAAACTGACAAATGATAAAGCCAGGAAAAGACGTCAGTACCGCCGAGGGCCAGAACATGAGAGTTCCAGTGCCGTAAATACATAGTCCACAAATGAATGTCGCCTTGAATCCTCCGCGGCGAAGGACCCATTGTCCCACGGTAAGTGGTCCGAAGAAATAGGCCCCGAAGTACGCTGCTGACAGTCCTAATATCTGACCCTGGCTCTGATGAGCGATCTCACCAATCTCATTATTCAAAATATTTAGCAGGCCATATGAGAAACCCCAGAGGAAGAATAATATCGTCACCACCGTACAGTACTTGAAAGACTCCCTGCCCTTGAGTTTGAGCATGCTCTTTGGTCGTTTCATGTCAATGAATCCGAAGTACATGGTATTTTCCGTCGCATGGGTATGAGCAGTATGTGTTCGAGCGATGTTATTTTCCACGGTGGAGGGGTCCATTCCTGGGGTTGTAAGAAAATCCATCATGCCCATCTCCTGCTCGGGATCTGCTCCAAATTGAGCCGGGGGCAAAGGTTGTAATTCAGGAGGTCTAGTGTTCGCGACACAGTTTCTCTGAGGTTCGTCACTAGGTCGTATCTTAGAACTGTAGGAAGCTGTGTGGTCGCTACCGGTCTTCGATCGATCTGTGATCATCGAAGGTAAAATTCGCTTTATAAGTGGCTTCAAAGTAGGAATACAAGCACATATGATTCCAACATTCACCTCTACGGCGCTCCACATAAGAGCAGGACTGGCATAGTAAGCAAAATCGAATCCAGTTCCAAATTCCATTTTTGAGACGAGATCGATTTGATCATCCGACGCCTGCTGAAGATAGTAGATTCGAATAACGTCGACCACAGTAACAAAAATACCCAATGCAAAAGTGACGACGAGAATAGTCTTCTGTCGTTGCGGTAAGCGCATGCCCGTCAGAACCGGAATTGGTAAAACCAATATGGCAAGGTCAGTGATGATATTGACCGGAGCCGAGCAGAGGAATAGCGTCACAATCGAAATGCATGTCCCATTGACATCTGGCTTGTATGCAGCAGTGACGGGATTGCATTGGAAAGCGTTCAGGAAGGTGAGGACAATTCCAGCGATATTGACTATAGCAAGTGTAATATATGATGCGATTCGAAGGATCTTCTGTGTATTTTTCGACATTCGTAAGTAGAATATGAGGATCGACGTTTTGGTCGCCATCAAGGCGGGGTTGTATAGGATTGTGAAGGCATATTCGGATTGGTGTAACGCAGGGAGCCATGAAGCAGGTATATCTGTGTCGTATCTCCCCAGTCCCTTGCTTGCTCCATAGTCGATCGCAAATGACAGGCCGAAGGCAATGAACTATATAGTCACACATCAGTTCGAATTCCAAGACAATTGCAGAGAAGATTGGGAAAATCACCCAAGCCAATATCATAAACCAATCATCCCAAGTTCTATTCCTTACAATCCCGAATCGAGACACCAATCTCGCGACGACGAAGACAGTTGCCAGAACAAATGTGGTTGTCGTAACAATGAGTACGGCTTTGCCGCGAGAATGCTGTCCGGAAGTCGAGGACATCGAGTTCGAGATCAATTGGCACGCTGAGGTCAGGTTCGTAAAGCTGTCAAGTCACGGCTGTCTGCGAAACCATCTTGCCATTTGAACGCGGTTGTAGTCTGGATAATACAGCGCCTTGTAGTGGGAAGAAACGAAGTCGTCGCACTTGTATCTCTGGTCGTCCTATATCTACTCTCGCGTCGGCGGACCGAATTGCTTGTTTTCCAGGGTGTGGGAGTCGTCGTGGTGGTGTCGAAGAGGATAGAGAATGAGGCTGGCGGTATGACAAAATCATCAATGTCAATTATCCCCGACCCAGTACTGCGGGATCCGGGGCAAATCATCGCTTCTAAATATTTTTGTTGATTGAAGCGGCACTCCTACCTTCTGTTACGTTTAGGGTTTGATTTTCTCGTGGGGCCGGCCGATTTCTTCTCTCATTTGTCGCTTCCGGCAAAGTCTTCAAACCTGTCCACCCCTTCCCCCAATGACGTGGAGATGCAGGCCTTGATCGCCAACACTAGCGAGTCAGGACGCTGCAATTGGGCGACGACCTTGCTTTTTCGTGGAGATGGTGAATCGGATATTGAAGGGCAATAGAAGAGACTTAAATGGCTCTACCGGCTACAATGCTTCTTTGGTTGTGGTTTCGCCGCTGCTTTACATACTAGGAGTGTATATAGTCTTGCGGCATTTGAACATTTTAAGCTTGTCTATGATGAAGCCTCGCCTTGACCTACTAAGCTTGGCAATCTGGAGATACTTGTAGACTAAGGTGCAAATGAGTGACTTGTATATTTTCATCTCCCAGAAGTCGCTTTCTCGAGCAAGCACTAGATGTTCGGTTCAGAGGAAGCAAACATCTCGATGCACATATCTTCAGATAAAGCGAGCATTTCCCCACGAGTAAGGAAGATCTAATCCCAGGCTTTTAGTAGCGTAGTCCCCGCATGTAAAGACGGGAGGGATCAAAAGGGTTGCGAGGTTGCAAGGAAGTAGGCCCGAGTGGAGAACTATAGAGTAAGGTACTATGCGCGTGCAGTAGCACTTGGTGATTCTATCGTGCGTATCGTAGCTGTGTAAAATATCCATCACGTTACCAAATATCTCGGGTTTCTATGCCCGACTCTATGATTAATCACCTGCTATTCTCGTGACTTAGGGTGAGAATGGATCGCACCTTTCCCCCTCGGATCTCTACATAGGATTCTCTCGCTGAGTAATGCATTCGTTTCCACCAACTTCTAGGCCCTTCGAATACTGATTATGGAAGACTCGAATCGTTGTCGAAAGCAGGAGGACAGCATCCATGTCAGAAATGTCAGAAAAGGAGGGTGCGCTAGGCTTCGTCTAGCTAGCCCTTGAAGGACAGCATGTCACGACCATCAAAGAAGTAGCAACCAGCAACATCACTAAATCTATTCCAGCTACCAGAATTGTATTGGGATCTCTTCACACTGGTTATGAACTCAGTATGGAAACCGTATTTGAAGTCCTCGGAGGATGACTGGACTAGCATAACGGATCCCCAAGAGCGGAAGCGGGTTCAGAACAGGCTTTCACAGCGAGCAAGACGTATGCTTCTTTACTGTGAAACTAAGACTACAATTAGATATATACTGACAAAATATGCTAGGATCAAAGCGGAACAATCGGCAGGGGAAAGCGTTAAACCAAAGTTCTCGTCAGACTGCGGGGATCCCCGGAGAGACCAATGAGGCTGACACTAGATCTGGACATCAACCTTTGCCCACAGCATCGGCGGGTCTGACTGTCTTCAGTAGCCCAATGTCACGCTCCTTACAGAACCAAGCGCCTCCCAATCCTAGTGTAGACACTCATTTCATAGTCATGAATGGCATGACCGCGTGGGCAGCCTTTACCTGTATCGCAACCTTGTTAGATCTTTCTTGCAACCAAGACTCTGGCTTTAATATTTGTGCTCCTCTGGACTCATTACCACCACCTATAGCACCAACTTTGCAACAGCAGATTATTCCTCATCAACCCTATGTTGATATGTTACCGTGGTCGTCGTTGCGGGATCGGATTTTGAATTCGCAGACGACAATGAACGAGGCTGAATTCGTTATGGATATGGCATCTGATGGGCTAAAAGTGTGGGGATCAATGCCTTGGGACCCCACGGGATGGGAAATGAAACCGGAGCTGGTGAGGAAATGGTGGTTTTTGATGGACGATGGTATTATACGTACGACGAACTTTTGGAGAGGTCAAAGAGGGGAGGAGGCTCTGGTTCTGGCACAATCGTGATTAATAACCCAGTAATGCAAGTGCGTACTCAATGAATCAATCGATGCGTTAAAGTCAAATTCCTTCGTTGTGTGATGCATTCTGACCAATGTTTCTGACAAGCGTCACGCCTAGCCGAGATCCAAAAGGGTGGTTTTGGACCAAAACCGTGGGCCAAACCAACCTTTAATATCCAGCCCCAGAACACAAAATTTCTTTATTATTCGTCTTCTTTGAAATTAATCTGTTTTCAGAAGTCTACCGGCTCATTCAGTAAACTGTTCACCTCTGTTTCTATCTCACATTCTCAAATATTATCTACTATCAATCAATACGCAATGGGCGGGTTCCTCACCCAACTCCTGCCGCCCTCACCCACCCTCACAGAAAAAAACCTCCCCTCACTAGTCGACAAAGTCTTCATCGTCACCGGCGGCAACGCGGGCATCGGTCTCGAACTCGTCAAAATTCTCTACTCCAAAGGCGGCACCGTCTACATCGCAAGTCGGTCCCCCACAAAAGTCGCCAGCGCTATTGAGGACATAAAAGCACTCCACCCAACCAGCACCGGGTATCTCAAACCTCTGCACCTCGACCTAGGAGACCTCTCCACCATTCCAAAATGCGCTGAAACCTTCCTAGCACAAGAATCCCGCCTCGACATCCTCTTCAACAATGCCGGTATTAGTCGCCAGCCAGCCGGTACGGTCAGCGCACAAGGCCATGAAATACATATGGCTACAAATTGCATTGGACCCTTCCTATTGACCAAACTACTCCTTCCCATCCTTCTCCAAACCGCAAAATCAGCACCTAAAGCCAGCGTCCGCGTGGTCTTCTCCTCCTCCAGCATAATCGAAATGGCTAGCCCTCCCGGCGGTCTTTCCCTCGCTGAGCAGCGACCGGGTAATTATTCGAAGGATTTAAACCGCAATTATAGCGCATCGAAAGCTGGGGATTGGTTCCTTGCTTCTGAGTTCTCCAAGCGTTACTTTCGCGATGCAGGGATTGTAAGCGTGGCGCATCATCCTGGGACATTGAAAACCAAAAGTTGGGATAACGTGTCATGGATCATGAAAGGACTGTTCAAGCCATTCTTTTATGATCCGAATATGGGTGCTTATACAGCGCTGTGGTGTGGTTTTAGTGTAGAGGTGGGGGTGGAGGATGGTGAGAGATATGCGATTCCTTGGGGGAGATGGCATCCGGATCCGAAGAAGGAGCTTCTTGCAAGTTTGAAGACTAAAGAAGAGGGTGGGACGGGACTCGCCGGAGAATTTTGGGCGTGGTGTGAGGAGTGTACTAAGGAGTTTGCATGACAGCGGGCTGGGAGTAGGGGAGGTTAGAGGTAAGAGGTAGGATGTGACAGGGTTGAGAAATGTGCTATAATTGGATTATTTCCCAAAAATAGCGGGTATTATCCTATTTTTTGAGACTAGAAACGTTTAATTGACCAGTTCGTTCGTATCTCTTCCAAGGCTTACATCTTGCCAAGACTCAGACGCTGTAAGATGTTCCACTAGGGACTGCACTAATTCGTGATTAGACTTCACCAAAAACTTACTATTCAGAAAATTATAATTTTAGAACAATTCTATATAAATTAGAATTCTTTTTATTAATTATATATAATATTATTAAATTATAATTAAATTTATAGTTTTTTAATTATATAGTAATTTTATAAAACAAAATAATATATATAAATATAAATATTATTAGTTTATTCGATTTATTTTATTAAATATATAAACTAATATATTTTATTATAATAAAAAATTTGTTTAATTTATAATTTTTAGAAATTAAAGAGTTTTGGTAGAGTTTTTAGGTTTTTGTTACAGATTTGTAGATGTTCTATTGTAGCTAGTCCGATTATGTAAGGTTTCATAGTTTTTAACTCTTTACACATTGTTGTAGAACCTTCTTTTATATCTATTATTCTAAGAATAGAGTCTACTGTATTCGTTACTGTACCTTGCTGCATAGCTCTGTGACAGTTTTTGAGGTGGGTCTAATCACGAATTAGTGCAGCCCCCGGTATTCCATCTCGCTATACATTAGCCTTTATTAAGCCTATCTGACGCTGCTGTTCAGCGCCTTATCGCTAGAATATCAGGGCCGCAGTCGGTAGAGATAGCGACCAGAGATCTCTGCGCGATGTAAGGCTTGAAAAAAATAAGCACTATAATTAAATTGTCCAATAGGGAATTCAAGAAAATATGGAGGCTGTAAATTTATTCTTCGGGAGGTAGAGGAGGCACATAATTCCTTATGGATTTATGGTCATTCTTCGAAACAGGTGCCAGGGAAATGTGTTCTTTGAAAGACCTTGGTCGCCATAAGCTTGCGCCGCTGGAGTGGTTAATATCCAACGAAAAAGCCTATCAGGGGTCCTTTTAGGGGTCCTTACCTGCCCGCGCCACACATTCTAAAAATAAAAGACGGGGATTCCCTGGAGGATTGCTCAAGAGGAAGGGGCGTAATCTACGCCGTGAATTCCTTTTCATATTCCCTTTATGAGCAATATCAAGGTACTATAATTATTTCACATCTCCCCTGTGTTGTATCACCTTCGATTGTGTATATTGCATATCTTATGTTCAGATTTTATAGTCTGTGTCTCTCCCCTATCTCCGAATTTTTTACCCGGTATTTCGAAAATGAAACTCACATGGTTATTTCCGATTTTATCTTGCCTAACTTTTTCGACAAGTCTGCCGATAGAACATGATCAAAATGATGCCGCCATATACTCACGCACTATCCCCCAAGGTCTAAAACTTCTCATTCCTAGAGTTGAAACAGGCGGAGAGGACGCCACTACTGAACCGACAACTCCTAAATCTGCCTCTGCTGAACAAGCACGTCCTAAAGACGAATCTCCTGAACCTGTTTCCAAGGCATCAACTGTGGGTACCATATCAACTGTAAAGATTGACCCAAGCGAAGGTGGTTCTGGAACGGGGCTCTTTCAATTTGAGCTTACGATCACTGACATGGACCCTGAGATCTATGGGGCTCCCCCCAATTATCTACAGGGTGCTCTTCTATTTTCATGGATTAAGCTCGCTCTTACACACAAAGATGTAAATGGACTTCCAGATGATTCGGTACAGTTAATGGGATGGAAGTTTGAGGATGGTCCCAGCGAAAACGTAAAGAAAGTATCCTTCCGGACCAAGGCAGAGGGTCAAGTTGCTCTGGCCTTAAAGGCTGTCTGGAAGGGAGAGATGGGAACATTAAAATTGAGTCCAAAGCCGAAGGCAAGCGCTTAACCTCCCATCATGTACGGTGAATGGTGACACATGGCGTTTGAGGATATCAGGTGGTTTCAATAAAATAAATCAAGAAAGCAGAATAAATATCATGAGAAGTCCAAGCTCTGTCTCCTAATATTTTGATAAAGAGCAGGTCCTTCATGACATCTCAAGCGTATGGCAGCTGGTTGGGACTTGTTTGTTTCCCGTGTAGTCGCTCTTGCATAGAAGTATGCGGCAATTTAGAAACATATACTTATAAATCATCCTCAGAGAATTACGGAGCGCTAGCCAGTAATTTCTTCTCGGAGAGCTGACTCGTGAAAGACTCGATTGTACATAAGAACGGCTTATAGATGCAAATCTTATATCAGGCTTATGAAGAGGTAGTTATCAAAATAGAAGTCGCCTTCGCCACATTGTTATACAGCCCACAAAGATCCTTCCACTCTGACAGGAGGGCTTAGCCGCGGCGTAGCGCCATCCTAGAGGCGTAACTCTTAACCTTCTAATCAAAAGCAACTATTAATAACATAAGAATATAATTAGAAATTAGCTTGTCGCTTTGCATTGAAAAATTTCTCAATGGCGAGAAGGAAGGGGCACAAAGAAATTTTACACTCCAGCTTCAGATAATCATTAACAATTTTAGCATAGGCAGTAAATACCGCTTAAGGGATCTCTTCATTTTTAATTTAGACTGTGAATATAATAAAAAAGGATATATATATATATTTCCCTTGTTCCATCTTTCTAATCTGATTGTTGGTGTGGGAGAGAAATTGTTATTAAGCGAGCCCCTAAACGAGAGAAAACTTAGTGATAATTGTATTTGGACATGTCTACCAGCATCATCATATAGATGTAGATCAACCTCTCAAGGGAAATATCTACTGGTAGTGAGATCCGAGAAGAGTTCCCGTCACATGATGTCATTGTTTCAAAGAGACCGTGCGAATGAAGGACGAGCGCACGTTGTATTACGAGAGCGTTATAGAATTGATCTGATGCTAATTAATGAAATATATCTAACTTAAAAACACTCTATCTAACCTATGAACGGTTGGATCTTATAGTATCTAAGCTCATAAGATCTTGCCATGTACCCAGCCCTATCCAGCGCGCGTCACCCATTAATCACCAACGCCCATGAAATCCATACCTAGACACAGTGACGGGTAATTTTGTATTCTTTTTATCACATATCGACATCTTTCTTAGCTATTGTCGAGGTTTTTGCAGTTGCTGCCGCCGATGAAGTTTTCGATGGTGCGGTAGCAGTACCGGTTCCCGAAGTCGTACAGCCTTCCATAGCCTATTAAATTCGTGAGTAAATAAAGGGAGAGAAAAACAAGAATCACATACAGCCTGCAGATTCTTCATATTTTGCACAATTCCTCCCTTGAAATCCCCCAAAAGATCCGTGACCGTCTTGTTATCCCTTGCTACATTCACACCTCCCACACCCAAGCTCATGGTAAGATTCAATTCTGTCAACTGGGCCGTAGCAACAGTAGCTAATCCAGGAATCGCTGGATTTCCAGCAGGCGCTATCTTCTGGTTGTTTTCGCGGATTGAGATGCCTTTTTGCACGAAGCTGAGGAGCGATGCTTGGCCGGCAGCGAAGAGAGTAGCATCGACGGGAGACTCCGTTAGCATCTGACCGAGGGAGGATACAGCAGCGACTTCGTTATTCTGGTCTGCGATATTGGCAGAGATACCAGATGCTAATGCCGTGACCTCGGGGGAGCAAGTGGTGGCAGCAAGACTTTGTGGAGCCACTTCGGTCTCCACATCGAGAACTATTAAGTCGCGATTCAAGGCTCGGGAAGTGGGGATGGCAAGAATTTTAGAAGTGGAAAATATGATAGTAAGGAGCGTTAGGGTGTTGAAGAAAAACATGTTAATGATGATGGTGCTGGTTGAGGAATAGAAATGTGGTGATTATGATTGCTTGAAGTTATGAAGTGAGTGGTTTGAGATCATAATTAATACTCATGATCTTTTTGCCAAGTTTGGGCAAAATGGGTAAAAATTATAGAGTTACTGAGGATGCGCACTTGAGACGGTGTTCGCATTGTTGTTGTTTGAATCCTGAACTTTATCTCGGACATATGAGGGATTACCTTGAAGTAAGAAATGGAGGGAAACAGGGGCATAAAGGACTTCAGGTAAGCTGTTACATGAATGTACGCCATGGCCCACACTTTGACGAATAAACTTTCCGACCTTTGCTCTCAGATGATTTTCCGGGATCTCCGAACCTTATTTCCATCATTCAAAACGTGCGATCCTCCACGACGGTCTCGTCAACCAAATGCGACAAACTCTCATTCATTAATAATTCGGAGTTGCAGATCGTCTAGGTTGGCTATTGTTATGCGGATGAACTGATACGGAGAAGCCCTATCATCCCCCGTCTTCATTTTTGAACAATAGGTTCTTCCCCATTTATCCTCCCAAGGCAAGCTGACCCAGCGAATTTAATAAAACTTGGTCCGATGTCATATGCCGCATGCTCACCGCCGTATCTCGCTCCCAATCGATCTGATTTGCTCCACCGAGTATGTCATGCACTATCTCAACCAATCTCGGCCACCTGATATCACCACGGTCTCTGCGTCTTAACATTCGAAAGTCGGACAGCGCTTGGTAAGCCTGCAGTCTCCTATATAGTGCATCACCAGCGATGGTCATCATTGAGAGCCTCATGTGGCACTCTGCACGAATGGACAGAAATTCAGATGTGACAAATGTCAGATAGATTTTCAGCGCATTCAGTAGATCTGGGGGATCTAGTTGTCTCTGCATAAGTACCGCTGCAGTGTTGAGGTATTGAAATTGCTGTTGCTCCTCCAGACTAGTTATAACCCAAGGTGGTGGTGGACTTAGAATCCAGGTCGCTGCTGCTATGAACTCACCCCATCTTCCATCAGCCGGATCCGCCTGATTCAGTTTCTGAAAGCGACTTAATGCCTCACTCGCATGTCGCATCTTGTCAGGAGTTCTATCTAGGCGTGCCATCATCAGATGGGCTTGTGCTCGTATGGTTGTAAATTTTGATTGCAAGAGAGCCGAACAAAGACCTGCAGAAGTCTGCACGTCATTGATATTTGCTGCTTTTACGGCATCATCAATTCTCGTCTGTTCGGATTCAAATGCCAACCTCACTTCGTTCTGCTCTTTCTGATCGATCTTGTCCAAAATATCTTGCGATTCTTTGATAAAGACTCTCCAGAACCCTGGTGCTTCTTGTGCTTCTCGTGATCGATAAATGCTTATTGCTGTTTCTAAGTGTTCCCGAGATTGAGGCCCTTCTATCATACCCAAGATAGCATGAGCTCTTGCGCGGAGAAAACTCGACTTTGAGAGTCCGAGAACTTCCCAGCATCGATCAAAACATTCCACGAAGTTTTGTTGATCATGAAACCTTGCAGCGTCTTCTAACATGCCTTGCATCAATGTTTCTCGCCGGAAGTCTTCCCTTTGGACTTCTGCTGGATCTCTGTTCTCAGCCTCGATAGCATCTTGCCTTGCTTGAATCTCTGCTACTCGAAGCTGGATTCTAACTCGTGCTTCTTGAATGTTTGCTGTTGCTGTAATTGGAATAGGGTAATTAGCCCTTCTCTCCTCCCATTTACGCACTCTCGAAACATCTCGTTCGAAATTCTCGGCATCTTGTTGGTCTTTTCTTAATGCAACTTTAATCACATCGGCTCGAAGCCGTAAACGTTGGTTCTGCTCCCGTATTGCAACTGCGTCTGACGTAGGAGGAAGTGGAGGAAGTGGAATGTGTCGGCCAGCATCCGTGACCCAGGCTCTATAATCGGGTCCAACCGCTGCTATATCAAATGGGACTCCTTCGGTCCGAATTACACGTCGTCCCAGTATCCGTGGAGGGACAAGAGCTTGTCCTTGATATTTCTCAACCTGATTCTGCCAGTAGACAACCTGCTGTAAATTTTCCATAAAGGCCACATTAATTGGCCAGATAGTAGATGCGGCACCAGTTCCAAATTGCTCATGATGTGGTTGGAAAGGGGGCTGGTCAGGTGATATAGCCGAAGCCCCTTAGTCGATAGGTCTATAGTTGAATAAGCTATAGTAGAATATAATATATTGAAGAACTTGAAGACTATCTAGAGAGGG
>Ga0182030_10015437_pt1 | contig 14965 bp, 8 predicted proteins | sample 812S3MmetaG_FD_121299 | JGI IMG/M metagenome (GOLD analysis project Ga0182030, IMG submission 121299) | Permafrost microbial communities from Stordalen Mire, Sweden - 812S3M metaG (Illumina Assembly) | ecosystem: Environmental > Terrestrial > Soil > Wetlands > Permafrost | place: Sweden... | reverse complement strand
TTCGTGCGGGTTTCGCCGGTGAACCTGGTGACCGGGGCCTGCCTCACGCGGCTGCTGGGCGGCGCGAGACCGTCCGGACCCGGTTTTGCCGACGGATGGACGCCCCCGGCGATGCTGCCGCCGATGCCCGGCAACGTGGATCCGGCGGCACTGCCGGAGGCTCAGCGCGACGTGCTGATGCGGTTCGCGACCTCGGTGGATGGCACGCCGTTCGTGCCTGCGCTGTACCGCCAGGTTGCGCATTGGCCGCCGGTGCTGGCGTGGCTGGCGGAGGAACTCGGCCCCCGCTTCGCCGTAGCCGAAACCGCGGCGGCCCGCGGGGCATTCCAGACCGCAGCCCGCGGTGCCGCGGCGTGCATCGTCGCCCGGCTGCCCGGGCTGCCGGACGGCGCAGTGCCCGCAGGCGACACGGCGCGGCGGGTGCTGGCGGCGGTGGCGCGGTATGCCGAAACCAGCCCGGAGATGACGATGTTCGGGCAACTCATGCTGGAAGCGCTGCCGGTGTCATTGGGGTGAGCAGGCGCCGCAAGGGAGTCGGCCCCGGGGGATGCGCAGGCGCCGGCAGGCAGCTTCCCAACGCCACGCTTGAGCGTTTTCACCGTGGGTGGAAACTGTCATTGCGAGGCGCGCAGCGACGAAGCAATCTCCTGCCTGATGAGCCGAGGTGCGCTCGTGAGGCAGGAGATTGCTTCGGCGCTGCGCGCCTCGCAATGACAGGTTGGTCCGGCGATTCCACTCACGGTGAAAACGCTCTAATCTCGGCAGCGCGCGCCGGGTGCGCGTATGACGGATCGTGCAAGGATGGCCGGGTCAAGGGCCGGCCATGACGAGGAACGACCTACACCGGCACCCGCCACAAGTTGGTGGCGTATTCACGGATCGCGCGATCGGAGGAGAACCAGCCGACCTTCGCCGTGTTCACCAGGCTGGACCGCCACCACGCTGCGCCGTCGCGCCAGCGTGCGGCGACCTGCGCCTGGGCGGCGGCGTAGGAGTCAAAATCCGCCGCCACCATGAACCAGTCGTTGCTGGTCAACCCGTCGATCAGCGGCGCGAAGCGTTGCGTCTCGTCATGCGAGAACACGCCGGAGCCGACGGCATCCAGCACTTCCTGTAATGTGCTGCTGTTCGCGATGGCCTCGCGCGCCGACACGCCACTGCGCCGGCGCTCCTCCACGTCGGCGGCGGTGAGCCCGAACAGGAACATGTTTTCGGTGCCGACGCAGTCGCGCAGTTCCACATTGGCACCGTCCAGCGTGCCGATGGTCAGCGCGCCGTTCAGTGCGAGCTTCATGTTGCCGGTGCCCGACGCCTCCATCCCCGCCGTCGAAATTTGTTCCGAGAGATCTGCTGCGGGCATGATCGCCTCGGCCAGGCTGACATTGTAATCCGGCAGGAACACCACTTTCAGCCGGCCGCGCAGCGTCGGGTCGCCGTTGACCACGCGCGCCACGTCGTTGATCAGTTTGATGATGAGCTTGGCGTTGCGATAACTCGCCGCCGCCTTGCCGCCGAAGATCTTCACCCGCGGCACCCAGTCGCGCGTCGGTTGCGCGCGCATCGCATCGTACAGCGCCACGGTTTGCAGGATGTTCAGCAATTGTCGCTTGTATTCGTGGATGCGCTTGACGTGCACGTCGAACATTGCATCGGGATCGAGCGCGATGTTCAGCCGCTCCGCCACCATCGCGGCAAGCACCTGCTTGTTGGCACGGCGGATGGCGCGCAGCCGGTCGTGCAGGGCAGTGTCGTCGGCGAGCGGCAGCAGCTTCTCCAGCGCCGCCGGGTCATCCAGCACCTCGGGACCGGCGACCTCGAGCAGCAACTCGGTCAGCTTGGGATTGGCCTCGAACAGCCAGCGGCGGAAGCTGATGCCGTTGGTGACGTTGACGATGCGGTCCGGATAGAGCTGGTGCAGCGGGCGGAACACGGTCTGCCGCATCAGCTCGGTGTGCAGGCCGGAAACGCCGTTCACGCGGCGCGATCCGAGGAACGCCAGGTGGCCCATCCGCACGCGCCGGCCGGAATGCTCGTCGATCAGCGACACGGCATCGAGCGGCGGCGCATCCGGCTTGCCGGCGGCGACCAGGCCGTCCAGATGCAGGGCGTTGATCTGGTAGATGATTTGCATGTGGCGCGGCAGCAGCCGCTCCATCAGCGGTACCGGCCAGCTTTCCAGCGCTTCGGGCAGCAGGGTGTGGTTGGTATAGCAGAACGTCTCCCGCGTGATGGCCCAGGCTTCGTCCCAAGGGAGATCGTGCACATCGACCAGCAGGCGCATCAGTTCGGGGACGGCGATGGCGGGATGCGTGTCGTTGAGCTGGATGGCGCAGTGCTGGCCCAGCGTGCGGACATCCTTGTGCTGACGGATATGGCGGAACAGCAGGTTCTGCAGCGAGGCGGAGGAGAAGAAATACTCCTGCCGCAGGCGCAACTCCTGGCCGGCGGGCGTCTCGTCGCTGGGATAGAGGATCTGCGAAATGCTATTGGCGCGCGCGCCGGCCGCGAGGGCGCCGACATGGTCGCCGCGGTTGAACGCTTCCAGCATCAGCGGGTCGGCGGCCCGCGCCGACCACAGGCGCAACGTGTTGACGAACTGACCGCGCCAGCCGAGCACGGGGGTGTCGTAAGCGACCGCGACCACGGTTTCCATGGGATGCCAGGCGGCCTTGGTCAGCCCGTCCCCGGTGCCGGTGCGATCGACCGCGCCGCCGAAGCCGATCAGGTGGCTGATGTCGGGCCTGGCGAATTCCCACGGATTGCCGAAGGAGAGCCAGGTTTCAGGATACTCCTGCTGCCGCCCGTCGCGGATGACCTGGCGGAACATGCCGTGGTCATAGCGGATGCCGTAGCCGTGGGCGGGGATCGACAGCGCCGCCATGCTGTCCATGTAGCAGGCGGCGAGCCGGCCGAGGCCGCCATTGCCCAGGGCGGCGTCCGGCTCCATCTCGCGCAGGCGGTCGAAATCGACGTCCAACTCGGCGAGCGCGGTGCGCACCTGATCGACGAGGTTGAGATTGCTCAGCGAGTCGTAGAGCAAGCGGCCGATGAGGAATTCGAGCGAGAGGTAATAGACGCGTTTGCGGCTTTGCGTGTAGGCGGCGCGGGTGGCGGGGACCCAGCGCTCGACGATGCGGTCGCGCACGGCGAGCGCGGTGGCGACGAACCAGTCGCGCTCGGAGGCGACGATCGGGTCGCGGCCGACGGAGTAGGTCAGCTTGGCAACGATGGCGCGGCGCAGGGAGGCGATGTCCTCATCCTGAGCCGGCAGCGCGAGGCGTGACGCGGCGGTGCGGATGGGGCGGTGGGGGGGCACTGACTGGCTCATGGGGAGCTAGCTTATACTGGCGCTTGGTGCTCGCGCGACTCGAATATTGTGCGGTGCGGGAGGGATCGGGGCGGTCGCCGCCGCGTCGGGCGACCCCTAGAAATAAGCGAACCGGTTCGTAGCTCCGTCATGCCCGCGAAAGCGGGGATCTAAACCACTTGTGTCCCCGCTTGCGCGGACATGATGTGGAACGACTGTCCGAACGCCGTGTGATTCGACTATTTCTGGTGTCGCGTTACGTTGGCCCTACTCCGCCGCCATGCGCGGCTGTTCCGCCATTGCGGCGGCGCGCTGGAGATCGACCGAGAGCAGCCGCGACACGCCGCGTTCCTGCATGGTGACGCCGTAGAGCCGGTCCATCCGTGCCATCGTCATCGGATGGTGCGTCACGACCAGGAAGCGCGTGCCGGTCTCGCGCACCACGTCCTCGAGCAAATTGCAGAAGCGTTCGACGTTGGCGTCGTCGAGCGGGGCGTCCACCTCGTCCAGCACGCAGACCGGGGCCGGGTTGCAGCGGAATACCGCGAAGATCAGCGACAGAGCGGTCAGCGCCTGTTCGCCACCGGACAGCAGGGACAGCGTCGCCAGCTTTTTGCCCGGCGGCTGAGCATAGATTTCCAGTCCGGCCTCCAGCGGATCATCCGAGCCGACCAGCGCCAGATGCGCCCGGCCGCCGCCGAACATGCGGGTGAACAGCGCCTGGAAATGCTGATCCACCTGCTGGAACACCGCGTTCAGGCGCTCGCGTCCCTCGCGGTTGAGGTGGCCGATCGAGCCGCGCAGCTTGGCGATGGCGGTGGTGAGTTCCTCGCGCTCGGTGGCAAGGGTGGCGAGACGTTTTTCCACCTCTTCGGCTTCCACGTCGGCGCGGAGGTTCACCGGGCCCATTTCCTCGCGTTCCTTCAGCAAGCGTTCCAGCTTGCGGCGAGCTTTTTCTTCGATTTCCGGGGTCAGGTCGGCAGGGGGATCGGGTAAAGCCGGGTCCACGCCGAGCCGTTCGAGAATGCGTTCGGCCACGGTGCCCCAGGCCTGGTCCGCCTGCGCCGCGGCGCCTTCGGCACGCACGACGTTCTCCCGCGCCGCCCCCAGCGCGGCTTCGGCGGTGCGGGCGGTGCGATCGGCTTCGGTGGCCTGCGCCACTGCGGCATTCAGCGCGGCGGCGGCGCGGCGATGGGTGGCTTCGGCGGCGGCCAGCGCCTCGCCGGCTTCGGAGCGGCGGGCGGCGATCTGTGCCGGGGCGGCTTGCAGCGCGTCGTGTTCGTTGGCGGCTTCGGCGCAGCGGGCTTCCAGGTCGGTGACGCGGGAGGCGGCGTCGTGGGCGCGTTGCTGCCAGTCGGCGCATTCGGTGGCGATGCGCTGGCGGCGCTGGGTACGGGCGGCGTGCTCGCGGGCCAGCGTTTCCACTGCGGTCCGTGCGGCCTGTTCGTGGGTGCGCGCGGCACTCAGGGCGGCACGCGCCCGATCCACCGCGGCACGGAGCGCGGCGAGGTCGGGCAGCCCGGCATGGGCCTCGCGGGCGCGGGCGAGGGCTGCCTCCGCTTCGTCCCGATCGCCGGACAGATGGGCGATCTGCTGTTCGGCCGCGGCGAAGCGGGATTTGGCCGCTTCCGCCTGGTTGCGCAGTTGGGCCAGCGCGGCGACGGCACGCTGCAGGCGTTGCTCGGCGTCGCGGCGGGCAATGCGGCAGCGTTGCTCGGCGGCGGCGGCATCCTGCGCTGCTTTTTCGGCCTCTTCACGCCGGGCCCTTGCTGTTTCGACGGCCCGGATGGCGGCGGCCAATTGTTCGCGTATCGCAGTCAGGCGATTGCGTTGGCGGAGGCGAACGGCGGCCTGGGTGGGGGTGCCGGCGCGAATGGTATAGCCGTCCCACCGCCAGATGGCGCCGCTGCGTGAGACCAGTACCTGGCCTGGCGCCAAAGCGGACTGTTGGCGTTCGCCAGTTGCCTCGTCTTCGACCAGACCGATTTGCGACAACGCCCTGGCAAGTGCCGGGGGACCCCGGACGAGTGTTGCCAGCGCGACGGCGCCTTCCGGCAAGGCGGGCGGCGGGTCGAAGGGGAGAAGTTCGCGCCAATGCCGGGCGGCGTCGGGATCGAGGGCGGAGGTCAGTTCTTCGCCCAGGGCGGCGCCGAGCGCGGTTTCCAGCCCATCCGGCACCACCAGGGCATCGACCATGGGCGGCCAGCGTTCGCCGTCCTTGACCGCGAGCACTTCGGCCAAGGCCTGCGCCTCGGCCGCCAGCTTGGCGCGGGCCGAATCGGCGCCCGACTGGGCTTCCCGGGCTGCTGCCAGGGCGGTTGCGGTCGCCGCGCGAACCTGTTCGATTTGCTCCAGGGCGTCGCGGAATTCGGTCAGCGCGGCTTCGGCGGCGGCTTGCTCGCGCTGGGCTTCATCCAGCCGGGCCGGATCGACCTGCTGGGCGCCGATCCTGGCGTGTTCTTCCTGCAGGCGGGCGAATTGTTCGCCGACACGACGCGACCGTTGTTCGGCCTGCAACAGCATCTGCGAGGCGGTCTGCACCCGCGCATTGGCCTCGGCGGCGGCTTCGGTGGCGCGGTTGGTATCGGCCTCGGCCTGCCGCACGGTTTCGGCGGCCTCGGCGGAGGCCGCCGCGGCGGCTTCGGCACGGCCGGCATGGCCAGCGTCGGCCTCGGCCAGCGTCGCCGCCTCGGCATTGAGGCGCTGCTCGGCGGCGGCAGCGTCGCGGCGCATTTGCTCGGCATGCGCGAGATCGCGGCGGAGTTGCTCCAGGCGGCGGACGGCATCGGCCAGGGCGGCGCGGGCGCGGCCTTCCTCGGCGGCGAGTTGCTCCTGGACGACGCGGTGGCGTTCCAGGCTGGTGCGCGCGGTGGCTTCGGTGTCGCGCAGCGGCGGCAGGGCGTCGGTGGCTTCGGTGGCGAGGGCGCCGGCAGCAGCGGCGGTTTCGGTGGCCGTGGTCACCGCCTGGGCGGCCTCCTGCAACGCTGCCTGGGCGGCGGCGCGGGAGGTTTCGACGCGGGCGCGCTGGATGGAGAGCAACTCGGATTCAGCGGCACGGATGGCGCCGGAGATGTTGCGGTAGCGGCTGGCCTGGCGGGCCTGGCGCTTCAGGCCGGCGAGCTGGGTTTCCAGCTGGGTGCGCAGGTCCTCGGCGCGAGCCATGTTGGCTTCGGCAGCGCGCAGCTTCAGCTCCGCTTCGTGGCGGCGAGCATGCAGGCCGGTGATGCCGGCGGCTTCTTCCAGCACAGCGCGGCGGTCTTCGGGGCGGGCGGCGACCAGGGCGCCGACGCGGCCCTGGCTGACCATGCCGGAAGCGCGGGCACCGGATGCCAGGTCGGCGAACAGGGTCTGCACGTCGCGCGCCCTCACCTCCTGGCCGTTCACCCGGTAGGTGCTGCCGGAGCCGCGGGCGATCTGGCGGCTGATCTGAAGCTCCGCCTGTTCGTGGAAGGGGGGCGGAACGATGCCGGCGGTCTCGTCGAGGAACAGCGTGACCTCGGCGATATTGCGCGAGGCACGGGCGGCGGTGCCGGCGAAGATGACATCGTCCATCTCGCCGCCGCGCAGGCTGCGGGCGCTGTTCTCGCCCATGGCCCAGCGGAGCGCCTCCACCACGTTCGACTTGCCGCAGCCGTTCGGGCCGACGACGCCGGTCAGCCCAGGCAGTATCTCCACGCTGACCGGTTCGGCGAAACTCTTGAACCCGGCAATGCGGAGGCGGCGGAAGCTGACGGGCAAACGGGGCACTCCTGTGGGTTCACTGCTCCCCCTCCCTCAAGGGGAGGGGGAGTCTTCTCAATCCTCGGACCCCGCTAGCTGTCGGGGATCAGCTTGCGGAAGGCGTCGAAGCTCATCTCCCCAGAATACATCTTGCCGTTGACCACGAAGCTCGGAGTCGCGTCGATGCCCCACTTTTTCTGATCGTCGGCCTGCTGCGCCAGGATCCAGGTCTTCAAGTCATTGTCGGCGATGGCCTGGTCGAAGGTGGTCTTGCTCATGCCGGCCAGGGCGGCGGTCTTCCAAAGCTCGTCGGTGCTGTCCACGCCGCGGGCGAAGGCCCAGCGGTCCTGGTTGGCGAACAGCGCCATGACGAACGGCTCATACCGGTCCGGGGGCAGATAGCGCGCGACCATTGAGGCCTCCAGCGCCACCTGGTCGAGCGGGAAGTCGCGGAACACCCAGCGCAGCTTGCCGGTGTCGATCAGTTCCGACTTGATCTGGGAAAAGGTCTCGCGCGCGAAGGCGGCGCAGTGGGTGCAGGTGAGGGAGAAGAACTCCTGCACCGTAGTCTTGGCGTCGGCATTGCCGATGGCGCGGTCGGCCTCGTGCGGGTCCGCGGCGTGCGCCGGGCGGGCGCCCAGCACGGCCGGGACAGCGAGGCTGGTGGCAACAACGGATAGTAGGCGACGGCGATGAATCGGCATTGGAACCTCTATATGTGGTAGATTAGGATCGTGGCGTCCGGTTTGTCGAGGGTTTCCGGCGCCGCGCCCCGTCGGCCAGCACCGCACGGCCCAGCGAGGCCAGTGCGGCACGCAATTCCCCCTCGGGCACGGCTGCCACCGCTTTGTCGGCCGCTTCGGCGACCCAAGGCGGGGTCGGCGGGACGACGGGGGCCTGCGGCGCAATCGACGTGGTCTGCACGAAACGCAGGCTGTGGACAGTGGTGCTGCCCAGATGGGTGTTGATGCGGCTGATCAACTCCGTCGCGTAGTGTTGCAGCTCCATCGCCACCGGGCCAGCGCAGGCGATCGTCAGGGTGCCGGCACCAAGGCGGCGCGGCACGCTGACCGCGGCCAGCATGGGGCCGACGATGGCCTCCCAGTCGGCGATGACCTGACCGGTGCCGGCGCCCTTCGCCCGGAACGCTGCGCGCGCGATGCGGGGCACCAGCGCGCCGAGGGGCCGCGGGCCATAGACGTGCCGGTCGGCGATTGCCATACCGGGCTTCGTGTTGTCCTCGTCCGCCATAGCCCCCACTGGCGCCTCCGCCGAGTCGCTGCTGCGCTGGTACGACCGTCACCGGCGCCGTCTGCCCTGGCGCGCGCTGCCGGGCAAGGTGCCCGATCCCTACCACGTCTGGCTCAGCGAGATCATGCTGCAGCAAACCACCGTGGGGGCAGTGATACCCTACTATGAACGCTTCTTAATCCGATTTCCCACCGTGGAGTCGCTGGCGGCGGCGCCGTTGGACGACGTGCTGACGGCCTGGGCGGGGCTGGGCTACTACGCCCGCGCCCGCAACCTGCATGCCTGCGCTCGGACGGTGGCGGCGGCGGGCGGGTTTCCGCGTGACCTGGCGGGGCTGGGGGCGCTGCCGGGGATCGGCGAGTACACGGCTCGGGCGGTTGGGGCGATCGCGTTCGACGTGCCGGCGGTGCCGGTGGACGGCAATGTCGAGCGCGTGGTGGCTCGGCTGTTCGGCGTGGAGGCGCCGTTGCCCGGCGCCAAGCCGGTGCTGCGGGGGTTGGCGGACCGGCTGGGTGCCGATCCCGACGCGGCGGCGCGGCCGGGCGACTTCGCGCAGGCGCTGTTCGACCTGGGCGCGACGGTGTGCACGCCGGCTTCCCCTGCCTGCGGGTTGTGCCCATGGATGGCGGGCTGTGCCGGGCGGTTGGCCGGCATCGCGGGAGAGCTGCCTCGGCGGGGCGCGAAGCCGGCGCGTCCGCTGCGGCACGGGGTGCATTTCTGGCTGGAGGATGCGGGGGGGAACGTACTGCTGCGGCGGCGGCCGGAGGCAGGATTGCTCGGGGGCATGGCGGAATTGCCGGGGACCGACTGGCGCGCGTTGCCCTGGCGTCCGGAGGAGGCGCTGGCGCTGGCGCCGATGGCAGCTTCGTGGCGGCCGGCCGGGCAGGTGCGGCACGGTTTCACCCATTTCGCTCTGACGCTCGAGCTGTTCGCCGCCCGGGTGGACCGGGTGGCGGCGGAAGGGTTTCTGCACCCCGTGGGGGAATTGCGCGCGGCGGCGCTGCCGTCGGTGATGCGGAAATGCGTGGCGATGGCCGCGGGGTTGGCAGGGTCTTCCGGAGGCGCCGCCGGGCGCGGCGACGCGGGAGGCGCGGTGGAACCTGTCATTGCGAGGCGCGCAGCGCCGAAGCAATCCCCTGCCTGACGAGCGTACCTCGGCTCGTCAGGCAGGGAATTGCTTCGTCGCTTCGCGCCTCGCAATGACAGGTTGTTCCGGCGATTCCACTCACGGTGAAAGCGCTCCGACTTCGACTTTCCGCATTTTCCACGGGCCTTGCGGGGTCCCGGATGCTCGTCACGCGGCGCAGGTGCTACTGGCGTCCGGTATATTTATCGGAGAAGACCGCAAAGACGCAGAGATCGCGAAGCGTCCTGCTTGGCGGCCTCTGCGTCTTTGCGATCTTCTCTTATGAATATACCAGATGCGAACGGCTCCTGCGACGCCGCAGCGCGCAACACCACGGACGGGCCGTGCAGGCCTTCTGCTATCGAGATCCGCATCAGATTGTACGCGGCAGAGTATTCCGTCGTGATGCGATCGTCGAAATGCGATTGCCCTGTCGTTGATGCGCTGCCAGGCATGCACGCGCTGGACCGCCTTGAGTGGCATTGCCCTGAGCACCCTGATCCGGCATTGCGCTGCGCACCCTGATCAGATAGCCCCCTCCCGACCGCCCAGGAGAGCCCATGTCGCCCCGCCCATGGCAGGCTGAGGTCTATGCCGCGCTGAAAACCGCCGGAATCGGCCTGATCGGCTATGTCCCCGATGCTGGCCACGCCCACCTGATCGAGGCCGCCCACGCCGACCCCGCCATGGACGCCGTCGTCCTGACCACCGAGGAAGAAGGCATCGCGCTGGCCGCCGGCGCCTGGCTCGGCGGCGTGCGCGCCGTACTGCTCATGCAGTCCTCCGGTGTCGGCAACTGCATCAACATGCTGTCGCTCCCGGTAAACAGCCGCATGCCGTTCTTCACCCTGGTGACCATGCGGGGCGAGTGGGCGGAGTTCAACCCGTGGCAAGTACCGATGGGCACCGCGACGCCCGCCGTACTGACCGCCGCCGGCGTGCATGTCCGCCGCGCCGATCGCCCGGACGACGCGGCCGAGATGGTCGCCGCCTCCGCCGCCCTGGCCTTCGACAGCGAGGTGCCGGTCGCAGTGCTGTTCTCGCAACGCCTGATCGGCGCCAAGGTCTTCACCAAGCCCGAGCCGTCCCCCCGGACGTCCGGAGGGACCTCCGAGGGGGCCGCGCCCAAGGTGACACCATGAACCGTAACAACGACGGGATCCTGACCCCCCGCAACGACGGCACCCTGGACCGCCGCGCCGCCGTCGCCGCGCTGCTGCGCGACCCCGGCGACCTGCTGGTCGTCACCGGCCTCGGCGCCCCCAGCTACGACGTCTCCGCCGCCGGCGACCGCCCCCAGAACTTCTACCTCTGGGGCGCGATGGGCGGCACCGCGATGGTCGGCCTGGGCATCGCGCTCGCCCGCAAGGACCGGCGCGTGCTGGTGCTGACCGGGGATGGCGACATGCTGATGGGGATGGGCTCGCTCGCCACCATCGCCGCCGCCGGGGCGCCGAACCTGGCGATCGCGGTGCTGGACAACGGGCGCTACGGGGAGACCGGCGCCCAACGCAGCCACACCGCGCTCGCCGCCGACCTGGCAGAAATCGCCGCCGGCTGCGGCTGGTCGCACATCACCACAGCCCGCAGCATGGCGGAGGTCGAGGCCCTGCGCGACCGCCTCCGCCGCGAACCGTTGTTCGCCGTGCTGCGCATTGCGCCAGAGGAGCAACCCCGGCATTTGCCGCCGCGCGACGGTGCCCACCTGACGCACCGCTTCCGCCGGGCGCTGGGCATCGGCACGGATTAACCGCGTCATCACCCGTCATGGCCGCGCTTGACCCGGCCAGCTACCCCCGGCCCGTCACGCTCGAACCACGCGGATGGGCACGGCCGCCTGGGAGCAGATCGCCGGGACACGCCCGGCCATGACGGGTGATGGCACGGCCACGCCACCAACGCCCGCGCGCTCGAATTCCGTACGAATGTATCATTGTGTTTCGGTGCGTTGCGGTTCCCCAGCAACCCATATTTGACGCTGGCGCGCGGTGGCGAATTCGCCGAGAATGTCACGCTTGGGGAAAATGACGGCCGGGTCACAGACCCGACAAGATAAGGCAAGGTGCGGGAGTTCCATGGTGCAGCGAGGGATGGACGAAAATGGCCTGCTCCGGACAAGGCGACCAGCGCGCGATCCCGAGGCATCCGCGGTCCCCCGCGTCCGGCCCTGCCTCCCACGTCTCGCCGCCGCACTGGTTCTGCTGACCGGCGCGTCCCTGTTCCTGGCCCCTCGGTCCATCGCACAACCCTCCGGTCCGGGTGCCTCGCTTCCCGCCATCCCCGTCAGCACCACCAAATCCGAGCGCCAGGACGTGCCGGTCTGGCTCCGAGGCCTCGGCACCGTGCAGGCGCTCAACACCGTCACCGTGCGTGCCAGGGTGGACGGCACGCTCGACAAATTCCCGGTGACCGAAGGCCAGCTCGTCAAGCAAGGCACCTTGCTTGCGGTTATCGATCCCCGCCCATACCAGGCGGCGCTCGACGCGGCCGTCGCCAAGAAGGCCCAGGACGACGCCCAGCTCGCCAATGCCAGGCTCGACCTGCAACGCTATTCCAATCTCGCCAAGAACGACTTCGCCTCGCGCCAGCAGGTCGATACCCAGGTCGCGATGGTCAACCAGTTCACCGCCGCGCTGAAAGGCGACGACGCGGCAATCGAGACGGCGCAGCTCAATCTCAGCTTCTGCTACATCACCGCGCCGTTCGACGGCCGGGTCGGGCTGCGCCTGGTCGATCCCGGCAACCTGGTGCACGCAACCGATCCGGGCGGCATCGTGACCTTGACCGAGGTGCACCCGATCAGCGTGGTATTCACCCTGCCGCAGGCCGACCTGCCGGCGATCGTCAGCGCCATGGGCAGCCGTCAGCTCGCAGTCGCCGCCATCTCCAGCGATAACAAGGCACAGCTCGGTCAGGGCACATTGCTGACGCCGGACAATGCCATCGACACCACCACCGGCCAGATCCGCATGAAGGCGACCTTCCCGAACCAGGACGACCGGCTCTGGCCCGGCCAATTCGTCGAGGCGCAATTGCTGCTGCGCACCGAGCAACAGAAGGTCACCGTGCCGAGCCGCGCCGTGCAGCACGGGCCGGCTGGCTTGTACGTCTATGTGGTGAAGCCCGATGCGACGGTGGAGCGCCAGGCGATCGAGGCGGTGGACCGCGGTCAGGTGATGGTTGTCTCCAAGGGTCTCGATGACGGGCAAACCATCGTGCTGGACGGCCAGTCGCGGCTGGAAAATGGCATGCGCGTCCAGGCAACCGCCGCCCAACCACCCCAGACAGCACAGGTAGGGGGCTGAGGCGTGAGCATTTCGACACCCTTCATCAAACGCCCGATCGCCACCTCGCTGGTCATGGTGGCGTTGGTGCTGGTGGGCATCGCCGCCTACCCGCTGCTGCCGGTCGCGCCTCTGCCGCGCGTGGATTTTCCCACCATCGTGGTCACCGGACAGCTTCCCGGCGCCAGTCCTGAAACCATGGCGGCCACGGTGGCGCAGCCGCTGGAAACCCAGATCGCGCAAATCCCCGGCGTGTCGCAGCTCACCTCGGTCAGCGTGCTGGGCGTCACCAGCGTGACGGTGCAGTTCGACCTTGACCGCAGCATCGACGGCGCAGCGGGCGACATCCAGGCGGCGATCCAGGCCGCCAGCGCGCAGTTGCCGAAGATCATGCCCGGCCCGCCGACCTATCGGAAGGTGAACCCGTCCGACGCACCGATCATGATCCTGGCCGCGCAGTCCGACGCCATGCCGCTGACCGAGGTCGATAACTACTCGGAAAACGTGCTGTCGCAGCAGATCTCGCAGATCGCCGGCGTGGCGCAGGTGCTGATCGGCGGCCAGCAGAAACCCTCGGTGCGAGTGGAGGTAGATCCGGAAAAGCTCGCCGCGATGGGCATGACGATGGAGGACGTGCGCAACCTGCTGGTGAGCGCCACCGTCGATTCGCCCAAGGGCAGCATCGACGGTGCGCACCAGGGGTTCACGATCTACGACAACGACCAGATGACCCACGCGACGGAATACAACAACGTCGTGCTGGCCTATCGCAATGGCGCCGCGGTGCGCGTGCGCGACATCGGCACCGCGATCGACGGACCGGAGAACCGCCTGCTGGCCGGCTGGCAGAACGGCAAGCGCGGCATCCTGCTGATCATCTTCAAGCAGCCCGGCGCCAACGTCATCGATACGGTGGAGCGCATCAAGGCGGCGCTGCCGCGGCTGGAGGCGTCGATCCCGCCGACCATCCATGTCAGTACCATCATGGACCGCACGCTGACCATCCGCGCCTCGGTCAAGGACGTGCAGTTCACGCTGATACTGGCGGTCTGCCTGGTCGTGATGGTGATCTTTATCTTCCTGCGCAACGTCTGGGCCACGATCATCCCCAGCACCACCGTCCCGGTGGCACTGATCTGCACCTTCGCCGTGATGTATCTGCTGGACTACAGCCTGGACAATCTGTCGCTGATGGCGCTGACCCTGGCCGTGGGTTTCGTCATCGACGACGCCATCGTGATGCTGGAGAACATCTTCCGCCACGTGGAAGAGGGCATGAAGCCGATGGACGCGGCGCTGAAGGGCGCCGGCGAAATCGGCTTCACCATCGTGTCCATCAGCTTCTCGCTGGTTGCGGTGTTCATCCCCTTGCTCGCCATGGGCGGCATCGTCGGCCGGCTGTTCCGCGAGTTCGCCGTGACAGTGACCGCCGCCGTGCTGGTCTCGGCTTTCGTCTGCCTGACGCTCACGCCGATGATGTGCTCGCGCTTCCTGCACCACGACACCCGCCAGCATGGCTGGACGTATCGGATGATCGAGGGCTTCTTCACCAACCTGGTCGCTGGCTATCGCCGCACGCTGGACATCGCCCTGAAGCACCATTTCATCACGCTGCTGGTGTTTCTCGGCACCGTCAGCCTCAGCGTCTATCTCTACATCATCATCCCGAAGGGCTTCTTCCCGCCGCAGGACAACGGCATCGTGCTGGGCATCACCGAGGGTGCACAGGACATCTCGTTCCAGCAGATGGCGGATGTGCAGCAGCGCCTGGGCGACATCATCGCGAATGACCCGGATACGGGGGCCTATGTCTCCTCCATGGGTGGTGGGTTCGGCGGCGCGCCGAACAATCAGGGCCGGCTGTTCATCGCCCTGAAACCGATCGAGGAGCGGGTCGGCGGGTCGCTGCAGAACTACATCAACCGGCTGCGTCCCAAGATCGCCAAGGTAATGGGCGGCAAGCTGTTCCTGCAGCCAATTCCGGATGTGCGCGTCGGTGCACGTCTGGCCAAGACCGAGTTCCAGTACACGCTGCAGGATGCGAACCTCGAAGAGCTTTACCAATGGGGTCCGAAAATCCTCAACAAGCTGGCGTCACTGCCGACACTGCGTGACGTCACCAGCGACCAGCAGCAGGGCGGCACCACCGCGACGCTGGTGATCGACCGCGACGCCGCGGCACGGTTCGGTGTCCAGCCGCAGGTGATCGACGACACGCTGTACGACGCGTTCGGCCAACGGCAGATCACCCAATACTTTTCGCAGGTGAATTCGTAC
>Ga0182030_10015436_pt1 | contig 14965 bp, 12 predicted proteins | sample 812S3MmetaG_FD_121299 | JGI IMG/M metagenome (GOLD analysis project Ga0182030, IMG submission 121299) | Permafrost microbial communities from Stordalen Mire, Sweden - 812S3M metaG (Illumina Assembly) | ecosystem: Environmental > Terrestrial > Soil > Wetlands > Permafrost | place: Sweden... | reverse complement strand
GTGGCAAAGTCACGTGACTTTGCCGCTTGGAAATGTCTAGAAGGTTCTAGCATTTACTAATACTATAGCTATAGTAGCATATAGATATTTCTAGAATGTACTAATTATAAATCAAGCAACAAAGATGATCATTGGGTTAAGCCGCCTCAGAAGCAAGTGCTGAAATGCTCCGTTCTATAATTCTCAATTATCACCGCAGACCAATTCCACCGCCACCAGTAATATCACCGCCGCTTGCTTCGCCATGCAGATCCAAAATTCTTTGACCGATTCCAGCAGATGAGTTCCCAACAATTCTAGGTTCTCAGGCTGTCTTCCCAATAAGCTCCAGGCTCCGTCGTTCGGTCGGATTCAAAAGATTTACCGGAAAGCAAATGATCGAGTTTGGCTGCGGATTTTGATTGTGCTGTAGACCCAGGACGTCCTAGAACCTTTTGCACCCTCCTTTTCTGTTTTCTATAAATAATAGACAATACCTGATGTGCGTCGGCAATGACAAGCACTACGGCGAGTACGTTCTTTATCCACGTCGGAGGCGGCCTATAGCTCATGATGGGGAATACACTGCCACAGGCAGAATTAGGGTCGAGTTAAGACAATTGTGGCTGCAGGTACAAACGAAAATAATTCCTTTCACTCAAAACGTACCTTGAAGTGCTCTGTTGCCGGTGAGCTAATCTGCTATGACCAGAAAGTATTGATCACGGGCTTTGTAATAGGGAAGCTTCTTCATTTTTCATTTAAATTTGAATTATATATCTCTGGGTTATCCTAGGTTTGCTCGTTGCTAGACATCGCCGATGTCACCGTCAAGTCGCCAATCATAGCCAGTGTGAGTCACATCATCTATCCTTAAAAAGAACGAGAATTTCACGTCAGCACTGTCAATAATTATGCTAAGCTATCTCAAGTACATTAAGCCTATCTTGAAATCATTGATGCAGTCAGACCATCCAAAGTGGAGTTCACCGAGCTATCACAACTAATTCTCATGTGCATTACAAGCACCAAGACATTGATTTGTATCTTATATGAAGAAAAGTCTTTCAGATTTACGTAGAGTAGCCCTTCCACCCAATTTGGTCTTATCACGTAACGAAGTTCATCAGCTCCATGATGTCACAGACCTTTGGATCTTGTTAAACATTGCTGCCTGTTGGCCAATCTCCTCCAGCCGGCTAAGAACAACTTCGTTCGCTTTAACAAAGCCCAATAAAGCGTATGGTATGCTGATTTCCTCACAGAATTGTAACACATACTTTTGTGCTCGACGAAGATTGTGCCTAGGGATGCGTGGAAATAAGTGATGAATAACTTGAAATTGTAATCCGCCATGAACAAAGTCGAGCCAGGCGGGACAATCCAAATCCATAGTGGTTCTCAGCATCTTTTGCGGAAAGCTCTCCTGAGGTCCTAGGTCTGCAGTACTCATTGCGAAGTGACCAAGAGTAAATTGAACGTGTAATGGTAGGGTGGCTGCATGAGAGACGAGTACAAAGATGAAACGCGCCAAATTTGTCGGAATAGACCTGTAAACAACGTAATAGCCATACCAGATCCAATAGAATATTTGACCCAGAGCCTCAGCCAAACGGATCCAACGAGCCGGTCCTTCATTAGGGCCCTTGGCTGAAAGTATATGCGTCCAGGACAGGACATATAAGTTAAAGCGCCCGAAACAAAGCATCGGATAATATAAGTGGAAGCACCATTCTGGAAAATGTGTTGAACCGCATTACGCGTTTATAGAATGATGAGGTGAGGGAGCCAAAGAAGCGGTGTGATGTAGCGATGAAAGGAAGATGTTGAATATCTGGGTCATGCTCAGGTGAATTGGTAACGATATGATGGATGTTGTGATTAACCTTCCACCAGGTCAGAGAGACTCCGCCGAGGAAAGAAGCTATGAAAACTCCTAAGGCGGTATCGATAAAGTAATCATGCGTTATGGCCATATGGCCAGCATCGTGGGCTATAAAGACAACCTGTTGCCCGAAGATACCGAGAGAAAGTCCAGCAATGATGTGCCATCCTTTGCCAAGAGTATAGAGCATGATGCCGAATAAAATGCAGCATCTCAATGACTCGAATACATATGGTGTTGCTTCACATTGATATATTCCTTCTGCTTCGATAGCTTTGGCTATTTGCCTGTATTTGATAGTGATATCTTCTTGGGTGGCCGGATCTAGAGCCGGGTATTTGTCAAGGTCAATATCAATTTCTCTCTTCGAGCGTAAATCCAAAAAAGCAGGGATTCCACCACCTTCACCACTACTTGACTTTTGAGGCTCTGACGAAGAGTTGTCTTGAGCTATCTGTGAGTGGCTGATGCAGTTGTTTTGGCATTGTTGCAGACTTTCTACCACTGATTGTTCTCTTCGTAATCCGAATCTAGACGACTTTGACTTTTTTTCCTCAAGGTCTTTCCCTGGCTCTTTATCCGATGTCGCTTCACAAATATCGTGTTGAATTGGCGGAACGAACAAGGTTGATCCAGCAATCGTCAATTCGACCAATTTTATAGTTCATCATTCGCAATTTAGTTCCCTTTGAATGAAGCCTACAATTCAAATTATGTTAGAGGATCGCTCATACGACAGTTAGATAAGAGTCCTGAGCTTACGCGTTCACTTCGTCCGTAGCGTTCCTCCCCACCATGTGCTCTATGACTTTGGTGCCACCTGGATGCCGGTCCAGCCATGAGTCAAGCATGAGAACATTCTGTTGAATGATAACAATGTAATGACCAGCAGTGATCATGTCAATGATCTGCTTTCGCGACAGCACAGCTTCTCTTTCGACACTTGGATTTGACATAGCGATATGCAGCGGCCACGCCTGCGAGCTGCAATAGAGCAATATTGATAATGCAATTGTATGAGATATTGTACTGCGGTCAACATCATATATCTCCCTTACACTAAAATCCGCTATTTGTCATTGGCCAGATAAATGATCTGGAGAATGCCGCATACGCATGCTGACATCCGGTCAATGAAGTTGCTGACCAGATATGGGGACATACTGAGGCGAGCTCAAGGATTTTCAGCTAAACCAAAAGCCATGACTTAAAGATCAATATAATAAAATATAGACGCCAAAAGAGCTACAGGATAACCATGCCTATATCCTTACGTATTTGTACTATGATATGAAATAAAGCCCTCGGCCAACCCCGTCTTGGAATTCTTTCTAACACCCGCACCCAATGCGAATTTGTTTTCGTTCTTCGGTAAGGTATTGAGACTCGCAGATACAGCATCATAGTTCCCGTAGAAAATATGGTTCCTGATATCTCGTTTCTGAGCTTCCTCCCCAGGCTCGACCAGTCCATGGCCCAAGGTGACTCCCCATAGCCCGTTCACGTTTATGGCGTGCGCATCGGCGTGGTTGTCGTCGTCCTTACGCTGCAGCTGCACCGTGTACACGGGTTCCTTGAAGCCGTCAATCTTCTGCGCCATGTTAAGCTCCCCCGGATATCTCCAGGTGCTCCCGCTATCCATTGACACGGGATGCCACTCCGTCACCAATAAATCGTTGCCCTCACCTGCGCCTAAGATACACATAGTCCTGCCGGATACTGGTTCGGTGTGGCACTTCAACACGGTTCGCACAGTCCTGGGACCCAAAAGTGTCTGCACAGTCATGCCGGGGCGTAGATTCATAATGGAGATAGTCTTTTCTTCCTTGACCTTCTCATCGCTCCCGGTAGCCGCCAACATAACTTGGGTCCGCCCCGCGAAGCATGTACCTTCAGGATTATTATACCTACTCATATCAACTGGTGCTGGCTCTGTTGCTTGTACGATCGCTTCGGTGTAGGACGGGAGCAGGTTCAGGGGTTGGATCAGGTTCAATCCATCAAAGGCCTTGTTAAGCACTTCGAGCCGCTTCAGAAAGAGCGGGCTATCGGCGCCGTACACTTGCGTGCCTGGGTCCTTGAACGACATGCGCATCTGGCGCGCATGCGCCCCCGCCAGACTTGGTAGAAAGTGCTGCCCCCATACTTCCCAATGCTGCTGTTGCAGCGCCAGCTCGATCTGCCCGTCCTCCATATCGTCACCGATTAGGTCCTCGACAAGGGCCCGGTTGCGCGGGTGCCCGAAGTGCTCTTTTTGGTTGGCCGGCAGATCTTTGATGAGATTTTGTAGGTCTTTCCTGCAAGAGGAGATTCGGTGGTTCTTCAAAGGCTTGTGTTCGCCCTGTCTGTCGATTGGGAAGAGATTGGAAAGAAAGGCAACTACTTTAGCGCGTGAAATGTGGTAGGCTATTTCCGATTCTGGGAGACTTGTGAGTTCGAAGCTAAGCAGTTTAGCAAGAGCCTTTTCCTGGTAGAAATCCTTCCCATGTTGATATTGCAATGTCGCTTCGACCGTATATGACGGGTGTCCATCCGCTATGACGTGGGTGAGCATCTCAGGACGGCATGCATATTGGAGGTAATATTCGCGAGACTGGCCGTATTGGAGGGTGTTCAAATCAATCGTGTACTCTCTAGCATAGCCACTCGCGATTGATATCGGCTTTCTTTTGCCGATGTATATTCCTGTCTCTTCAAGCCCAAGAAGAGACGGGTATGTCAAATTCAGAACAGCGCGTCGAGCAAATGTCGACTGCAAGTTGGCAACGGCATGTATAAATATAGTACCAAGCATACTGGAGTCGGGGATGAAGGAATAATTGCCTCCGCTAAACTCGGCAATCGACTGTAAGAGACCTGGCTGTAAATTATAGCCAAAACCAAAGGTGTGAATGGGCGCTGGCAGTTCCCCTAACCTGCGCATCGCCGGTATGTGGCCGTCTGAGGGAATTGCCCCTACGTCGCCTTCAGGAATGCCATCGCCGAGCACCATCATAGCTCGTATATTCTCCTGATAATCTTTTGAATCGTCTTGGAACAGCTGGAGTCCTAGTTTAATTCCGTCGAATAGGTGAGTAAAATCTTCTGGTATCAAGTCCTTGATCATTTTCCTAGACAATTCTTTGTTCTTGGGGTTCATGGAAACAAGCTCTAGAAGGACCTGTTCAAGTTCACATTTGTCAGGCTTGTCCGTTTCCGAGTTTATGGAAATCAATGTAAGTATAGCTTACCTTGCTTTCAGTTGAAAACTTCACGATGGCGAGTCTGTCCCGGCTATCAAGAGATTCGATGATTGTGTTGGCCGCATGTTTAGCCAAGTCTAGGACCGTTAGCCCGGTTTGTTCAGCCTTCTGGCCCTTTTCTCTGGGCGGTGCGGGCGCGAGGGCTCTCATGCTCCTAGACACGTCAATGACAAGGACAATGTCACAAGGAACATGATGCAGATGGCCATTGACCGGTTGAGTTGGCGGGATGACCTTTACGATTAAGCCGTCAAGGGTCGGGAGAGGGTGGATCGAGACATCACAACCTATCCTATTGTTCCTCTCACGGATAGGAATTTGAATTCTCTTTTTGACCATAGTGGCAGCAAAAGTCGTTGTCGTTTGTTAAGAGTTATGCTTGGGGTGATGAACTCTGAATATGGGACTAGAACTCCTTATATAGAACCAGAGCGAGTGCAGATTGTAAGAAATGCCTTGCGATTGCCTCAATGGACGCCTGCTTCTAAAAATCGCTACTCCAGTGTCTGCTGCCTGGTCTAACGGTAGCTTGGGGTGGCAGTGTAACCACTACTGCCTGCTGCTTCTTCTCTTCAGAATGTCATTTCCTGTCCAGGTATGTATGTATGATGGTTTGAATCCAGGGCGATGCAGGATCAGGAAATCCTATGGGGTTCCCCCTGGCACGCTTTCGTACGGACCTAATGCTGGATCTATTTCCTTGATGTTCACCCTTCCGAAGATATTCCCTGTTACTGAATTAATGATTCTCCATTGTTATGACGAAGTATTCTCGAGGCGCAGCAGAGTCTACGTGACAACTCAGTGCTCTAGTGTGGTTCGAAATCGACTAGCGGATCTTTGGATTGTCAGAATCTGTATTATGACACCTCCATATATGCTCACCGACGGGATAGGGAGATAGTGGAGTACAGCTAGCTTCATTAATTCATCTAAAAGATTCACATGAACTCGAAATCTGCCTAGTGACCTGTACCATTACCGCGGCAGACGTGGGCTGAAAACTATAGACTTGGTTGACGCAGAGAAAGTAAATGGAGCTTGTCATCAGTGTTAGGTGTTATCTTCAGGTTCCAATTACGGAAGAATCCAAATCTCTGTTTGGTGTGAAAGCGGCTCCACCCAGAAGCACTTACTTGATCCTCAGAAACTTGCCCTCTCCACCCATTCACCCATCCTCCATTTTTCAGCTCGAGGGAGAGCATCTCAAACTTGGCACACTTTATTAGACAGGACTATCTTCGTGGTTGTGGCCTCGTCTTAAAGCATTTGATAGTCCTCTCACCTATAGAGATTCTGCTAAACCCTCTTTGCTCTATTCAGTAGTCATTCACGCAGTGGCTAAGCTGCTAGCTTATTTTGAATTCCAAGATCAAAAAGAACATGGCTCAGGATCCAGGCAGAACTGAGAATGCCTAATCTGATCTAGAAAGCTGATGAGAAGTGTCTGACACGGTGTAGCCTCGAAGGCTATGGCAGGCGTGACCGTGAGATAGCGTGATAAGAGACTTTCCGCCAGTCCACCCTTCGAAGGCAGCATGACTTCGGTGAGCGAGAAGAGCAATGTGAGCCTGTCAGTTACATTTATGATGGAATGTTGCTGCCACCTATAAGTAGAGCTCAGCGTTTGTGCTTTTGCCGTGGAGTGACAATTTGAGATATCTAATTCTTCTCTAATATTCTGTTGTCAGGTACTCATCACTAAACAAGTCCTCCTATTCATATCGGGGTAGAGTGTATTTAGCAGACGTGGCACCGATTTATTTATAGTACAAGTTACCTTTCGAGGTTCATCGATCAGCCAGATGGAAACCGGAAAGGTGGACAGTGGGGCATCAAGCAGTTCCCAAGATGAAGCGAGAGAGTGGATAATAGTAGAGGAGACCAATAACCTTTCAGGAGAGTGGATGGTGGTAACGGAAGGAATGAACGCTTTCTCGATGATTCGCCACAAGCCGGAAACCACAAGCGCAGCCAATGTCGTAGTTGAAGTTCCGTCGAGAGTTGGAAAACGAAGCCATACGGAAGAAGAGGCGCCACCCAAAGAGAGGCCAGCTATTGGAAGTGGAACTAAGTCTGACAACAATCCTCGGAGAGAGCTTCAAATATACTCACAGGCCCAATTGTCGACAAACAAAAGCGCTCGATGTGATCCGAGCGGCGATCGGGCACTTGAGTCTCTCCAGTGGTTTTGCTGGATATGTCAGGATACAACAGCTTGTGAAAGTAAAAAGGACACCAAAACTACATTTGGAAGTGAAAAGAGCATATGGAAACACTTCCAAAAGGAACATCCTACCGAAATACCTTCGCTGGACCAAGAAAAGGTGGCCAAGTTCACAAGGATCCTGGCAGGACTAGAACCAACACCTACCAATAATTCACCGGTTAGATATCTGGCTCCCGAGGAACGTCAAATCCTCGATCAACCTCAAACAAGACCCATATCTCAAGAGCAGCTTGTAGCAGAGGTAAAAGGGATCTATGCGGGGCTTGTCATGGTTGAAGGGAAATGCATCCAAGTCGACCAGAAGCAGATGGCATTGGCACGAGCCTCGGATCCAGGAACTCAACTCAAGCTGAACATCGAGCAGTGGCAGGCACTTATTGCCTTGCATCGAACTCTACTTCACGAGCACCATGATTTTTTCTTAGCTTCACAGCACCCGTCAGCCAGTCCCGCCTTACGTAGGCTGGCAGCCAAATACGCAATGCCGGCAAGACTATGGAGGCACGGGATTCATTCGTTTCTTGAGCTTCTCAGAAACCGTCTTCCGGATTCCCTCGATCACATGTTGACATTCCTTTACCTCGCCTACAGCATGATGGCTCTCCTGTATGAAACTGTACCAGCATTTGAGGAAACTTGGGCAGAGTGTTTGGGAGATCTCGCTCGGTATCGTATGGCAATTGAAGAGGAGGACATACGAGATCGAGAAGTGTGGACAGAAGTTAGCAAACAGTGGTATCTGCAACTTTCAGATACCCAGCCAGCTACTGGACGGTTGCATCATCATCTTGCGATTCTGGCAAGGCCGAACGCATTTCAACAACTCTTTCTATATGGCAAAGCCCTTTCAGTGCCAAAGCCGTTTACTGCAGCTCGAGAGTCTATTTTAACGCTTTTTCGGCCTCTGGACGCGAAACAGTCTGAGAGATGCTCACCAGTTGCTATGGCATATGTCAAAGTCAATGCGATCCTTTTCTTGCATGAAAATCGAGAAGACTTCGGTCCCAGCTGCGTTGGATTTACAAGCCTTCTTAAACGTCACATTTCCTTTGCCGCTCAAGATTTTCTTGAACAAGGTTATTGCATCGCAATCTCGAACATTACCGCACTTCTGAGTTTTGGATCTCCTGAAAACATTCTTGTCTCTATGGTATCGGGACGAGCCATACCTGAAACTACTTTGGGTAGCACGGCAACCGAAGATGTATTAATGTTTGAGGAATCCCGAAACCTGTTTAACGACACAATCAGTATTGTACTGCAAAGAACGGAAGATCCGAATATATTACCGTTCCTACACGTCGTAATGGTGTTTGTTGAATACATGTCGGGGTTTCCTAGTGCTATGAAGTTACTACGAAACGGATTCCCTCTGACAAATTTGATAGTGATGCTGAACACACTTGTTTGTGCTCATCATACTTATGAGCATACTGAGCAAGACGATCGCCCCCAACCAGATATAGACGACTTCAGACTCTACCCAGAAGAGGTTGCGATGAGGGGCCTCTTCTGGACATCGCAGTACTTTCCTGAAGGGTGGTTTTTAAATAAGAGTGTTGACGGAGAAAATCTATATGAAGAAGAGATTTTAATGAATAGAAATTATCGGCGAAGGATGATATTGTGGCTGGCAGTGAGATTTGCAAGAGCCGGAGACTGGATTGGTTTCGATCAAGTCGAAAAGAGTTTCTCGATGCGATCACAGATAGGTGATAGAGATCTGGAGTCAACGTCTGCTAGCGTCATTGCCGAGGACGCTCATGACGAGAACATACGCCTTGGATCTCAAATTTGTGGATTGAGCATCAGAACCAGTGATTCTCTCTCAATTGTGATGAAAACCGGCTAAGTTAGAATGAGAACTGGGGGAACTGTTGCCTAGTTAGGGGGTCTATAGGGTAAGATAATAGCGCAAAATGAGAGAGTCACTATGATAAGTTGTAGTTGCAGATAACTTACCGGAACGGGACCGAGTCCATGAATGCGAAATTGTGACGAAGGGTGGATTGGTTAGTGTGTTTGAAACCATTGAGGCAGCTGAGTAAGCGGCCTCGGTAACCCCTTTAATAAGCGAGTTATCCTATTTAACTTACCGTACCCCCTAGAATCCAAACATTTCCGTTTTACATGAAGTGTGAACAGTTCTCTACTTATACAGTGGTAATGTGGCTAAGGACATGTTTGCCTTTACAACCTATATCAAGACCGATACGTTAAGGATTGAGCTCACCTGGTAGGCGTGATTTTGTACGGACGTTCGATGCAGCAACAATCAGCTGCGTCGGTACACGTTTGTGGTATATCAAAGAAGCGGACTTTGCTTCAAGCTGTGAAAATGAATGATGGTACATCAGTCCAAAGGCTCGTGATAAAAGCAAATGAATCTCAAACTCCTTCGGTGGTCGCAATCGGGATTGGTTTGACTTTGAATCATTATATGCGCTTCTTCAGTCAGCATCTTTTTACAATGGTAAGGGAGGAGAAACTTTATACCACATAGAAACGCGATTCCCAAGCCGTACTGTGCTATTTGATTTAATCCTTTTTTGTGGCTAACAAAATAATCATGAATGCTAAATAAGGAACCTTTCTGAAACTCTCTAATGTCATCGCAAACTATAATTATCACGAGAATTTTAAATTAATCTAATGCTTATACTATTATTAGCAATTACTTACAGGTAGTTGCACTTTAATGATATATATTTTATTTTACTCTCGTTGCTATACGGTAGAAGTTTCTACGGTATCAGTGAACTTTGTAAGCTTATTCAGATTCTGCAAAAGTACATAATGCACATCTTATTATTCGTACTCTGGATGGCAACAATTATAGGTCGTATGGCTTCGGCCTCATTACTTAAGCGGCAGGGCTTTGCAGCTGGATGCAACCCTTACCATCTGGATGGAACTGTGCTCCGTGGTACATGCACCAAAAAGGATGGTACAACCACGAATTCCGCCTTGGAATTGAATCAATGTATTGCAAATAACTCTGGAGATCTCGTTGTAAGCCTTTGCATCTCTGCGCACTATCAGAACATCATCTAACCCTTAACTAGTGGCAAGCCGAGTAAGTTCTGACAATTCTGTCCTATCGCTATATACAGCAGAAATATTTATAATATTGATTTAATACAGAGGCGGGTTCGGATCTTCGTGCACTTGTACTTTGTCGGTGTCTAAAATGTTTTGCGAATGTGAAAGCGGCATTGGCGACAGTATTTTCACAAGCATTGATCTTAGTAAGTACTCTTAAACACTTATTTCTCCTGTGTAGGAATATGGTAACCAATCGGAACATTTAGATGATAACGTTGGAAATAACGACGGCGTCTTGACATGTTATATCTACTAAATTAGTTGATATAAAGGACAAACCCATCTTGACAAATAAGTTGAAATTGCGTCCTCATTGGACTAAAGGATATATAGTGTTTTACAGTTTTTTCCAACCCTTGAAGAATCATGTGCTCCTTGTTACCTTTTATGATAGTAGGAGAATTCCTTTGGATTTTGGTCACCAATTTACATTAGTTTAACTATGATAGTATGTTTTCAGCGTGAGTGCCTTAAGCCACTGTACTGGATTTTCTCTTTTGTTCTCTTCCAGGAATTCAGCAATAGTATTCCCATCTTCTACTTTGACTTTTCGAATAGCATTTCTTATCTGTAACATGTTCCGAGGACATTAAGGTCCCAAGACAAAAGGCACCATTTACCCGTTTGAAATGATACGTCCATCTTTTGTTATTCCTCTGACTCGATACAGAAGTGTCGAATTATGTCCTATTTGTAGGAGTAACCCATTTCCTTTCCAAAACCTCCTCACCGTTCCAACTAGCTGCAAATCTTCTCCTCGATCTTAATACTGGTCAGGAGCTAGGTTTCTCGGCATTGATTAATTCTTGCATCCAAGGCTAAATGACATATACCGCAGCTCCATAGTTTGATATGTAACAAAGGAGCAGAGCGCGTCTCATCCTGCTAAAATTCCGTAAGTATCTCCTATAGACCTGCAAATTGTGAGTAAGTTATAGGCTTTCTGGAAGTGCCACAAACTAAGAAGATGCAAAGTCTGGATGACACAAGCCAATAGATAGACTGGCGAGACATATGCCCGGCGGGGGAGAGCGATGATCGCGCTGAGAAATATAAACATTCGGTCACCTCTTGTAATATTCGTCAGCAGATCCGCATACCGAAAGCAAGATTCGATTTCATTCTTGTACTATATAGCGAAGAGTGTCATCACGCTTCTAGTATTGATAGTGATCATATATTTCCACTGGACATAAATAGTGAAGAACAACGAAGCTTTCAAGCAACAGTACTATTACAAGATTAAAATGCGTAGACCTTATCAAAATGGACTTTTCTCATGCTTCTCGCCTTTCCGTACCTGTAAGAAAAATCAAATTCCTCTCTGTGTATTTTACTAACATCTTGTAGGTCTGAAAAGGGGCTTTTGCCCTTGCTTCGTAGTCGGAAAGAATCATCACCGTATTAACGGTGATTCAAAGTGCTGCTTCTGCTGCAACAGTTGTTATACTGGCTGCTGTAGTGACTGGTGTATGGGATGGTGTATAGCGTCTTGTTGTAGTATGCAGTGGCTCTTTCAAATGAACGACCGAAAAAATATGCAAAAGAAACATAGTACGTCTTTAAACGGTTCACTAAAGAGCTATCTAACTAATGTGGTCTATTTATATTTAGATCTCGAAGGCGACATTATCGATAATTGTTGTACTTCTTTCTGGTGCGGAGGTTGCGAGGTTATTCAAACGTCCAAGGAACTCGACTCTCTAGAAAATGATCGTCTTACTGGATATGTGGCCCCACAACCTATGGTCAGTAGGCCAACATAAGAAGATGGGTTGGATAAGACAACGAAATATATTGTTAGATTCGACTTTTTTCATTAAAAATCTCTATTGTCGAGAATAAGAATAGATTAAAATTGAAAGGAGTTGAGTCTTATTTAAATTTCTTGCGCTTATAACCTTGTAGCATATGCTATCTGAAGTCGATTTTTTCCCCGTTGTGCCGAGATGGTTGTGCTGGATTTAACGAAGGAGCAAAGCTTTTAGTGTCCCGGAAAATAATTCATCCTTCTAGAGCACGTCTAACCGAATGAAATGGGGCCTAACGTACACGCTAATTCCAATTTAGTGAAAGCCCACGTGTCAACGGGAAAGGGGTGGACCCATTCTCTTTCGCCCGCTAGCAGGGTAAGGTCATCACATTCGCATAGTTGTAATCAAAATTGACTTTAAGATCATCATTGTCTCCACAATACGAAGTTCCGCATAAGACCATCATGTCCGCACGATCAGGCTATTTCTCGTATTCTTCATCAGGGCAAGCGAAGTGGGGCTTTACGAACGATACAGTACAGTGAATGGCATAATGGCCCACAAGGATCCAATAAGCATGGTTAGCTAGAGGGAAGCGAGTGCGAAGCCAATCTTGATAGGGAAGGGTAATGTCTGATGATATTCTCTGTGGTTTACGCCGTCCACTGGTTCTTGCCATCCTCTCTACGCAATCTTTACTCCAACTCCATCCCAATACCCATCCCACCCCCATCCTAAACCCCATCTCAAAATCTGGCCGAACCTCAATCCCATCCCAACTCCATTCCAACTTCTGTCCCGAACTTCATCCCAAAACCCATCTCATAATTCTGACCCACAAGGCTGACCCAAAAGGCATTCCCAAACTCCATCCCATTCTACTCTTTGTGTTCTCTGGTATCTTGAACATCACAATTCTAGATCAAGAATTAACAGCGGATTCTCGTGATGGGATCAATATCACCCAAAGCAATGTCTCTCGTAAATAGTTATCTTCCGAACATAAATGGAACGTACATTTGCTCAACATTTTCTCGCTCTGCTCAACCCCGGCTATTAATTCAAAATTAGCGAAGATGTTGAAGTGGGTTAGATAGCGCATGCTTGCTTTGTCCCTTCCCAGTCTAAAACAATCGTGGCAACAATTACAAGCTTTGGAGTATCGCGTGAAAGCTTCTTGGCTGTGTGTGTTGATGAGAGCATCTATTCCAATATGTAAGGGCTTGGCTTAGACGTCATTCATTTCGAGCTGCATCGCCGATTCCTCCGTTCGTCTCTCCAACAAAACATAGATCGGCCAGGATCCTACTTCGGAACTCAAACAGCTTTGGGTATGACTCTTTCTTGTCAGGCCAGACTCGATAAGAAGCTGGAGATTCGGGTGGTTCGTGGATGTTTGGGAGAACTTTCGTCGATGTTGAATGCTTTGCATATGTCGCCCGCGACTCGATGAAGTTGTCGCGGATGTTCGGCAGATAACTCGCCCAGACGTGCAATATGCTTTGTCGAGTGCCAATTGGTCTTTTTGTGAGCTCTAATAGGTGAAAAAGCCTCTCGTCTTTTTCAGTGGTAAAATCCAGTCGATTTCCGCCTTTAAGAATGTTATTATAATCATAGGCAAAGTGGACCTGATATTCGATACTACTCCCGAACTGAAGATGTCATCAAGAGCTCCTACGGTTTATGATCGTACTGTCAGAGCAACAGAACTTGTGAATGTTGTGATCGAATACTGTAAACATTAAACAGTTAACTAACTTAAGAGGTAAAACTATGTAAACGAAAATTAGGAATTGCAAAAACTGACAACCTCTTTGGGACGGTGTGACCAGAAGGGACACTTTCGGCTGACTCTACCAGAATGTTAAATCCAACTAATCAGATGGTCTCAGGTACTTGACCATGTTTCTTTGAACTAGACCTATGCTCTTCTCCATTTCTTTCTTCTGCTCATTTTCGTCCACTGTTAACTCTTAACCCCAAAAATGTCGTATACTATTAATGCGGATTCGGCTTCCCAGTCACCGTTGGACAGTCACTACCCACTGCTGCAATGGGTTGACCTTCCGAACTGGCGACGAGATAATGAGTATATTATATCTGGCTACCGCCGCGAATCCACGTCGTTTCGACAGTCTCTGGCTAGTTGGAAATATATCCACAATGAGACTGTAAACATCTACTCCCACCTTCTCGGTACCGTCTTATTTTTGGGACTATTCGTCTTTACATGCTTGTCGCATCATTTTCCCACAGTACAAGAGAATGACAGAATTATGTTTATGTTATTTTTCGGTGGCATGATAATTTGTTTTCTTTTCTCGGCCTCCTTCCACACCATTGCAAACCATAGCGAGGCTACAGCTACTCTAGGAAACCAGCTAGATTATCTAGGAATTGTGCTGTGTATGTGGGGATCTATAGCATCGTCTGTCTACTACTGTTTTTACTGTGATAGGTACTTACAGATCGTCTACTGGATAGTATTATCTACTATAGCACTGGCCTCGACTTTTACAACCTTTAGTCCGGCCTTTGGTAGTCCAACTCTACGACCTCATCGAACCGCATTGTACGCAGCCCTAGGATTGTTACCAGTTGTATTTGTTATCCATGGGCTTGCTCTCTATGGTCTGGAGACGCAGAAACATCGAATGAGCCTTGTTTACCTGATGGGTACGGCAGCGTTAAACATTATTGGAGCTGTGGTCTATGTTACTAGAATTCCAGAAAGACTACATGCACAGAGATTTGATATCTGGTGCCAAAG
>Ga0182030_10015434_pt1 | contig 14966 bp, 12 predicted proteins | sample 812S3MmetaG_FD_121299 | JGI IMG/M metagenome (GOLD analysis project Ga0182030, IMG submission 121299) | Permafrost microbial communities from Stordalen Mire, Sweden - 812S3M metaG (Illumina Assembly) | ecosystem: Environmental > Terrestrial > Soil > Wetlands > Permafrost | place: Sweden... | reverse complement strand
CTCAGCCAGTCCCCAGGCGAGAAGAATGGATAATGGAATGGTAACGAGATAGGCCAGACGACTGCTTTGCAAATCAATTGAGATCGCAAAAATTTTGTAGACCGGAGCGAGCGAGAGAGCAATCCAGATCATCAAGAATGGGAAAAGCTTTTTACTGGTGCTGCTTTTTATAGCGCCGAATAACCCAATAACAGCAAATATTGCGCCTATGTCCCAGGCAATTAAACCGATATTGTGACTGCCAACGATTAGCTGATTGGCTGGCTGAGCAAGCATGGTCAGACTATTTCGCCAGCCCGCCAGAAAATCGCGCATATTAGCAATGAAGAAAAGTGAATCATCATAACCACCGACGAACGTGCCAAGAGCGATTCTTCTCACCACAAAATATAGAATCAGTAAAATCCAGAATGGAATCGTGGCAAAGAGTCCGTCCTTGATTTTTTCAAGCAGTGAAGATGTTTTCTCTTTTGCCGGTGGTAGAAAAATCTCGAGCGTAAAAAGCAGGGCAGGAGCTGTGATAGCCATCTCTTTGGACATCAGTGCGAGAGCCATGCTAAACATGCTCAAGACTAGTTTGGTTTTCGATCGGTCAGAGCGCCACTGGATGTAAAACCACAGTGTTAGTAAATAAAATGTGGCGACAATATCGTCGACGCGTCCTGTGATCCAGGATACAGCTTCGCAATGGAGAGGGTACAGTGCAAACAGCAGACTGGCTAGAAGTGGAAAGAGAAAAGACTTGTCGGCAAGACCCGCAAAAGAAGCACTTTTGCTTGTTATGGATTGATCTTGTGTGACAGAGGCGATTTTGAATAGTTGACCGCTGACGGCAAACACAAGGAGACTGTTTGCGATATGAAAAAGAACATTTGTAAGGTGAAAGCCAAATCCATTTGTCCGCCAGACCAGATAATCCGTGTACATAAAAACAGAGATTAAAGGGCGATAAAATTTGGTCGTAGCAATTTCAAGCCAGGAATGATTGAAATTGCGCAGCAGCATTTCAGGATGATCGATGGCTTTGCTGAGCCAGGCCAGATGCACGAAATCATCGCCGCAGAAAAAATTAAACAGCACCGGCGAATAAGCAAGTGTTGTGATTGCGGTAATAAGCGCGATGGCGATGTAATTTTTTTTCAAGACTTTGGTGCGCTAATCGTTTTTTTGCAATGAGTCTTGCCCTGAATTTTGCATTGATTCTTGCAATGACTCAAGTGCCACTTCATAAGCAGGACGATTGGCAATGTGACAGCGCACATCCTCCTTCTTTTTCACGACTCTTGCAGGGTTTCCGGCTACGACCATCCCTGGTGGCACATCGCGGCTGACTACGGCCGCTCCAGCGAGAATCGCACCAGCCCCTACTCTTACTCGCGGCAGTACCAGCACTTTGGCACCGACTATCACACCTGCTTCAAAATGAGGTCCTTCTCTGCCAATCTGGCAGGGGGGATGCAGGCTGTCGGTAGTGCAAGACATCGGGTAGAAGTGCACATTATCTTCAATCGTTGTGTAGGTGGCGATAAAAACATTGTTGTGAAAACGGCAGTTGTCGCCGATTTTCACGTAACCATCAGATTGAGCGAGCGCTCCGAAGCTGCAATTTGCGCCAAAGTGACTTTCTTCTCGAATGATAGCCCGGCTTCCCGTTTGAAAACCGCGACCAAAAGAGCAGCCAGCATAAATCAAAGTACCCGAGCGAATGACGCTGTCCTGCCCGATGAGCAGTTGCGGATTGACATAGGATGTTTCGACCTTTCGTCCGCCCAGTCGTTCGCCTAGAACGCATTGAGCGCCTATATGCGTGTTGTCACCGATTTCGACATTTTCGTAGATGATGGTGCCAGCTTCTATGCTGACGTTATCACCGATTTTACAGCCACTGCTGATGATCACAAAGGCGGCAACTTGCACATTACGTCCAAGTTTGGCTTCTTTATCAATCGATGCAAGCGGGCTGATTGTCACGGCAATTCAATTAGACACTAAGCGCGGCTGTAGTTACAACAGGCGCAGCGCCAGGTACTGAGAGTCCGAAGTTTTCAGCCATTACCGCTTGCAGCGATTGGGCTATATAAGCGACTTGCTCGGCTTTCAATTCGGGATAGATAGGCAAAGAGATGACCTGGTCAGAGAGTTTTTCTGAGATCGGAAACTGGCCTTGTTTGTAACCCAGATGCGCAAATGCTGTCTGCACATGAAGGGGAACAGGGTAATAGCACATTGAACCGATACCACGTTTAGCCAGCTCCGCGCATACGGTATCACGTGCAGTGGCGTAGCGGCCATCGACCTGGGCGGTTATACGGATCGTGTATTGATGCCAGACGTGACTGATCGTTGTTTCATTAGCGTCGGCGGTACCAAAGCTTAGTTTCGGTGCAATTACACCAGGGCAGTGACTGAGGGCGGCTTTATAAAGTCTTGCCACGCTTTGTCTTTTTTCGATCCAGCCTTTTAGGTGTGGCAGTTTTGTCATCAAAACGGCAGCTTGAATTTCGTCAAGGCGGCTGTTGACGCCAAGTTCGTCGTGATAATAACGTCTGGTCATGCCGTGAGCGCGTATGCTTTTGAGGCGCTCGTAAAGGGCTTTATCATTGGTCGTAATCATGCCAGCATCGCCTGCGGCACCAAGATTTTTGGTAGGGTAGAAGCTGGTGCAGGCAAGATCGCCGAAAGTGCCGGTGGGTTTGCCGTTGATTGTGGCGCCGATGCCCTGGGCATTGTCTTCAATAACTTTGAGACCGTGCTTTTTAGCGATAGCCATAATTGCTTCCATATTGGCCGGTTGTCCATAAAGATGGATAGGCATGATTGCTTTGGTCTTAGGGGTGATCGCCGCTTCAATTAAATTGGTGTTGATGTTGAAAGAATCTTCGAAAACATCAACAAAAACTGGTTTGGCACCACGAATCAAAATTGCTTCAACTGTTGCTGCAAAAGTGAAGGGAGTCGTTATCACTTCATCATCTTTTTCGAGATCCAGTGCCCAAACACTTAAGACCAGGGCGTCTGTTCCGTTTGCTACACCGATGCCGTATTTGCAACCGCTCAGTTCAGCCACTTTTTGTTCGAGTTCGCTGCCATATTTGCCGAGAATGAAATGACAACTGCGCAGTACATCTAAAACGGCCGCTTCAATATCTGCTCCAATTGCCTGGTATTGCTCTTGCAGATTCAACAAAGGGATGTTTTGAAATGAAGTGTTTTGACTCATGCCTTTCCTTCTTGTGTCGGCGGTGACTGATCGATTTGTATAAGTCGACCGTCTTCGCTTGCGGATTGCCTGTGATGTTTGTTTGTGATTGTTTATGAACAAGGCTGAGTCTAACCGATTCTTACACACGCTTAAAGGCGCCTTACGTAAGCAAAGCAGTCAGTAGTTAGTGGTCAGTGTGAATTCGTTCTAACTCTGGCATAGGCCACGCTGACGGGAGCCTTGTTGGCGCGAATGGGTTGCCCATTCTGTCTTAAATAAATTGAAGAGGGATGATCTGCCGAAAGGTTTGCAAAGAGATAAAAATGGACGATGCGAGCATCTAATGATTAGGCGCTGCTAATATTGGCATGAATAATGTTAGCTGCAATACATTTTTGTGGTGACTGATATTAGAGTGCTAAAAAAAAAGGAGTTCTGCTAAATGCAGAACCCCTTATTTGATTTCGGTAGCTTTTTCGCTTATCTCTTTTTGCCAGATACGGCAACTGTGCGAGACAAGGCATTGGTAACGAACAGATTGAGGCTGACGCCTTCTTTTTCTGCTCTGTCTACGAGAGCCTGGTGCAACGATTTTGGCAAACGAACGGTGAATTTACCGCTGAATTGCATGTAATCTCCGCTTGCGGATGATGATGCTTTGGCTTTGGTTGCGGTGTGCTTGACTGGAGCCTTGCGAGCTACTTTGCGGCCGCCGCTGATTTTCGCTGCTGTTTTGTGAGCGATTCTTGGCTTAGCTGATTTAGCAGCGGCTTTTGGCTTAGCTGCAGTAGCTTTTTTCCGTACTGTCATGTCTCTCTCCTTTATGGACTGGGGATATGCCGGACTGGCCGGGTTGCTTAGACATCTAAGCTCTGGATGATTCCCGGGTGCAAAAAGCCCGGGCGCACGCGATCCGCCGCCTAGTTCTTGCTAGTGCGACCCATCGATTGGTTATGCCACCTACCACCACTCAAGGTGGCACATACATTGTACCAAGAAGATCTATCTTTTAGTCGCACTTTGTATATCTTTTGGTGCCTTTCTTTGAAAACGCCAACTGGCTAGCTTCTTGCAGGTGGCGCTACGGCTGGTGCGCACCGCTTTTAATGGCTGGTATCAGAAGGCACCAATCGTAACGGAGTATTTCTGAAAACCCCGAAAGCCTACGCTGGGCATTGGTGCCTGAGATTTGTGCGCCTGAGGGCACCTGCCGGCACCGTTTTCTGGTGCCTGGTGCCTCCGAAAAACTAATTGGTGGCGAACACCATAGCCGACACCATTTCCACAAGTGCGACGGTGGCGCAAGCGGTGCCATGCAGAAACTGTCTCTGGTGCCGCGCGAGCGGTCTTTACAGCTGTGGCGCTCGCCCCTTTTCCTGGATTTCGGGCGCGTTTCCTTTAAAAGCACCAATCTGGAGGATTGGGCGATCGGTTAATCTGAAAGGGAGTCTGGTTTTTGTCACAGATTCGGGTCCAGCCAGTTGCAAAGCTCGGCTTTGCCGTCCAGTGTCAGATAAAATGAAGCCGTGCTAAACATATTAATTGTCAAATTGAGCGCCATTGGAGACGTGATTCACTGTCTTCCGGTGGCTGCCGAACTCAAAGCCAGCTTGCCCGATGCCAAAATTTGCTGGCTGGTGGACGCTGGCAGTGCTGATTTGCTTGTGAACAACCCCTGCGTCGATGAAGTTATCGTATTCCCGTTCAAAAACTGGATGAAGCAAGGTGGCAACCCTGCGCACTGGTTTTCGATTGGTCTGGAAGCTCAGACGTTTTTCTCCAGTCTGAGAAAACGCAAATTTGATGCAGTCCTTGAAATGCAGGGATTGCTGAAAAGCAGCCTGGTGGCATATGCGACTGCCGCACCAATTCGCATAGGTTTTGCGGACACGCGAGAATTTGCCGACCGGCTTCTCACTCATAAAGTTAATGTGGGTGACTATTTCGGGCATTATGTGCCGGTTGTGGAATTGAATTTGCAAATTGCTTACGCATTGATTCAGCTGCTTGGATATAAACCATCTACGCGATTGCCCGAATTTTGTTTGCCTCCACCTGGGGTGGCTCAAGCTGAAAAAGTGGAGCGATTGCTGGCACCTTTGCTGGTATCGTCGCAAAGTAAAGAAGATGCCACCAGAAATGACATACAAAATGATGTGTCCTCTGGTGCGAATAGCGTCCGACAAAAAACGGGCGTAAATATGCATATAAGGAATATGTCTGCCGACTCTGCCGAAAGGTCGAATTTGCCAATTGGTGGCAGTCTTGCGGGGGCACCGGCTGCGGAACTGCTACCGCCCGAGCCATCACTACCACGCATGATGGCATCAAATAGCACCACCGACAACCGCAAAATTGTTTGTGGAATCATTCCTGGTACCACCTGGGTCACCAAAATCTGGCCCGAAGAAAGGTGGATTGAATTGTGCCGGATGCTGAGTGAGGAATTGAAATTTAAGCTGGTCTTGATTGGTTCGAAGACCGAGAAAAAGATTAACTCGCGTTTAGCTGAAGCACTCAATATTTTGGTTCAGGCTGACTTTGTCGACTTGACCGGCGAAACTTCTTTGCTCGAACTGGTTTCAGTATTTGAGCACTGCGATCTTGTTGTTGGTGGAGATACAGGACCGCTTCATCTGGCCGCAGCTGTCGGCAAACCGAAAATACTGGGCATTTATGGCAGCACGCCTAGCAGGCGCAATGGACCGTATGGACCGCAATGCGTTTCGATTTCATTGAAAAAATGGTGCCAGCCATGCTACTCCAAAACATGTGCATTGAAAACAGTGGAGTGTCTAACAGACCTCAGTACACACACGGTTTTCGAGGCAATTTCCAATTTGATTGGCGGGGCTGTAATCAATGAATGATATTAAAACCCAGCCCGTTTTTATCTGGAGTAATGGCGATACCAAATTGCTGGTTGTCGTTTTGCTTCTTTCGGTTTTTTGTTTCTTCCCCGCCCTTGGTGCATTCGGCATTCTGGATCCAAGCGATGGTTATTACTCGGAAGGCGCACGAGAGATGGTGGAGTCGGGAGACTATCTAACGCCTCATTTGAATTACGAACCATTTTTCGACAAACCGATTCTCAATTACTGGCTGATTGCTGCGTGTTTCCGACTATTTGGCGTGACGGAGCTTGCCAGTCGACTTCCGGCTGCAAGTTTAGCCGTGCTTATTTGCGTGGTCATTTTCGTTTTTGCACGGCAATTTCTCAGCCGACGCGCTGCTTTAATAGCTTCTTTAGCCTTGATGTCCAGCCCGATGTGGATGTCTCTGGGGCATATGTCTTTGACTGATATGCCCTTGAGTTGTTTTGTCTGGATATCGTTGTTTTCATTTTTTCTAGCAATTGAACGAAATCTGCGTTTGCTTGTCTGGATTGGATATCTAGCCATGGCTTGTGGTTTGCTGACCAAAGGGCCGCTTGCTGGTTTTCTCATTGTGGCCAATCTGGCCCTCTATCTGCTCGTGGCTAAACGTCAGCCCAAAGAATGGCTGAGACTGTTTGGATATTTGCACGTTGTTGCTGGATTAGCTTTGACTTTTCTTCTGGCTGCCCCCTGGTATTTTTCAGAGAACGTAGCAACGTCCGGCAAGTTTTTTCAAGAATTCTTTTTGAATCAAAACATAAACCGAGCAATGGGAACGGTCGATCATAAGGCTGGTCCCCTTTATTATTTCCCGCTTTTCGTGGGAGGCGCTTTTCCCTGGTCGATTTATTTGCTTACTCTGATACCACTATTTGCAAGAGAACCATTTCGTCGAATCAAGCGTATCTGGAAGAGATCGTCTCCAGCTTGTGCCAATGAAACCAATTTGAATGGACGCGTCAAATTGACTATTTTTGCCGCTTTGTCCGCATTGTTTATGCTTTCTTTTTTCACTGTTTTGCCAACTAAATTGGCTACTTATTTGTTGCCGGTATTTCCATCCCTGGCTTTGCTTTCTGGCGTTTTGTTCGACAAAATGATGCACTGCAAGAACATCCCCTGGTTGAAAGTACCAGCTTCTCTAGTGGCGCTTGTCTCTGGTGTTGCTGCATTCGCTCTTTTGTTTTCAACCATTGGTCACTCTTTAAATTTGGGGCATTCAAAATTAGCTCTGGCCATCGCTCCGGCAATTGCGCACACCGATCCCGGCTTGCGACTGCTTCTGGGATTGTGTATGACAGTATTGACTGCAGGCGCCTTAATCGTGATATCGGCCAATGTGAAAAGAGGACTGCGTATACAAATTCAGGCTATCGTTCTTGCCCTCGCGGTCGCTGTTCCTGCGACGCTGATTCTAGCCTGGCAAGACAAGTGTCGAGATTTTCAACAACTTGTTCGCGAAAGTGGTGCGATCAAGGCAAACGCTATTATGCTTGGCCGCCGCTCCCCATCTGCTGAATTCTATTTGCATCAAAAAGTGCATTTTATAGCCGGTGAGGAAACAATCGCTGATGATGCTAAAGCCAGTCCTGTTGGGACTTTCTTTCTGTTGAATGAATACATCGTTTCGATATTGAGCGATGCCGGTGTTGGGTTTGAAAAAGTTGCTCAGTGTGGTGATTGGCAATTGATCAAGACGAAGCGATGAAACTAGAGACCCCGTCAGATACTTTACTGACTGCAGGTTCTTAAGCCAATCAACCCCTTGTCGGACGTATCAGTGCTGTTTGCCGAATTAAAAGGGCTCAAAAATAAAATGAGCCCAAATGAAAGAGCGGCTTGAGATCGCATTTAAGTTTTCCAGAGGTCTGTGTTACCTTTAGTTGCTGTTAATATTCTAAACTGTTCGTGGCTCTTGAGCTGCTTTCAGCGGACTCAGCGGTGACTTATGTCACCTTCTTTGTAGCAATTCAGTTTTATGATGGGGTTTGTCTAATAGAGCCAGCCATTTTACAATGGAGTCTTACACCCCAATATGTAGCGGTAATGAAAGCTCAAATTTACGTTCGTCTTTTAAATAATGAAGGAGTCGATGTCTGGAAGGCGGTTCCTGCCATTCGGGTCGCTGGCAATGTGTATGCGCTCGAGGGCGACGATATTTTCGACCCTACAGCCGAAGAGTGGGAGTTTGAGCCAGGCGCTATAGTAATCGTCGAAGAGCGAAAACTTCCCGGAGCCGCGGGGACTCCAGAAAAACGACTGGTGGCTGTGGGGCATCACGACGAATTTGCGGACTCTTGAACGAGATTCCGGTGGCCCATGAAATTTAAAAAGATAACGGTGACACTCTTCAGCTCGTTGAGTTCAGCTCTTTGTTTCTCTTTAGGGCTTCAGGCGCTCGCTGAAGCGCCCACGATCTTGCAGAATTCAGTGCCCCAGGCGCTGACGCCTGTAACTAAGGCTGTTGTCTTGAGTGACCGAGTTACAGACGGTCATGTCAAATTGCAGATTTTCAGACAGCAAGGCGAGCTTGCCGCCTATTCCAAAGACGGGCAATCGATTGCTTACGATTGCAAGCATAAAGACGGCTACTACAACATCCATGTCTGTAATCCCGATGGCACTCAAGATCGTTGTCTGACAACAATCGATAACGGATTGCCGCATCGCCACGCCGGCAGTCCGACCTGGCACCCGTCCATGAAATACATTGCTTTTGCTGCAGAGAAAGCTGTGCATGAGGGCGGCAGCATTGAAGCGATCCCCGGATTTGGCGGACGTTCCGATCTGTGGGTGATGCTTGCAGATGGGACAAAGGCATGGCCTCTCACGAATACTCCGAACGTCAAATGGAGTCGGGTGATCATTCCTCAGTTTTCGCACGACGGTAGTAAATTGACCTGGGCTGAACAAATCAGACCAAGTAAATTTGCCAGAGCAGACGGCTGGTCCATTAAAGTCGCTGATTTTGTGGAAACAAATCAAGGACCGCGGTTGCAAAACATGCACACTTTCGAGCCTGGTGGATCCGCGTTCTATGAAACGTATGGCTTATCGCCCGATGGCACCAAAATCATCTTCTGCAGTGATTGCCGCACTCACGGATTTTTTCATCAGCAGATATTCGACATGGATTTAAACGGCTCGAATATGCGCATGCTCACTGATGGTAAAAATTATCACGAGCACGCCTCTTATTCTCCCGATGGTAGACATATCATCTGGATGACCAGCGACGGAAATCGCAACGCAGGCACCGACTGGTGGATCATGAATGCCGACGGTTCGAACAAACGGCGTTTGACACATTTTAATTTGCGTGGCTATCCGGAAAGCTGTCCGCGTCCCGTTTTTGCTGTTCTTGTCGGTTGGGCTCCCAATGGTGCTGAGTGCCTGGGTGGCGTTCAATATTCGCTAATCAAGCAAGAAGGGCGACTTATCCACATGAGCCTGGATGAGTCTCTGTTGTAAAAGCATCGCCTGTAGTGCTGTAATTGTTTATTGATGATGAAGGCACTTCAACTTTCGATGCCAGACCTATTGAATCCCAAATTTAAGGCAACGTCGGCAATTACGTCTGGTTCTTTTGGTGCTGAATTTGGTGAATTCAGCCCAAGTTCGAAAAAGGCTACATCGTGCCAAGAGTCACACTTGTAACCCACATTCTTGAACACGCCAACTTGCTCGAATCCAAAGCATTCATGTACTCTCACACTAGCTGGATTTGGCAGGGTTATGACTGCTACTGCAGAAACGAAGCCTTGTGCCTTAAGTATGGACAGGAGTTGTTTGTAAAGCGCCGCCCCTATTCCTCGCCGATGTAAATTCTGGGCGACATAGACAGACGTTTCAACTGACCATCTCCATGCTTTCCGAGAGCGGAAAGCGCAAGCGTAAGCGTATCCAAGAATTTGGTTTTGCTCAATTGCAACAAGCCACGGGTAACTGAGCAATGTTTCGCTTATGCGCCGCTCCATTTCGCTAACAGTCGGTGGCTCCAACTCAAACGTCATGGGCTTCAAGCAATAGTCGGCATAAATGTCGAGAATCTTTGATGCATCCTCTGGAGTAGCTAGTCTGATCTGCACATTATTTTCCTGTGCTGGAGAGAGTCAATTTTACACCAGTCCATTACTACAAAAACACGCACCATGAGTAGTTCTCTGGCTATTTGGGGGGCGCCTGCTATGTAATTTCCCAAATTCAGAACTTCGCAAAATCTAGAATGTGGTCTGGGACGTCTCAGGCGATTCTTCTTTTTGCAACACTGTAGCGATCTTCCTTATCGTTTGCAGGGAGACACAGCCATAATTTTCTGATTCGTATTTTTGAATCAGATTTTCATGCATGCCAACTCGATCAGCTAGTTGGCGCTGCGTCCAGTGTCTATGCAGTCGCCAGCGTATAAGCAAGTCAGGTAACTGCTCGGTATATGCTACGACTAGAGGAAGTTGTCTTTTTCCTGTCACGGTTTCTTCGTATTCTTCAATATCCGCCTGCAATTGTTTAATTGTTTGCTCGATTGCGAACCTTTCTTCTTCCAGCAGCCATGCCGGATGTTCTAGGCTTGCAGCTCTTTGTTTTAAAACTTCGCGGTTGCTTACCCACTTTTGAAGTGTAGCTCTTGCGCTTTTGTATTGCTTTTCATTTTTGAGCATTGACTTCAATCCTCAGTTCAATCCGCAGAATTCCTTTGACTACATCATCCTGTCGCGTATCTGTTTGCCAAAACTCAGTAAGATTTATTTGATACGGTGGCTCTGGCATATGCACAAAAATGTCACCCAAATATTTCTCTTTATTCTTTTTGTACTCGTCGAGAAATTGCCGAAACCGTTCCGTGGCAACAATACCCTTTGGTTCATAACAGAGGTCATAGTCGCCGGGTTCTTCTTTGTGCGTTGTAAAGCTGCCGTCTAGGTAAACTTCTGGGCAATTGCACTCACGTAGAATGGAAATAACCTTTTCGAGTCCATTGAATAACTCTCTCCTTTTATCGTTGTGCGCAAACCGAGTTTCTACCTCGGCCATAGTGGCGTCGTGTATGCCAGTTGGCAAATTTCCAATTGAATCGAATTCAGGTATCACTACCCCATTATATCGATGGGTACTCGAAATGTCAATTGGGTGGGGCTTTCGGTGGTTGCCGACAGGTGCAAAGCCATTTTTTGGTAAATCGCAGAAAAAAAGGCGCAACGGTTTTTCGTTGCGCCCTTTTTGCATGACTTTTGAAAATTGCTTATTTAACTGTAGCTGCTTCAACAACCCATTTGTGCACTGATTTTGTCCAGTCGTTGATCAATTCCTCGTCTTTGAAGAAGTTAGCAACTTCGATCTTGGCGCTTTCTACGCTATCTGAACCATGAACCAGGTTGCGACCAATGTTCAGAGCGAGGTCACCGCGGATGGTGCCCATTGGTGATTCGGCAGGATTAGTTGCACCGATTACCTGTCTGGCTAATGCAAATGCATTTTTGCCTTCCCAGACCATCGCTACGATTGGTCCTGATGTGATGAAATCAACGAGACCGCCGAAGAACGGTTTGCCTTCGTGCTCGCCATAGTGCTTTTTAGCCAGTTCTGGTGAAACATTCATCAATTTCATACCAACAAGTTTCAAACCCTTACGTTCGAAACGGTTGATGATTTCGCCGACCAATCCGCGCTCTACGCCGTCTGGTTTGATCGCCACAAAAGTTCTATCGTCAGCCACTGGAAGCTCCTTTAATTGCCAAGAGAAGATATTGACTCTGTATAGAGTCAGATTTGATTCTATTAGATCGATTGCGTGATCGCAGCCGATTGAGGAGATCAATTAAGCTTTATGAGCTTGGCAAAGCGTGGATCGAGCAAGCGGGAGTTACCGCCAGCGAATTCGATGTTGTAGAGTTCCTTGTCGCCTTCGCCGATCACTTTGGTTACAGTGCCGTTGCCAAACTTCACATGGGTGACCTGATCGCCTACAACCAGGTGTTCGAATTTGACCGGTTCGTTTGCCTCTACATTTGACTGAATGGCCTGACGATCCGTAAATTTCTGCACCTTTGAACCGCTACCAGGAACTTCACCCATGCGCTGGGCACGTGGTTTGGCAGGCACTGGTTTGGAGCCGTAAGGCGAGCTTGAACCGCTAGAGGCAGCACGATTCCCGCCATATTGCGAACCGCCGCTGCCGGAGCTGCCAGAGCGATTGCTGCTGCCACCGTAACTACTGCTGTTGCCGCCGTAACCACTACCGCTACCGCCGTAGCTGTTGCCACCATATTTAGAGCCACCACCATCATAACTGCGGGCGGCTGGCTTGTTCATCGGACGCCCCCAACGATCGACTGCGTCGTCGTCGTAAACTTGCTGTTCGGGTTCGCGTTCAAATTCTGGTTGAATTGGCGCACCATACTTGTTTACGGTAGGTGCCTGTTTGTTGAAACCGCTGCCACCAGAGCTGTTTCCGCCACCGCCTGTAGCACCAAGCTCGGGGGTATCAGGATTGGGATAATAGCCTGCCACTAGTCCAGGTGTGATTTCTTTGAGGAATCGACTAGGAATTGTGCCCATGGTGCCAAATCCGCCACCAGCTGCGCCGCGACCGATCATCATACGTTTGCGGGCAAGGGTGAGATAGAGTAAGTCTTCAGCGCGTGTTACTCCCACGTACATCAGTCGTCTTTCTTCTTCCATGGCGGTTGTGGAATCAAGAGAGCGCATGTGTGGGAAAAGTCCTTCTTCCAGTCCCATCAAAAAGACGATCGGAAATTCCAGACCTTTAGCCGAGTGCAAGGTCATCAGTTTTACGGTTTCGGTTGTGTCTTTGACTTTATCGAGATCTGAAACCAGAGATATTCTCGTCAAGAATGAGTCGAGATCCGGCTCGTCTGCTGTTTCTTCAAATTCAGCTGCGACATTGATTAACTCTCGAATGTTTTCAATTCTGCCTTCGGCTAATTCATCTTTTTGCGATGCGGCATCTTCTTCGAGTTTGCTGATGTAGTGAATCTCTCGCAGAATCATCTCTAGCAACGATGAAACTGGTGCTTCTCTTTTTTCCAGAGAAAAAGCGCGCCAGCGCGATACGCTCATGGCAAATTCTTTAATCGCGCGACCGGTTTTAACGCTGATGTCTTCAATTTGCTCGGCTGATTGAGCTGCTTCGACCATGCTGATTTTGTGCATTTCGGCGAAATTAATGACGTGATCTAGAGACGTTTTGCCGATGCCACGTCTTGGCACATTGATGACGCGGTTGAAAGCTTGTCCATCTTGAGGGTTGTAGACCAATTTCAAATAAGCGATACAGTCTTTGATTTCCTGACGGTCATAGAATTTGGTGCCGCCAACCATTGTGTAAGGCATGTGGTGACGCACCAGCACTTCTTCTATTGCGCGTGATTGAGCATTTGTGCGATAGAGAATGACGCATTCAGAAAGCTTTTTGCCGCGCGCTTGAATACGTTTCAATTCTTCTACTACATAGAACGCTTCGTCGATTTCATCAGAGGCTTCGTAGCACTGAGCCTTTGCGCCTGTGCCGCGATTGCAACGCAGCACTTTGTCGATGCGCTCAGTGTTATTGACGATGATACTATTTGCTACTTCAAGAATGTTTGAAGTAGAGCGGTAGTTTTCTTCCAGCTTGATTAACTGAGTGTTTTTGTAATCTGCCTGAAAGCCAAGGATAATGCGGAAGTCCGCTTTGCGCCAGGAGTAAATTGATTGGTCGACATCGCCAACAACGAGAAGCGTGCGTTCGCGCCAGACTTCATCGAGTTCTGGTCCGATCGTGGTTGTACCCAGGGTATCAGGTGGTATCGGCGTGCCAATTAGTTTGACCAGATCGTATTGGGAGCGGTTGGTGTCTTGAAACTCGTCGACCAGAACATTGCGGAAACGATTGCGCAGACGATTTCTCACACCGTCATTTTTATTGAGCAAATCGCTGAAAATTAAAATCAGATCGTCGAAATCGAGAGCATTGTTGCGCGCGAGATCGCTTTGATATGAGGCAAATACTTCGGCGATGCGATTTTCGCGATAAGTTCTTGCTTCTTTGGTGACATGTGCTGACGTAAAACCGTCATTTTTAAGAGCTGAGATTTGATTTTTGACGTCTCTGGGGGCAAAAACCTTTTCGTCCAGATTCATCTTCTTGAGCTGGTTTTTGAGAATGCTCAAGGAGTCTGTTTCGTCGTAAATGACAAAGTTGTTGCTCCACTTCCAGCCTTCTGGACTTTTGTATTCTTCGATTTCCTTGCGCAGCATTCTTGCGCAAATGCTATGGAAAGTGCCAATCATTGCTCGGCGCGCCACGTCGGCTCCGAGTAATTTCTCGATTCGCTCTTTCATTTCGCCGGCTGCTTTGTTGGTAAAGGTCACAGCCAGGATTGATTCAGGATCCTGCCTCAATTCCTTAATGAGGTAGGCGATGCGACGGGTTAAGACTGTCGTCTTGCCAGAGCCAGCGCCTGCTAAAATCAGCGCCGGTCCCCATTGCAGCGTTACCGCCTGCTTTTGTTCGGGATTGAGGTTAGCCAGTAATTCGTTTTCCACAGCAGTTCCTGCGCTCGTTACCATCTATATGAATCCTCTTAACTGCGCTGATTACTGCGCTGACTCCAGACCGACTCTTGCGATATTTGCCAGATTTACTCACTTGCGGCCGCTCATGACAAGCTTCGATGCTGAATCATGATATGATTCGGACCGGTTGAGCATCACCTAGGTGCTCTCTCTGCATTAAAGCGCGTCCGCAATCACTCTTATCGACAAGATTTGTCTGTTTTTCCAGACTGTTGATTAAAACTTGTAAATAGCTGAGTGAGCGGTGCGTCAGAAAATGCCAGAAGCAGTAATCTAAGGGCTTATTGCTCAATTTGAAATCTTATCACGCCCCG
>Ga0182030_10015431_pt1 | contig 14968 bp, 26 predicted proteins | sample 812S3MmetaG_FD_121299 | JGI IMG/M metagenome (GOLD analysis project Ga0182030, IMG submission 121299) | Permafrost microbial communities from Stordalen Mire, Sweden - 812S3M metaG (Illumina Assembly) | ecosystem: Environmental > Terrestrial > Soil > Wetlands > Permafrost | place: Sweden... | reverse complement strand
TGGCTGAAGAAGACCCAACATTCCGGATCAAAGTTGACCATGAGACCGGTCAAACTATTATCCGGGGCATGGGCGAGCTCCATTTGGAAATTATTGTTGACCGGATGAAGCGTGAATTTGGCGTTGAAGCTAATGTCGGTGAGCCGCAAGTAGCTTACCGGGAGACCATCCGGCGTGATGGCACCGAAGCGGAAGGGAAATTTATTCGTCAATCCGGTGGCCGCGGACAATACGGACATGTCTGGATCCGGTTATTCCAAAACGAAGCCGGTAAGGGATTTGAATTTGTTAATCTGATTAAAGGCGCTACGATTCCGGCCGAGTACATCCCTTCGGTTAAAGATGGTATAGAAGAAGCTATGGGTAACGGCGTTATTGCTGGTTATCCGGTAGTTGATGTTAGGGTAGAACTGTATGACGGCAGTTTCCACGAAGTTGACTCGTCTGAACTGGCATTTAAAATTGCCGGCAGCATGGCCCTAAAGTCCGGTGTCGAGAGATCCAAGCCGGTCTTGCTGGAGCCGATCATGAAACTGGTAGTTGTCACGCCGGAAAATTATATGGGTGATGTCATCGGCGATATAAATGCCAAGCGTGGCCGAGTGGAATCAATAGACGATCTTAATGCCGGCATTAAGGAAATTACTGCTCATGTACCACTGGGCGAAATGTTCGGTTATACGACAAATCTTAGAAGTATGACTCAGGGCCGGGCCAGCTCAAGTATGGAGCTGGCTCATTATAACGATGTCCCCGGTAATGTAGCGGAAACCATTATTAGCAAGAATAAACGGTAGTATTTAGATAGTGATTTATTAGCTATCTATTTACATCTAAGAATATATCCGATAGAATAAACAAGTAATTTGCATGGGCTTTGTTGCCTATGCTAAAGTAACGCTAAATATAATAGGAGTGAAGGACTAATGGCACAGACTTTTGACCGCAGCAAGCCACATGTTAACGTCGGTACGATGGGGCATGTTGATCATGGAAAAACAACATTAACCGCCGCAATTACCAAAGTATTATCTAAACGTTTACCCAGCCCGATTAATCAGGCAGTCTCTTTTGACCAAATCGACAATGCGCCGGAAGAGAAAGCCCGTGGGATTACGATTGCAACTTCGCATCAGGAATACGAAAGTGAAAAGCGCCACTACGCCCACGTTGATATGCCGGGTCACGCTGACTATGTTAAAAACATGATTACCGGTGCTGCCCAAATCGACGGAGCAATTCTGGTCGTTAGTGCCGCTGACGGCCCAATGCCTCAAACCCGGGAGCACGTGCTCTTAGCGAGGCAAGTTGGTGTTCCGTCAATCTTGGTCTTTTTGAACAAGATGGACCTGGCTGATCCGGAATTAGTTGATCTTGTAGAAGAAGAAATCCGCGATTTGCTGGCCAAATATGATTATGACCGGAACTGCCCGATTATCCGCGGTTCTGCAACCAAGGCGTTGGAAGGTGATCCGGCCAATGAAGATGCCGTGATGGAACTTGTTAAAGCGCTGGATGACTTTATTCCAGAACCGAAGCGAGATCTTGATAAACCATTCCTGATGCCGATTGAAGATATATTCTCCATTAAAGGCCGTGGTACCGTGGCTACTGGAAGAATCGAGCAAGGTGTTATCAAGGTTAACGAAGATGTCGAGATTGTCGGTATCCGACCAACCACCAAGAGCGTGGTAACTGGTGTCGAAATGTTTAAGAAGAGCCTTGATCAAGGTCAGGCTGGTGATAACGTCGGAATCTTGCTCCGCGGTATCGAGCGGGATGACATTGAGCGCGGTCAAGTTCTGGCCAAGCCTGGTTCGATTACGCCTCACACCGAATTTGACTCTGAGGTATATATCCTGACCAAGGAGGAAGGCGGTCGTCACACCCCGTTCTTCAAGGGCTATAAACCGCAATTTTATTTCCGAACCACAGATGTTACCGGTGAAGTCGAGCTGCCAGAGAACAAAGAAATGGTTATGCCAGGTGATACCATAACATTTAAAGTGAAATTACTTTCAGCAATTGCCATGGACCAAGGTTTGCACTTTGCCATTCGCGAAGGCGGTAGAACTGTGGGCGCCGGCGTTGTCACAAAGATTGTCAAATAATAAAGGTGGTTGTCCTTAAATAACATATTTTTATGGCTGATGTAACATCCCCCAAGAAAGCTGATAGTAAACAGCGCATCCGTATCCGTTTAAAAGCTTATGACCATAAGGTTATTGATCAAGCTGCAAAACAGATTATTGACACAGCCCTAAGAACTGGGGCGACATTATCCGGGCCGATTCCGCTACCCACTGAACACAGTGTCTACACAGTTATAAAAAGTCCGCACGTCTATAAGAAAAGCCGGGAACAATTCGAAATGCGCGTACATAAGCGGTTAATAGATGTTTTTGATCCGACACCCAAAACCGTTGATTCATTGATGAATCTTAGTCTGCCGGCCGGTTGCGACGTAGAAATTAAAATGTAGCAATCCGGGCGGGGTTATATAAGTTTGTATATTTTAACTTTGTAGAATTAACAACACATTGACAGAGGTTAATGATTCGTGTTAATCTATAAGAGTTTTAGGACTATAAATTAACTTGGTATAAAGGCAGGTCAAAGATTTATATCTGTTGAAACCGCCAATAACCAAGTATTTTTATTGTCGCGCTATAGGATTAAAGTGTCGAAAGCCGTCCATGAAAACCATTATTACTCGGAAAATTGGTATGTCGAATGTCATAAATCAAGATGGCGCTATTGAGCCTATTACTTTGCTTTCGGCCGAACCCAATATTATAACTCAGGTAAAAACAATTGAAAATGACGGCTACAATGCGCTACAAGTCGGGACCGAGAAATCAAAGCGAGTTAACAAACCGCAGATTAACCATTTTAAAGCCAGCAAGACACAGCCGAAAATAGTTCGTGAATTTCGGACGGATGAAATTGGAGAAGACGCAAAAGTCGGTGCCCGAATAATTGTTACGGGTTTTGAAGTTGGCAATAAAGTAAAAGTAACCTCACTCAGTAAGGGTAAGGGATGGGCCGGAACGATCAAAAGATATAACTTTAAGCGCGGCCGTAAAACGCATGGCGGTAAAAGTTATCGTAGGGTTGGTTCAATCGGCTCGATGTTTCCGCAGAAGATATTCAAGGGCAAGAAAATGCCGGGCCGCCTTGGGCACGTAAAAGTCACAGTTCATAATTTAACCGTAAATCTTATCGATAATGAACATAATCTGATCGGTTTAAAGGGTTCTGTGCCCGGACCGAAGAATTCGGTGGTAATTGTCAGGAGCGAAGAGCGATGACTGCTGTAAAATACTCAAAAATCGGTGTTAAATCGCCGTCGTCAGTTAAACTTTCAGCTGATGTATTCAGCATACTTCCGGAAAACCATGAACTGCTTAAATCAGCTTATTTATCTTATCTTGGCGATATTCGCAACAATCTTGCAGTCACCAAGACCCGCGGATTAGTTAGGGGCGGCGGGAAAAAGCCATGGCGCCAAAAAGGTACCGGCCGGGCCCGTTTCGGATCCAGCCGAAATCCGATCTGGAGAGGCGGTGGTATTGTCTTCGGGCCAACCGGCAATGAAAACTACAAGCGAAAATTATCCAAACAACAGAAAAATCTGGCTCTACGGCAAGCCTTAAGTCTGGCCGATAAAGAGAGTCGTATTAAACTGGTAGAAGAATTTGACCGTAAATCTGTCAAAGTAAAGGCGATGCAAGCTTATTTGAATAAAATTGCCGCCGATGGGTCAATCCTATTGCTTGTCGAAAGCAAAGACGAAGTAATTACCCGAACTACTAATAATTTGCCCAACGTTAAGGTTGTTAAAGCCAGCTATCTTACTGTATTCGATGTTCTTAACGCTGATTTTCTGGTCATTGAACAGACCGCTTTAAATGCCATTCAAGCTTGGCTAGGTGAGAAAAAATCATGAAAAATATGATACTGCCATTGCGGCCCCGTTTAAGCGAAAAAGCCTATGGCTTAAGTCAGACGCAAAATGTTTATGTTTTTGATGTTCCCAGGAGCGCTAACCGCCATTCAATAGCTGCGGCCGTGACTGCTCAGTTTGAGGTTACGGTAGTAAACGTAAATGTGACCAATCATAAGGGCAAATCCAAACGGACTATCAGTAAGGGTGGCCGGCGAACTGTAAGCGGGAAACAGACTGCCGTAAAGAAAGCCTACGTGATTTTAAAGAAAGGTGATAGCTTACCGTTTTTTGCAAGTATTGCTGAAGAAGAAGCAAAGCAGAAGGTTGCTGATGAAAAAGCGGCTAAAGCAGCTGCTAAAGAATCACCAGAAAAGAAGCGGAGCCGCTTTAGGCGGGCTGGCAAGAAAGAACAGGAGACAAAGTCATGAGAGCCTACCTGCCAACAACTCCTGGTCAACGAGGCATGACAATCCAGGAAAAAGGTGACATTACAACTTCAAAACCATTGCGTTCATTAATTATAATAAAACGGCGTGGCAGCGGTCGTAACAACCAGGGCAAAATTACCGTTCGCCATCAAGGCGGTGGATCAAAACAGTTTTATCGGATGGTAAATTTTAAACTCCAGGCAGGTTTAAGTGGTGTAATTGAACATATTGAATATGACCCGAACCGGTCAGCCCGTATCGCCCGGCTAAAAGACCAGCATGGTAAATACCATTACATCATTGCCGCTAATGGCATGAAAGTTGGTCATATTATCGCCAGTGGCGAAGATGCGCCGGTTGAAAATGGTAACCGTTTACCGCTAAAAAATATTCCAGTAGGCAGCGTAATACATGCAATTGAACTTCAACCTAACAACGGAGCACAATTGGCTCGTAGTGCCGGGAATAGCGCTCAGCTACTGGCTAAAGAGAATGAATATGCACAGGTACGTTTACCTAGCGGTGAAGTCCGCTTAATTAATATTAACTGTACTGCTAGCATGGGTGTTGTTAGTAATGAGCAACACAAGAATGTTAAACTTGGGAAAGCCGGCCGGAGCCGTCATATGGGCATACGGCCAAGTGTCAGAGGAGTAGTTATGAATGCTGTTGATCACCCCCATGGTGGTGGTGATGGCGGTAAACATGGTGTAGGCGGTGGCGTTGATTATGGTTCTGCTCCTAGAACACCATGGGGGCAAAAAACTATTGGATATAAGACGCGTCGACGCAAGAGTACGACCAAGTATATTATTAGGAGCCGGCATTTGGCTAAGAGGAAATAGGGAAAAATTATGAGCCGATCACTGAAAAAAGGACCATTTATTGATTTCAAACTTGCCAAGAAGTTAGCGAAGCTTGGTCCTGAAGACCGTACAATTATTAAAACCTGGGCCCGTGCCAGTTCAATCGCGCCCGAATTCGTCGGACGGACCATTGCTGTTCATAATGGCAAAGTGCACGTCCCAGTCTTTATTACCGAGAATATGGTCGGACATAAACTTGGTGAATTTTCGCCTACCCGAAAATTCCGCGGTCATGGTGGTAAATTAGCTAAAAGCCAACATACAGAAGGATCGGGGAGATAGATTATGGCAGTCCGTGCAATCGCTAAAGGAGTCCGCATTAGCCCAAGAAAATTGGCGCCAGTGGCCTCATTGGTCCGTGGGCGGAGTGTTGATGACGCACTAGTAATATTAGCTCATACACCTCGCCGAGCAGCCTTAGCTGTTCGCAAAACAATAGAAAGTGCCCGGGCAAATGCTGATTATAATCATAATTATCTTCCTGCTTCATTAAGGATTACCGAGATTAGCATTACACCTTCAGTCCGTTATAAGCGATATCAGTTAGTTTCACGCGGTGTTTCGCACCAGTATCAGCACCGCACTTCCCATATCCGGGTTATAGTCGACGGCGATATCCGTCAGCCAAAGAAACCAGTTAAGAAGATAGTAGAGAAAACAGCAGAGAAGACAGTAGCCACTAAGGAGAAGAAATAATGGGCCAAAAAGTCAATCCAATTTCGATGCGTCTTCAAGTTAATAAAGATTGGCGCAGCAAATGGTTCGCCAATAAACGCGATTATGCCAAGTTTTTGGGCAATGATTTGCTAGTCCGTCGGATAATACAGGAAAAATTCGGTTCACGCGGCGCGATAAATAAAGTTGATATTGAGCGATCTCCGAATTTGGTAACCATTACGGTTAGTACTGCCAAGGCGGGCGTGGTCATTGGCCGGGGCGGACAGGGGGCCCAAGAGTTAAAAGACGCCGTTGAAAAGATTTACGGTATCCCGACACGAGTTAACATCGAAGAAGTTAAAAAACCGGATTTGCTTGCCAAATTAGTGGCCGAGAATATTGCTCATCAGTTGGAGCGAAGGATGTCATTCAGGCGGGCTATAAAATCGTCTGCCGAGTCAACAATGCGGTCCGGAGCCCAAGGTGTCCGTATTGAAGTAGCTGGTCGCCTAAACGGTGCCGAAATGTCCCGTCGCGAAAAAGAAGTTCAAGGCAGTGTTCCGCTTCATACTTTACGTGCGGATATTGATTACGCTCAAATTGATGCCAAAACTAATGCCGGTATTGTCGGCGTTAAGGTGTATATCTATAAAGGAGAGGTGACCTAAAATGTTAATTCCTAGCCGGACAAAACATCGGAAGGTCCGTAAAGGTCGGGTTAATGGCGTGGCAACTAGCGGCGAGTATATTGCCTATGGGGATTACGCTTTGCAGGCTCAAGGTTGTGACCGAATTTCATCCCGACAAATTGAGGCCGCCAGACAAGCTATGACCCGTTATGTTAAACGTGGTGGAAAAATTTGGATTCGGATTTTCCCGCATACCCCGATAACCCGTAAACCGCTGGCCGTTAAAATGGGCAGCGGTAAAGGTAACCCGGAATTTTTTGTAGCCAAGGTCCAACCGGGAACAATATTATTTGAGATGCAAGGTGTGTCGGAAGAGGTGGCGCGCGAAGCAATGCGTTTAGCGGCAAATAAACTGTCTGTTAAGACAAAATTTCTGAGCAAGGATGAAGCGTGATGAAGATAGTTGATATCCGCAAATTATCGACGACAGATCTTACGGTAGAATGTACCAAACTTCGAGAAGAGATCACCGCCCTGCGCCGCCAAAATTATTTAGGCGAGACCCAGAATGTCCGGCTGATCCGAACAAAAAGGAAAGATTTGGCGCGGATGTTGACTGTTTTAGGCGAGCAATTAGCAAAGGAGAAAGTATAATGGCAAAATCTATCACCGGTGTGGTTATATCTGACAAGTCTGACAAAACGATTGTAATTTCAGTTCAGAGCAAGAAACTGAACAAATTATACAAGCGCCAATACCTGGCAACAAAAAAATATAGCGTTCATGACGAGAAGAACGAGGCTAAGGTTGGCGACGTAGTGTCGATCGTCCCGTCTCGTCCCCGGAGTGCCCAAAAACACCACTCCCTCGAGAAGATTATATCGCGCGCTGTTTTACAACAAAGTGATATTGTACCAATTGTCGAAGAAGTAGTCGAAGAGGAAAAGAAATGATTCAACAGGAAACCCGATTAAAAGTCTGCGATAACTCCGGTGCCAAAGAGATTCTTTGCATTAGAGTACTAGGCGGCTCACGCCGGCGCTATGCCCGGGTCGGTGACGTAATCGTCTGCTCCGTAAAGGACGCTAGTCCAAACGGTAATACGAAGAAAAAGTCGGTTGTTCGCGCCGTTGTAGTCAGAACCAAAGACATGATCCGCCGGAAAGATGGTTCGACAATCCGATTTGATGACAATGCGGCCGTTATAATTGATGCCGAAAAACAACCCACGGGCACGCGAATATTCGGTCCGGTTCCCAGGGAGTTACGTGAACTTGGCTACAACCGAATTATAAGTTTAGCTTCGGAGGTGCTCTAACATGGCTCAATCTATTTACAAAATCCGATTGAAAAAGAATGATGTCATTGTCGTCAGGAATGGGAAATACAAAGGCCAGACCGGTAAAATCATCGCCACACATCCCAAGGATAATAAAGTCACAGTGGAAGGCATTAACATAGTCAAAAAGCATATGAAACCTAACCGTGCTTATCCCCAAGGTGGCATTATCGAGCTGACCAAGCCGATAGCAGTTAGTAAAGTCGGAATTATGGACCCGGTAACAAAAAAGCCAGTACGAATTAAATACATTCTTGATAAAGACGGTAAAAAGGTTCGAGTGTATGCTTCAAACAGTAAGGAAATTACATCATGAGTGACAAACCAGCAGCGGTAAAAATGGCTTCTACGGCTCATCTGCAAGAGCTTTATAAGCAAAAATTAGTTGATGAGTTGAAAGACGAACTGCATTTACAGAACCGCCATGATGTTCCACGACTTGAGAAAATTGTTATTAATTCCGGACTGGGCCGGGCTCAAGACGATAAAAGGCAAATCGAAGTTGCGACTAACACTATACGTAAAATAACTGGCCAGCAACCCCAACCAACAATCGCTAAAAAATCAATAGCCAGTTTTAAATTACGCCAAGGCAGTAAAATCGGCCTTAAAGTTACGCTCCGAGGCAAAAGGATGTACGAGTTTTTGGACCGGCTGACTAATATTGTCTTGCCCCGGTTACGCGATTTTCATGGACTTAGCCCTCGGGCTTTTGACAAGTCGGGTAATTATAGTTTAGGATTTATTGATCAGACAGCATTCCCGGAGCTGACATTTGAGGAGACCACCCCAGCACATGGTCTTCAAGTGGGATTGATTATTAGTTGTAAAGAGCCGGCTCATGCCCGGGAATTATTAGAAAAGTTTGGTATGCCGTTTGAAAAGGAGAATATATAATGGCAAAAAAATCTAGTATAGTGCGCGATCAGAAACGTCAGCGGATGATAATTCATTACGCCGCCAAGCGTGCCGAACTAAAAGCAATAGGAGATTTTGAAGGCCTGGCTCGCTTACCGCGTAATTCTTCCCCGACCAGATGGAAAAATCGTTGCACCGAAACCGGCCGGTCACGTGGTTATATGAGACAATTCGGTCTCAGCCGGATAAGTTTTCGCGAACACGCCAGCAAAGGGGAAATCCCTGGTGTAACAAAGTCAAGTTGGTAAAGGAAGACAATGAGTAAAGTTTCAACAGACCCAATCGCCGATATGCTAACCAGAATCCGCAATGCCGTGGCTGCCAGAAAGTCACGGATTACTCTTCCTCATTCCAAAATGAAGGAATCGATTGCCCAATTACTGAAAACTAGTGGCTTTGTCAATGATTTATCCGTTTCGGGCAGTACGCCAGACAAAATCATCACTATTGTTATCAACCAGGAGAATAATAATGCCCGGATTAATGAGATTGTAAGGCTAAGCCGGCCAGGCCGCCGGCAATACAGTAGTAGCCAAGAAATACCGGTAGTAAAAAGAGGACGCGGGATCGTGGTAGTCTCAACCAGCCGTGGAATACTGACAGGCGATCAAGCCAAAAAACTTGGCATAGGCGGAGAACTAATCTGTAAAATCTATTAAGCAGAGACAGGATAAAACATGAGTCGGATAGGCAAACAACCAATTACAGTTCCACAAGGTGTTACCATTGCTGTTGATGCTGGTGAAATTGCCGTGACCGGTCCAAAGGGCACTCTTAAGCAGTTTGCCATGCCGAACATTGGCGTCAAACAAGATGGTGACAGCATTATTGTCACACGCTCTAATGATGAACGGACCGTAAGATCACAACACGGTTTAATGCGGTCACTGGTAAACAATATGGTTATAGGAGTCACCCAGGGCTTTGCAAAGAAACTGGAGCTTAATGGAGTCGGTTTCCGTGTAGCCATGAGCGGTACTGATTTACGCTTTAACTTGGGATTTTCTCATGAAGTAATCTATAAGATACCGGCTGGTATTACGATCAGTATTGAGCAAAATGTCATAACAATTGCCGGAATCAGCAAACAACAAGTCGGCCAAGTTGCGGCTGAAATCCGGTCGTTGAAAAAGCCGGAACCGTATAAAGGCAAAGGCATTAAGTATGTTGATGAGCGTATTATTCGTAAGAGCGGTAAATCAGGAAAAGAGAAGGCATAATGGATAGGCTAGAGCACAAACATCGTAATCAAACGCTACGTCGCAAACGGGTCCGATCGCGGATATCCGGCAATGCCACGCGCCCCCGGTTAAGCGTCCATATAAGTAATCGATATGTTAACGCCCAATTAGTTGACGACGAATTAGGCGTCACACTGGCCTATGTGACTTCTGTCGGCAGAAAAGACAATGCCTCGTTAAGTGAACAAGCTGTCTGGGTTGGCCAAGAAATTGCCAAGAAAGCCGAAGCTATTAAGGTAAAAAGTGTCATTTTTGATAGAGGCAGTCATTTATACCATGGTCGCATCAAAGTATTAGCCGATGCCGCCCGTGAGAAAGGATTAGAATTCTAATGCCAGACCAAAGAAGAGGAAGAGATCCCAGAAATAGACGTTCAGACATGCCGCAAGAAGCTAAGCAGTTCGACGAGAGAGTGGTTCATGTTGATCGAATTGCTCGGGTTGTTAAAGGTGGCCGGCGATTCCGTTTCCGGGCGCTAATAGTTCTCGGTGATCATAAAAACCGGGTAGGAATTGGTATCTCAAAAGGCGCCGATGTTTCAATTGCGGTTACCAAAGCTACCGAAGCCGCCAAAAAACACCTTATAACAGTTCCGATTTATAAAGGTACCTTACCGCACGATGCCGAAGTAAAATATAGCGGTGCACGCATAATGCTAAAACCAGCCAGTCCGGGTACCGGATTGATAGCTGGAGGCGTGGTTAGAACCATTTTAGAGGTTGCAGGAGTGAGTAATGCGCTTAGTAAGTCACTTGGCTCATCAAATAAGACTAATGTCGCCTATGCGACCATTAAAGCCTTACAAAGCATTAAACCGGCTGATCAGTGGGTTACAACGATGCAGCGTGAGGCAAAAATAGATAAGACAAGTAGTGTTAAGGAAGTTTCTATTGAGAAAAAACCCAAAGTCGTAACTGAAGCCAAGCGTCCCGTCAAGAAGGAGCCGGCTAAATGAAATATAATGATTTAATTATGAGTCGCCAAAAGAAACCGAAACGAGTCGGCAGGGGGATTGCCGCCGGCCAAGGTAAAACAGCCGGTCGTGGCACAAAAGGTCAAAAATCACGGACTGGTTATACTAAGCGGCCCGGTTTTGAAGGCGGTCAGAATCCGCTTATGCAACGATTGCCAAAGTTACATGGTTATAAGGCGCTAAAACCGAAAGCTGAAGTTATTTACACTGCTCAACTAGATCAATTTGCTGGCAAAACTGTTGATACGGCCTTGCTAGCCAGCCAGGGCTTGATATCTGGCCCGAGAGTTAGGGTTAAACTGATAGTTAAGGGCGAGGTAACTAAAAAAGTGATTGTTAAATTATCAGCCGCCAGTCAGACTGCTATTCAGCAGATTGAAATTGCTGGTGGAAGCTTTGAGGCTGAAATAAGACAATCGGCGGTAAAGAGGGAAAAACCCAAGGGTGATAAAAAAAGCCGGAAAAAAGTATCAGCTAAAGCTTGAAAAGCCATATTGTATACTTAGAGGGATAGGGGTGTAAGTAAAATATGAACTGGAAAATTATCGGGCGATCATTGAAAAACGCCGATATGCGAAAGAGAATTGCCGCTGTCCTTGGTATATTGCTGGTATTCCGTATATTGGCTCATTTACCGGTGCCACTGGCCAACCCGAAGACTCTGCAGCAGGTCCTGACTAATTTGTTCAATTCGTCACAAACTCCTCAGTTCTTGAGTTTTATGAATGTCTTGAGTGGCGGCGCTTTAGCAAATTTCTCAATAATGTTAGCTGGTTTGGGGCCGTATATCAATGCCTCTATTATCATGCAGCTGCTGACCAAGGCTTTGCCCAAACTTGAAGCGCTGCAAAAAGAAGGCGAATTCGGACAGAAAAAAATTAATCAGTACACCAGAATATTAACTTTCCCGCTAGCAATTATCCAATCGATCGGCTCAATTTATCTTATCCGTGAGGCCGCTCAACAAATCAGCGGTGCTGGAAATATCACTGCTAATGCCGATCTGTCTAGGTGGATACTGATGGTTGCTTCGTTAACCGGCGGCTCAATGCTGTTAATGTGGCTCGGTGAGTTAATTACCGAGAAGGGATTAGGGAATGGCATTTCTTTAATCATTACCGTCGGTATTGTCGGCCGTTTGCCACAAACTATAAGTAATATTTTGAAACTGTCTGTTGACAAGGCACATAAACTGAAGTTATTCGGCGGTGTTCTACCGTTTAATAAATGGCAGCTTATGTACGGGGTAATTATCGTCGCGGTGATTATTTTTGTTACCTTCCTGGTAGTTAAATTAAACGAGGCTGCCCGCCGGCTGACAATCCATTACGCTAAACGTGTGCAGGGTAACCGTACCTATGGCGGTATTACTACGACTCTGCCGGTAAAGCTTATCGCTGCCGGCGTAATTCCGATCATCTTTGCAGTTGCGTTCTTAAGCGTGCCGAGTTTTGCTGCCCAATTAATGATGCACGCCAAGAGTGTTCGGCTGGACCATATTGGGACCTTTATCTATTCCTGGTTCCAGTCACCTACCTATGGCAGCTTTTCTAAGGGCGGGTTTCATCCGTATGTCTACCCGTCAGTGTATTTTTTGTTGGTTTTTGTATTTACCTTTTTCTATACGAACGTGACCTTCAATTCGAAGGATATAGCCGAGAATCTGCAGAAACAAGGCGGATTTATTGAAGGCATACGGTCTGGTAATCAAACTGAGAAGTATCTTAGCAAAGTGGTTAACCGCGTGACGCTGTTCGGTGCGATCAGTCTTGGCTTGCTGGCGGTATTGCCGATTTTTGCGCAATCATTTATTAATGCCGATATTACAATTGGCGGCACCAGTGTATTAATTCTTGTCTCGGTTTCTCTGGAAACGCTTCGGGCTGTCGAATCGCGGGCCTTAATGGTAACTTACGATCAGTATTCCGAGCCCGGTTTCTTTACTGAAGCCAGCGATCATAATCCTGATGAAAAAACCAAGCACAAATTATTGCCGCATCTTCACCGACAGCCGGTGGCAGATAAAACAAAATAAAATCATTTACTCAGTTTGACGACTATTCAATAAAAACACTTTACAATCTCCTATGGCTAATGATATACTCAATATCTGTTATATTTATGGCTGCCAATAAAGAAGTCATCGAGTTGACTGGAACTGTTATTGAGACCTTACCAGGTACTCAGTTCAGAATCGAACTCGAAAATGGCCATAAAATTATAGCTCATATTGCCGGTAAGATGAGGAAGCATTATATCCGAATTGTACCCGGTGATGGCGTTACGGTTGAGTTAACCCCCTACGATCTCACAAAGGGTAGAATCACCTATCGCAAAGCATAAAATAAGCAGTGTGTCATTGAACACGTATGAGGAGCAATGATCCGCATGAAAGTGCGTGCCAGCGTCAAAAAGATTAGTTCTGATGATAAGATAGTGCGCCGTAAGGGGCGGATTTATGTCATTAATAAATTTAAGCCAAAGCACAAGCAGAGGCAGGGTTAAAACATGGCTCGTATTTCTGGAGTTACTATCCCCAGCGACAAGCAAGTGCAGGTGGCCTTAACCTATATTTATGGTATCGGCCAAAATACCAGTCAGAAAATACTGGCTTTAGCAAAAGTTGAACCGACCGTGCGGGTGAACAAGTTAACTGATGCCGAGATTACCCATATTCAGGAAGCGATTAACAATCATTATATTGTCGAAGGTGAATTGCAGCGTGTTGTGACCGGCAATATCAAGCGGTTGAAGGATATTAAATCGTATCGCGGGATACGGCACCAGGCAAATTTACCGACTAGAGGCCAGCGTACCCGGACTAATGCTAGAACGAGGCGCGGTAGGAAAATAACAGTTGGCGGAACCTCCCGAAAAGTTCCGACAAAGACATGAAATGGTCTTTATAAATGGCTAAAGAAGTTAAGCAAACAACCCCAACTGAGCAAGCAGCTGAAACCGCAGTTAAGCCGGTTATTAAAAAAACCAAGGTTAAGCGAATAGTTCCTACCGGACAGGTACATATACAGGCGACATTTAATAACACGATAGTGTCGTTTACAGATCTTAAAGGAAATGTGCTCTCCTCATCCAGTGCTGGAGCTTGTGGTTTCCGCGGTTCGAAAAAAGGTACCGCTTATGCTGCTCAAGTTGCCTCAGAAAAAGCTGCCCAGATTGCCAAACAGACATATAACCTTAGTAAGGTTGACGTATTTGTGAAAGGTATTGGCCTTGGCCGGGATTCTGCTATCCGCGGATTACAGAATTATAATCTGTACGTTGAAGCAATTCATGATGTAACCGGGATACCACATGGGGGCGTTAGACCGCCGAAAACCCGCCGAGTATAGGAAAAATTATGGCACGAGATATGCAATCAATTGTAAAAATGAGTCGCCGCGAAGGTTATGCCTTGCATCCTAAAGCATTTAAGGCACTTGTTAAACGTACATCTCCGCCGGGACAACAGCAACGCCGCGGTGGCCGCAATAAACCCAGCCAGTATGCACTGCAATTGCGTGAGAAACAGAAAGTTAAGCGGTTATATGGCTTATTGGAGCGGCAGTTCAGGAATGTCATGAAAATAGCTTCCCGGAGCCGCGGACAATCAGGCGAGGTCTTACTGCGCTTGTTAGAGCAGAGAATTGACAATGCAGTCTATCGGTCTGGTTTTGCAACCAGCCGCCGAGCGGCTCGGCAACTGGTTACCCACGGGCATTTCACATTGAACGGACGTCGTGTCAATATACCGTCAATCGAAGTAAAAATTGGTGACCAGCTGGCAGTCCGAACCCAAAGCCGAGAAACGGATTATTTTAGAAAGATAGATGATGTTAGCCCTAATCCAAGTGATATACCTATCTGGATGAAGGTAAATCGTAAAAAGTTTGAAATTTCTATTACCGGCTTGCCGTCTCGATCCGACGCTGAGCCCGACATTAATGAATCGTTGATCGTTGAGTATTATT
>Ga0182030_10015430_pt1 | contig 14970 bp, 12 predicted proteins | sample 812S3MmetaG_FD_121299 | JGI IMG/M metagenome (GOLD analysis project Ga0182030, IMG submission 121299) | Permafrost microbial communities from Stordalen Mire, Sweden - 812S3M metaG (Illumina Assembly) | ecosystem: Environmental > Terrestrial > Soil > Wetlands > Permafrost | place: Sweden... | reverse complement strand
TCGCTCAGCAGCGACATGAGCGAATCGAGGTCCACGACGCCGTCAGCGTCAACGTCGATGTAGCCCACGCGCACGTCGTCGTAGTCGCGCGCCATCTTTTCGGCGGCGTCGGTGACCGCGTGGTGCTCGACGCGGCTGATGAGTATCTCCGAGGTCTCGTGCGTTCGACGGTGGTGACTCGTGACCCCGGCGATGGCGAGGTCACAGGATTCGGTACCGCCCCCGGTGAAGATGACGCCGCCCGGCTTGGCCCCCACGAAGGACGCGACCTCGTCGCGCGCCTCCTCGACCGCACGCCGAGCGTCACGAGCGAGTTTGTGGCTACCCGAAGGATTGCCGACGACGCCGCGTTGCCACGGCGCCATGGCGTCGGCGACCTCGTCGCGGCGCGGCGCCGACGCCGCGTGATCGAAGTAGTACAGGCTCACGCCACGAAGAAGGACTTGACGTTCGTGAACTCGCGAACACCAAACTCGCCCAACTCTCGACCGAAACCCGACTCCTTGGTCCCGCCGAAGGGCAGCTCGGGCATCGAGGCGACCACCGAGTTGGCGAACACCATGCCGACGTCGAGCCCGGCGATGGCGGCGTCGATCTCTTTCTGGTCCGTCGCGTGGATAGCACCGCCCAGTCCCCACGGCGTGTCGTTGGCGAAGGCGATGGCCGCGTCGAGGTCCTCGACGACTTCGACGACGGCGACCGGACCGAAGAGCTCCTCGGAGCCGGCGCGCGAATCCGTTGGTACGTCGGTCAAGACGGTTGCCGGGAAGTAGTAACCGCGCCGTGGCAACGGCGCACCGCCCGTTCGAGCGACCGCGCCTTTGGCGATCGAGTCGGCCACCTGGGCCGTCAACTCATCGAGCTGCCCGCGGCTCACGACCGGACCGAGGACCGTGGCGGGGTCCATCGGGTCACCCGTCGGAACGGCGGCCATCGCCTCGACGAACTTCTCGATGAACTCATCAGCGCGCTCGCGAACCACGATAAAACGCTTGGACGCGATGCAGGACTGTCCGTTGTTCTGGAGGCGCGCCGTCACCGCCATCGGCACGGTCGCGTCCATGTCAGCCGAGCTCGCGACGATGAATGGATCGGAGCCGCCCAACTCGAGGACGGACTTCTTCAAGTGCTGCCCGGCGATCTCGGCGACCGAGCGGCCGGCGCGGTCCGAGCCCGTGAGCGTCACCGCGGCGACGCGATGGTCGGCGATGATGCGTGGAATCTGATCGTGACTTACGAAGAGCGTCGTCACGACGCCCTTCGGGAATCCCGAGCGCGTGAAGAGGTCCTCGATGAACTTCGCGCACCCCGGCACGTTCGAGGCGTGCTTGAGAACCATGACGTTGCCGGCCATGACGGTGGGCGCGGCGACGCGGATGAACTGCCAGAGCGGGTAGTTCCAGGGCATCACCGCGAGGACTGCGCCAATCGGGTCGTAACGAATTCCACTGCGCGATCCGCTCGTCGAAACACTCTCGTCGCGCAACATCGCCTCGGCGTGCTCGGCGTAGTACCGCATGGTAAAGGCGCATTTGGCAACTTCACCCTTGGCCGCGGTGAAGGTCTTGCCCATCTCACTCGTCAAGAGTTCGGCGACCACCGGGATCTCACTCTCGAGCATTTCGGCGGCGCGAATCATCAGGTGGGCTCGCTCCGCAACCGGTGTGACGCGCCACGCCTCGAACGCACTCGCCGCGTGCGCGAGGGCGTGCTCGACGTCAGCGTCACTGTGGCCATCAAATTCTGCGACGAACTCTTCGGTGGCGGGATTAATTGCGGTGAATGACATCTCCCTAGTCTGCCAGCATTCCCACGGGCTCATTCGGTGTCGCGGCAATCTCACGCCAGAACTCCGGGCGCCAGAGCGTGACGAATCCCAGCACCAGCGCCAACAGAATTGCGTCGCTCACCGTGACCGGGCGCACGCCCCAGGAACGGGCGAACGCCGCCTGGGCGAGGGCGCCTAGTGGATAGAAAATCGACAGCGAGAGCGTGTAGAGCGAGAGTATTCGCGAGCGTTCGCTCGTGGGCGCGTGCAGCTGCACGGCGGTGTTGAGACCGGTCAGCGTGCCCACGTAGGCGCCGCCGAGCAACACCAGGGACGCCACCGCGTACGCCAGGGTCTCGCTGCACCCGTAGAGGGCGAGCGCCACCGCCACGGTCGCGAGTGAGCCACGCAGTACCGCGATTCGCGACGTGCGTCGAGCGACCGCGGGCAAAGTCATTGCGCCGATGACCGCGCCCACTCCCTGGGCGGCCACGAGCCACGCCACGCCGGTGCGACCGGAGTGCAACGTCTGAATCGCCATGGCCGGTACCAGCGCGATGAAGGGACTCGCGATCAACGCGACGGTACCGATTGCGATGATCGGGTAGCGACAGCCCTTCACGGACCACGCGCGTTGGGCGCCGTGCTTGGTTTCAAACCAGATTCGGATCGACGTCGTGAGCTTCGGTCGCGGTGCGCAACGCACGAAGGAGAACATCACGACGACAAAGACGAACGAGGCCGCGTTGATCGCGAAACAGATTCCGGGCGAGGCGAACGCCAGCGTGACGCCGGCCAACAAGGGGCCGATGATGCGACCGAGGTTGAACTGCGCTGACGACAGCGACACCGCGGCGAAGACCTCGTCGCGATTCACGAGGTCCGGCAACAACGACTGCCACGCCGCCCACGACGCCGAACTACAGAGCCCTTCGGCAATGGCGAGATAACACGCCAACGGAGGCGAGAGGTGATGGGTCAACGCGGCCGTTGCCAGGGCGCTCGCGGTGAGGGCCATCACGAGATTGTTGGCCTGAATCCAGCGCTGACGAACCACGCGGTCGGCGATGACCCCGCCCAACGGCGCGCCAATCAACGCCGGAGTCCACGCGCACACCGTCAAGAGTCCGAGCCACAGCGCGTCGTGCGTGGTCTCGGTCAAATAGACGCCGAGTGCCACCGTCTGCATCCAGGTCCCGGTCGACGAGACGAACGATGAGCTGAGGGAGAGGGCGAAACTTCGATGACGAAGCGGCGCGAACGACGCGGAAGCCATCTCTTAACGGTAACGGTCGGTGTCGTCGCGAACGAATCGCGTCACCGCGTTAGCCGTCGCGGTGTTTGCGCCGGGGCCGAAGGGCGAACCACCAGACTGAGATGATCGAAACTAGGGCGCCGAGCACTCCGATCGTGGACTTGACGCCCTTGCCCTTCTGGTTTTCAGCCATAACCCATCGTAACGAGCAAATCGCCGGGGACGTAGTCCCCGGCGATTCAACTCAGGTGATCTCTTAGATCGCTTGATGCGCCTCGACGGCGAGCTCGATCACGATCTTGTTACCGACGACGAGGGCGCCGTTCTCGAGTGAGCTGCCGAAGGTGATCCCGAAGTCGCGGCGGTCAAACTCCGCGCTGGCCTCAAAACCGGTGACGGAGACGCCGGGCGTCATCGAAGGACCGGTACCGAGGTACTCAAGATCGAAGGAGACCGACTTGGTGATCCCCTTGATGGTGAGGTCGGCCACAACGTTGAAGTCATCACCCTTGGCGCTGACCTTGGTGGACTTGAGCGTCAGGGTCGGGTAGGTCTCGAACTCAAGGAAGTCTGGGCTCTTGAGGTGCGCGTCGCGCATCTCGTTATCGGTCGTGATGCTGGCGGCCTGGACGGTCGCCTCGACACTCGAGCTCTCGGGCGTGACGCCAATGGTGATCACGCCAGTAAAGTCGGTGAACCGACCGCGGACCTTGGAGGCCACGAGGTGGCGGGCCACAAAGCCGACGGTCGAGTGGACCGCGTCGATGCTGTAGGTGCCGACGGTGGGCAGGTTGCTGGTGGCAACCTCGGTGGTGGGGGAACTAGTCATTTCGAATCTCCTATTTACTAGACACTTACTGTGCTTCGGCCAGTATACTTGCTTATGCAACTACTTGTCAAGCAGTAATTGCTAAACAAACTATGTGTTATAATCACACCATGAGTTCCGTGACCAGCGCCTGTCCCTCCGGGGACGAAAAGGTCCAACTCTTCGGGCTGTTGCTCGAGACCAACGCCCGGCTCTCACGCAGCCTGGGCCTGGAGTTGGAAGCCCAATGCGAACTCCCCCTCGCCTGGTTCGACGTGCTCTTGCAGTTGCGCCGCTCCCCCGACGGCCGACTGAAGATGAATGAGATCGCTGACAAGATCGTGCACTCGAGCGGCGGCACCACCCGGCTCGTCGACCGAATCGAAGAGGCCGGCCTCGTGGCGCGCCAGAGTTGTCCGAGCGACCGTCGCGCCATCCACGTCGCCATCACCGACGCCGGGAACGCGAAATTGGATGAGGCCCTGAACGTCCACCTCGACTATCTGGACGAGAGCCTCGCCAAGCAACTCACCGAGAGCGAACGCGCGATGCTCACCTCGCTGCTGACGAAACTCAACGCCTCTCGTTAATCCTTGGCGATCCAGGCACTCGCGTCGCGCCCGTCGTCGAGTTCTAACACCATTCCCTCGCCCCAGCCCGTCCCCGTGATCACTTCGACGGCCAACACTTCACTCGCCAACAACGCGAAACCATCGGCGAGATCGTCAACGCCCATTACGTGCAACACGATGCGATCGGCGACGTCCAGTCCGGAGTTCTTGCGCAGGTCCTGAACCTGGCGGATGACGTCGCGGAGGAAGCCTCGACGACGCAGATCGTCGGTCAAGGTCAAGTCGAGGGCGATGACCTCTCCCCCGTCGCGCGACACGGCGTAGCCGTCTTGACCCTTCACCCGTAGTTCGATGTCGTCAGCACCGAGTTCAAACGTTCCCGAGGAGAGCGTCACGCTGATCGACCCGCCCGATTCGAGTGACGCGGCCGCGGCGACCGAGTTCAGCGCCGCGAGCGCCGGCTTCAACTCCTTCACCGCTTCGCCGAGTCGAGGTCCGACAGTCCGAAAATTGGGCGAAAGTTCAAATGACAACACGTTGGACACGTCCGTCGCGTACTCCAAGTGATCGACGTTCAGTTCGTCTTCCACCACGCCAGACGGCGGCGTCGCAGAAAGTGACGGAAGGAAGACCAGCGCTCGTGCGAGCGGCTGGCGAACTTTCACGCCCGCTTCGGCTCGCGCCGAGCGTCCGAGCGACGTGAGGCGTCGCGCGACAGCCATCGAATCTTCGAGCTCGACGTTGCGGCGCTCCGGCTCTCCGGTGGGCCAATCGGCCAGATGGACCGAGTCCGTCTCGTCGACGTCGAACAGCTCTGAGTAGAGACGCTCGGCGACGAACGGACAGAACGGCGCGAGGAGGAACGTCACGCGTTGCAGGACGTCCAACAGCGTTGCCTGCGCGGCGAGGGAATCCGAGCGCGGCGCGTTGGGGTCGGTGCGCCAGAAGCGTCGTCGCGTTCGTCGCACGTACCAGTTCGAAAGGTCGTCGATTAGTTCGGTGAGTGCGTCGGTACCGCCAAGTGGCTCGTAGCCGTCGAGGGCAGTCGTGACCGCGACCGTCACGTACTCGAGGCGAGAAAGGATCCACTGGTCGATTGCGGCGCGATTCTCCGGGGCGGGAATCTCCGGATCCGTCGGATCGAAGTTGTTGATCGAGGCGTAGAGGGTAAAGAAGCTAAACGTGTTCCACAGAGTGGCGAGCGTCTCACGAAGCGAGGCGTCGATGGCGCCGAGGCTCGTACGTGTCGAGGTCCACGGCGAGCCCTGGGAGAACATCCACCAGCGCAGTGGATCGGCGCCACGGGTGTTCAAGACTTCCCACGGGTCGATGACGTTGCCGACCGACTTACTCATCTTCTTGCCGTTCTCGTCAACGATGTGACCGAGGCACAACACGTGCTCGTACGGCGTGGCGCCAAAGACCAAGGTATTCACCGCAAGCAACGTATAGAACCAGCCCCGCGTCTGGTCGATCGCTTCGACGATGAGCTGAGCGGGGAACTGCATCGCCTCCGCGCTGCCCTCGACGTGCGGATAGCCGACCTGGGCCGCCGGCATCGACCCGGCGTCGAACCAGGCGTCGATGACCGGCTCCACCCGACGGGCCTCTTTGGCGCACGTTCGACACGGTACGAGGACCTCGTCGATTGCCGGACGGTGCGGGTCGAGGTCACCGAGATCACGTCCGGCGAGTGCCGAGAGTTCCGCGAGTGAGCCGACGCACGTGAAGTGATCATCGGGACAGCGCCAGATGGGCAACGGCGTTCCCCAGAAGCGGTCACGCGAGAGCGCCCAGTCAACGTTGTTGTCCAGCCAGTTGCCGAAGCGGCCGTCACGAATGTGCTCGGGGTGCCAGTCGATCGTCGCGTTCTCGGCGAGCATCTTCTCGCGGAATTTGCTCGTCGCGACGTACCAACTGGGTTTGCCCCAGTAGATGAGGACCGTCCCGCAGCGCCAGCAATGCGGCAATGAGTGGCTGTAGTCGAGTCGGCGAATCAAAGTGCCGCGTCGTTCGAGTTCATCATTGATCACGTGATTCGCTTCACGGACGTCTTGTCCCTCGAGCCACGCGATGTCGGACGTGAACTTGCCGTCCGGTCCGACGGGATTTATCGTCGGCAGACCGTGATCACGCGCGACTTGACGGTCGATCTCGCCGAAGGCCGGCGCCTGATGGACGAGTCCGGTGCCTTCTTCGATCGTCACGTAGTCCGCGAGCACCACGTAACAGGCGTCAACGTCCTCAGGCAACGTGGTGTCGGTGAAGGGACGTTCGTAGTGCACGCCGGCCAAATCGCTGCCCGGAAACGTCGCGCTCGGCGTGACGCCGGCGCCGAAGACCGATTCGACCAGCTCAGCGGCCACGATAGTGCCGTCGACGACCGCGTAGGTGATCTCGGGATTGACGGCGACCGCCACGTTCGAGAGCAACGTCCAGGGCGTCGTCGTCCACACCGCGAGGTGCGTCGCACCGGCGAGTTCGTGCGCGTCAGCGTCGGTGATCAAGAATCGAACGTACGCGCTCTCGTCGACTTCGTCGGTGTAGACCTCGGGCTGACCTAACTCGTGGCTCGACAGGGCGGTGCCGCAACGTGGGCAGTACGGGATGACCTTCAGGTCCTCATACAACAGACCGTGTTCGAAGAGCTGTTGGAGGTGCCACCACACCGATTCCACGTAGGCCGGATGGAACGTGTAGTAGGCGTGTTCCATGTCGGTCCAGTACCCGATGCGCTCAGTCAGGCGCTCGAATTCTCCGACGAAGGTGAGGACCGATTCACGACACAGCCGCGTGAACTCTTCGACGCCGACCTCCTCGACGATCGCCTTCTTGCCCGAGATGCCGAGTTGCTTCTCCACCTGCACTTCGACGGGAAGTCCGTGCGTGTCCCAACCGGCGCGGCGCGCCACGTAGCGACCCTGCATTGTTTGATAGCGACAGAAGAGATCCTTGTAGACGCGCGCCCACACGTGATGAAGACCGGGCTTGCCGTTGGCCGTGGGCGGACCCTCGTAGAAGACCCAGGGCTCGGCGCCTTCTCGGTGTTTCAAGGACCGCGCAAACACGTCGTTCGTGCGCCATCGGGCCAGTTCGGCTTCTTCGAGAGCCACAAAATCAAGTTCAGCGCTGACGGGGCGAAACACAGATCTCCTTCAAAGAGTCACCACATCGTAGTTTCCTGGGAACGCGCATTGAACCGACCCCTACGATGTCCACGTGATTCCCATCAGCGTCGTCGCCGAGTCCGTTGACACGAGTGGTGCGCTCGCCATCGTGCATGCGGCGAGTGACGAACTTCAACAGCGCTACGGCGGCGACGGTGACAACACGCACCTGAGGGTTGAAGAATTGCTCCCACCGCAAGGGATTTTTCTCGTCGCGCGACGCGATCGGCACCTCGTGGGTGGCGTCGGACTGCGTTCCATCGCGCAACCCGATCTCCATTTCGCCGAAGTGAAACGCCTCTGGGTGCGACCGGATCTCCGTCGAGAAGGCATCGGTCTGGTGCTTATGAAAGAGATCGAGTCGCGCGCGAGAGAGCTCGGATATCTGACGCTGTTTCTTGAAACCGGCCCAGCTCAGCCAGAAGCACTTGCGCTGTATCGCTCACACGGTTGGACCGCGATCGACCACTACCCGTCCGGCGTCTTCTGCCATCCGCAGGCCCACTGGTTTAAGAAAGACCTCTAGACAAAACGCTCGTCGAGCCATTGCGGCGAAAGTTCGTCCAGCGAATCCAATACCAGGTCGGCCAGGAGGAACGCGACCTCGCCACGGTCCTCGGGCGTCGGCACGGCGACCACGCTCATACTCGCCGCCCTCGCGGCAATGACGCCCGCGCTGGAGTCCTCGAAGACGAGACAGCGCGACGGATACACGCCCAACGAGGCCGCGGCGGTGAGAAAGACGCCGGGGTGCGGCTTGCCGTACGGTTCAAATTCCGCCGAGTGGACCGAGGCGAATCGACTCGAGAGGTCGAAGTGATCGAGGCAGCGACGTATCAGCGCCAGCGGCGTGGAACTGGCGAGCGCGACCGGGCCACGTTCGCTGGCGAGGTCGAGCGCTCGGAGTGCTCCGGGCAGTAGTCGACCGTCGGACTCGACGAGGGAACCAACGCGCTCGAGGAGCAGGCCAACAACCTCGTCGTTGCTCGGCCCGGTCCACGGATAGCGCGCGTACCAGTAGTCAACGACTTCATTGACGAAGACTCCTTTGGTCGAACGACTCGAACTGTCGTAGAGCGGCACGCCCAGGGAGCCGAATATCTCGACCTCGGCCCGGTGCCACAAGACCTCGGAGTCGATCAAGAGGCCGTCCATATCGAACAACGTCGCGGCGATACTCACCCGGCAACTCTGGCACACGCGACCCGTAGGGTTGAATCGTGACGACCGTTCGCCCACTGGAACTGAGTGACGTCGACGCGGTCGTCACTCGGATCTGCGATCGATTGGCGCTCGACGCTCGAATCCAGCCTCTGGTGAATCCGTTGATCTCCACGCAACTGCTTTCCGATTCGTTGAGCCTGACCACTGATCAGACGTGGGTCGCCGAGCGCGACGCAGAGATCGTCGGCCATCTCTATGGGGCACTGCTCGAAAGCGAGCCCTACGGCAACGGCGTATGGATCGGACCGGACGGCGCCTCGTTTGAAAACACCGACGTCTTGAGCGAACTGTATAGCGCAGCCGGGGCGTCGTGGATAGAACGCGGCGCGCTCGAGCACTACGTCTGGACCATCGATGACGTCACGTCCACCCAACCCTGGTACGAGATGGGCTTCGCGCGCATGCACATGCGTGGCGTAATGCGACTCGATGACCGCGTCGATCGCCCTCTTCCGGAGGGCTACGCCCTTCGACGCGGCAACTTTGCCGATATCGAGATCGCGGTGGCCCTCGACGACGAACTCGACGCCGTCCAGCGCGTCGGACCGAGTTTCTCCATTGGACTCGATCACGCATCGAAGCGTGACGATCTCATTGAGACTCTTGAGGATCCCGAAGTGCACCACTACATCGTTGAGTTCGAGGATGACGCCGTAGCCCAGTGCATCACGTTCCCGCTGCCACATCGTCGCGGCTCGTTCGAACACACGTTGCACTTAAGCGCGGTCACCGTTGACGCCGCGCATCGACACCTCGGCGTCGGCAGGGCCATGCTCGACGTGGCGCTGCGTGACGCGCGCGACGCCGACTTCGAGTTCGTCGAAACGAATTGGCGCGTCACGAATCGCCGAGCGAGGAACTACTGGCTGGACTATGGATTCGAACCCACCTACGTGCGACTGCATCGCACGATTGGGCTCGGCTAGCTCAACGCGGCTTCGATCGCGCCCACGAGGATCGGGTCTTCCGGTGTGACGGTTGGCGCGAAACGTTGCACTGAGGCGTCGGGGGCGACAAGGAACTTCTCGAAGTTCCAACGAATGTCTCCGGAGTAGCCCTCGGCGTCGGCCGTTTGATTCAACTCGGCATAAATCGGACTCTGGTCCTCGCCATTGACGTCGATCTTCTCGAAGAGCGGGAAGGTCACGCCGTAGGTCGTCGAGCAAAACGTCTGGATCTCTTCGGCCGTCCCGGGCTCTTGTCCCGCGAACTGGTTGCACGGAAAACCGACCACGCTGAAGCCACGGTCCTCGTAGGTCTTTTGCAACTGTTCGAGGCCTTCGTACTGCGGCGTGAGGCCGCACTTGGACGCGACGTTGACGACGAGGACGGTCTTGCCGGCGTAGGGTGCCAACGAACTCGCTTCGCCGTCAAGGTTGTGTATGGGGATGTCATAAATGGTCATTCGGTGACACTATCGGCCGGACGTGCAGCGCGGCGCGCCGTAGGCTGCACGGGTGCGCTGCGTCGTCATCCGTGATGGGAACCTCGAAATCCAAGAGCGCGAGACGCCCAATCCCGGTCCCCTTGACGTCGTGGTTGCGGTGCGCGGTGCCGGGATCAACGCGGCCGACCTCATGCAACGCGACGGCCACTACCCCGCGCCCGAGGGCTGGCCGGCGGACGTACCCGGAATGGAGTTGGCCGGCGTCGTCAGTGCGGTTGGCCAGCGCGTGCACGAACCACTCCTCGGGCGAAGGGTCTGCGCGATCGTCGGAGGCGGTGCGCAGGCGACTCACTGCCTCGTGCCGAGTGAACATCTGCTGTTCGTACCGGATCACGTGAGTTGGGATGAGGCGGGAGGATTCCCCGAAGCATTCACGACCGCCCACGACGCGCTCGTGACTCAAGGTCACCTCGGTGCAGGAGAACGCGTGCTCATCTCCGGTGCGACGGGCGGTGTCGGCATCGCCGCGGTGCAGATTGCGCACGCGCTCGGTGCACACGTCATCGCCGTCACTCGAACGAACGAGCACCACGAGCGCATTCGCGAGTGTGGCGCCGACGAAACCGTCACCCTCGATGCGTTGGGCACCGTGGGACGAGTTGACGTCATCCTCGAACTCGTCGGTGCGGCACACTTGGGTGTCGCCCAAGGACTCCTCAATCCCTTCGCGCGCGTCGTGGTCATCGGAATCTCCGGAGGCGGCAGTCGCGTCGACATCGATCTGCGAGCGTTCATGGGCACCCGTTCGACCCTGACCGGCTCGACGCTGCGCTCGCGGACGCGTAAGGAAAAAGGTGAGGTCGCCGACCGAGTCAGCCAAACGCTCATCCCTCGATGGCGCACCGGCGAGGTGCACGTGCCCGTCGCCCAAAGCTTCGCGCTGCAAGACGTGGCGTTGGCCTACGAGTATTTCGCCCAACCGGGCAAGTTCGGCAAGGTCGTCCTGCGAGTCGAAGAATAAACGTCGTTAGTTTGGCTGCGTGAGTATTTCGGTCCCTCGACCGCATCCGAGTCGTTGTGATCCGTCGCGTTCGGACTACGCCGCGATCATCGCGGCCCACGAAGCCGCCACCATCGCCGGAGAGGCGACGTACCGCGATCCGTCCTCGGGTCTCATGGTCTTGACCGCGGCGACACACGTAGCGCGTGGCACCTGTTGCGACAGCGGTTGTCGCCACTGCCCCTACGTCGAAGCCGGATAACTCTCAGGCACCGCTTCGTCGTGTTGAGCGAGGTGATCCTTGTCGATGTTGACGAGTCCGAAGAACGCCAATGCGGCGATGAAGAGCATCAATGAACCGAAGCGGAACGACTCGTCGTAACCGTGGACGTGCGACGTCGCAATCACCAGCAATTTGGCTCTGGACGATATCGACGGGTGCGCCTTCAGGGCCGCCACCATGAACGCGGTGCCGCTGGAAACGACAATGGTGTTCGCGATCGCGGTGCCAAAGGAACCACCGATCTGCTGGGACGTCGTCAGTACCGCGGACGCGGCGCCGGTGTCCTCGGGCCGCACGTTGAAGAGCGCGGTCGAGGCGATCGAGACGAAGGCGACGCCGAGTCCGAGGCTGGTGACGATCATCGCGGGCATCACACTTGAGACGTATGAGCTGTCGACCTTGATGAACGAGAGATAGAGCATCCCCAGGGCCGCCATAAGATTGCCGGCGGTCGCCAGTGGGCGAGGTCCGATCTTCGGCAGCCACTGGCTGGTCATTCCGGCCGCGACGATGATGCCGAGCGAGAACGGCATGAACAACAGTCCGGTCTTCACGGCCGAGTACTGCTCGACGTTCTGGAAGTAAAACGTCATGAACAGAAACATGCCGAAGAGTCCGAGCCCAACAAAGAGTTGCGCGAGGAACGCGCCGGCCCGCACGCGATCGGTGATCAGGCGAAGCGGCAGCAGCGGTTCCTTGATACGACTCTCGATGACGAAAAAGACCACGAGCAATACTGCGCCGAGAACCAGATACGGCCACGCACTCGTCGAGCCCCAACCATCGGTGGAGGCCTGGGAGACGCCGAAGACGACGCTCAGCATGCCCACCGTCGCCGTGAGCGCGCCCGGAATGTCGTAGTGCGGATGGCCTTCGACCTTGGACTCGCGAACGTTCGGCACGGCCAGTGTGAACGCGATGATCGCCATGGGCGTGTTCACGAAGAGGCACCAGCGCCACGAGAAGTACTGCGTCAAGAGGCCCCCCGCGATGAGGCCGATCGCGCCGCCGACACCGGCGAGGGCGCCGTAGACGCCGAAGGCCTTGGCGCGCTCTTTGGAGTCAGTGAACGTGACCGAGATGAGCGACAGCGCCGCGGGCGCGAGTAGTGCGCCGAAGAGCCCCTGCAGCGCGCGCGCGCCGAAGAGCCACTGTTGATTCTGCGCGAATCCTCCGAGCAACGATGATCCCGCGAAGCCGAGCAACCCAATGAGGAAGGCCCTCTTGCGACCCACGTAGTCGCCGATTCGTCCTCCGAGTAGCAAGAAACCACCGAAGGTCAAGGTGTAGGCGGTGATTGCCCACTGGTAGTTCTTCTGGGCGATGGCCAGACCACCGAGCGCCTTGGGCAGCGACGCGTGCGGGAGCGCGATGTTCACGATCGAGGCGTCGAGGATCACCATCAACTGCGCGATGCCAATGACGACGAGCGCGAACCAGCGTCGCGGATCGGATGTGTCGGCGTGAACGACGTGACTAACTGAAGCGTCCGACATTACACCCCCCGTGAAGTGGTCGTTACAAGAGTCTTGGACTCACCGACCACGCCCAGTGGGCCGTCGCCGATTACAGGAGCGAGCGTAGTGGACTGAAGGGCATGTCGAGAGATTCGGCCACCGGACCGTACGTGACGGCACCCTCGACCACGTTGACGCCCTCGGCGAGCGCGTCATCGGCGAGCACGGCCTCGCGCCACCCGTGACGAGCGAGTTCCATCGCGTAGGGCAAGGTGGCGTTCGCGAGCGCGTAGGTCGACGTGTACGGAAACGCACCGGGCATGTTGGCGACGCAGTAGAAAATTGAACCATTGACCTCAAAGACCGGGTCCGAGTGCGTCGTCGGATGGGTCGCTTCGAAACAACCGCCCTGGTCGACCGAGATGTCGACCAGCACCGAGCCGGGTCGCATCCGCGCTACGAGATCGTTGCTCACGAGCTTCGGCGCCTTGGCACCGACGACCAACACGGCACCAATCACGATGTCGGCGTCGAGGCAGGCGTCTTCGAGCGCGAGGGTCGAGGACGCGATGGTCTGCACCCGTCCGTCGAAATGAATGTCGACTTGGCGCAGTCGCTCGAGGTTGCGGTCGAGGATTTTCACGTTGGCGTGCAGGCCGGCCGCCATCGTCGCGGCCGCGAGTCCCGAAACGCCCGCACCGATGACGACGACGTTGGCCGGCGCGACGCCGGGCACGCCACTGATCAGGGTGCCGTGTCCCCCACCGGGACGCATCAGATGATGCGCGGCCATCAGGGGCGCCATCCGACCGGCGACTTCACTCATGGGCGTGAGTAGCGGTAGTGAATTGTCACGGAGCCGCACCGTCTCGTACGCGATCGCGACGTTGTTCGCCGCGACGAGCGCATCGGTGCAGTCACGCGATGCGGCGAGGTGCAGGTACGTGAAGAGCACCTGATCCTTGTGCGCGCTGAGTCGATGGTATTCGGGCGCGACTGGTTCCTTCACCTTCATCAGCAAGTCGCTCTCGGACCAGACGTCATCGGCCGACTCGACAATGGTCGCTCCGTTGGCCACGTAGTCGGCGTCGACGATCGATGAGCCGACGCCGGCGCTACGTTCGATGAGCACCCGGTGACCGGCACCGGTCAGTTCTCGCGCGCCTGCGGGCGTCAGCGCCACGCGATACTCGTCGGTCTTTATCTCTTTTGGTACTCCGATGATCATCGTTGATCACCCTTTCTGGTTTAGAGGGGCCCCATCCACGGTAGCCACTGGTCAAGAACGTGCGCCAGCGAGTAACACTGCACTCAGACGGCGTTACTGGCTCTGGGTGCCGAGCGACGTGACGACATCTTCAATCAACCTCACGACTCGATGTTGTGCATCACGTGCTTGACGCGCGTATAGTCCTCGAAGCCGTACATCGAGAGGTCCTTGCCGTAGCCGGACCTCTTGAAACCACCGTGGGGCATCTCGGCGACGAGTGGGATGTGCGTATTCACCCACACACACCCGAAGTCGAGGTCCCTCGTGAAGCGCATGGCACGTCCGTGGTCGCTGGTCCATACCGACGACGCCAGTCCGTAGTCGACGCCGTTCGCCCACGCGAGCGCTTCGGCCTCGTCGCTGAACTTCTGCACGGTGATCACTGGCCCAAAGATCTCACTCTGAATCATCTCGTCGTCTTGGCGTAAATCGGCAACGACCGTCGGTTCGATGAAGTAGCCAGTGTCGCCGACCTGGTGACCGCCGGCGGCCACCGACGCGTGTGCGGGCGCGCGACCAAGGAATCCGGTGACACGCTGGAACTGATTCACGTTATTGACCGGTCCAAAAAGTGCATCGTCGTTATCGGGTTGTCCGATCACGGTGTTCCTCGCCTGTTCGGCGAGCGCGTCCACGAAATCGCCGTAGACCTTTGATCCGGCGAGCACGCGAGTGGCCGCGGTGCAGTCCTGACCGGCGTTGAAGTAACCGGCGACCGCGATGTTCTCAGCGGCCGAGGCGACATCGACGTCGTCGAAGACGATGACCGGCGCCTTGCC
>Ga0182030_10015429_pt1 | contig 14970 bp, 11 predicted proteins | sample 812S3MmetaG_FD_121299 | JGI IMG/M metagenome (GOLD analysis project Ga0182030, IMG submission 121299) | Permafrost microbial communities from Stordalen Mire, Sweden - 812S3M metaG (Illumina Assembly) | ecosystem: Environmental > Terrestrial > Soil > Wetlands > Permafrost | place: Sweden... | reverse complement strand
TCAAACCGCCGCAGTCGGTACTTTTATAAAGTTAAGTGCATCGGGATTTTCAATCGACGAAGTATCGCCAACCGCTTGCCCCAGATAAGCCCTGCGAATTGAACCGCGGACGATTTTACCGGAGCGCGTTTTGGGCAAAGCTGGCAGTTGATGAATTTTTTCTGGCTTCAACACTGCACCCAATCGCTGACCAATGAGGGCCTTTAATTCTGCTTCAATTGATTCGTCGTATTTTTCATTTGGTCCAAGAACAATGAAACAAATCAGTCCCTCGCCTTTAATTTCATGCGGCACGCCGATAACCGCAGCCTCTGCGACTTTGGCATGTTCGACCAGAATCGACTCGACTTCTCCGGGTCCGACCCGCTTGCCAGCGACCTTGATGGTGTCATCAGAGCGACCAAACAAAAACCACGAACCGTCTTCGTCAATCTTGGCCCAGTCGCCGTGATACCAGACACCAGGAAACTTGCTGAAATAAGTGTCGATATATCGCTCGGAGTCGCCAAGAAAACCTTTGGTCATCGATGGCGACGGTTTTTTGCAGACAAGATGTCCAATTGAATTGTAAACAGCATTGCCGGCCTCGTCAAATACATCGATAGCCATACCCAATCCAGGAGCACCCAGAGAGCAAGCCTTCAATGGCATTACAGGTAGTGGCAAAAGCAAACAACCAACGACTTCTGTACCGCCAGATATATTGATAATCGGGCAGCGCCTACCACCGACTTTATCGAAGAACCACATATAACTATCTTGATCCCAGGGCTCACCGGTCGAACCGAGCATGCGCAATGAACTCAAATCATGTTTTTTCACCCATGATTCATCTTCTGCCTTAAGCACTCTGATTGCCGTTGGGCTGACACCTAAAGTGCTGACTTTATGCTTTTCGACGATTTCCCAGATTCTATCAGGGTGAGGATAAGTCGGAGCGCCCTCAAAAATGACCATTGTGCCGCCCCAGAAGGAGACGCCCATCATTTCCCATGGTCCCATCATCCAGCCAATATCTGTTACCCAGAAAAATACATCTTCTGGTTGAACATCAAAAGAAAAACCAAGTTCTTTAGCAATCTGAGCCATAGCACCAGCGTGCGTGTGAACACAACCTTTTGGCTTACCGGTAGTACCTGATGTATATAGATACATTGATGGATGTTCAGCCGGCAAATCCATTCGAGTCGGCAAAGGCTCAACCGATTCCATAATTTCGTGGAACCAGATATCTCGCTTTTCATCCCATTTGACGTCTGCATTGCAATGTTTCAAAACGACTACATGCTCAAGCAGGGGCAAAGCGGCTGCAGCAATGTCAGCATCACCTTTAATATTGATTTTCTTGCCTTTGCGCAAACCAGCATCTGACGTGAACAAAACGCGAGCCTTGGCGTCATCCATGCGACTGGTCAAAGCCTGAGCGCCAAAACCACTAAATACTGGCACTGCGACAGCGCCATATTTAAGGCAGCCAAATAACACTGCCACTACTTCCGGTACCATCGGCATATAAATACCGACAGCGTCTCCCGCTTTGACATTAAGCTTTTGCAGTACTGCTGCTACTCGCCCGGCCATATCATTTAATTCACCGTAAGTTAAGGAACGGCTGGAGGATTGCTCTCCCTCCCAGATCAAGGCAATATGGTCGCGACCAACCGAACGACGCGCTCCGGCTTGCTTGCCAGCTTCTAGATGCCAGTCCAGGCAGTTATAGGCAGCGTTGAATTCGCCACCAGCAAACCACTTCGTCCAGGGAAAGCCTTCTGTTGTGTCCTGCAAAGTATCATAGGGTTTGTGCCACTGGAAACCCATAAACTCCAGAGCATTCTGCCAGAACCAGTCGGTGTCTTCTGTTGAGCGCGTGATCAACTCTTTCCAGTCTTTCACACCCACTTTTTTCATGAAGTCGACGATCCGACAATTGAGATATTCGCCGCTTGGTTGCCAAATTACGTTAGTCATGGTCGTGTTCATTTACCATTTACTCGCATGTTGTGGGAATGAGATATCGATTCTACTACCTTGACACCGCGCTTGAGACGTTCGATCATTTCGAAGCCTAGCTTTTTGCCCGGTTTTGAATGAAATATAAGCAGAAATTTTTGCAATGCTGATTGGCGTCGCTTGCCTAGTAGTCTTTTTATTGATGGCCCTCCTCATGTATTCGAGGAGGCTGTCCGCGTTACTGGCACTGCCTTTGATGGCCATTGTCATCGCCGTAATTGCTCAAATTCCAGCTCCAGAAATTGTTTCCAAGATATTAAATGAAGGCGCGTTAAAGTTGAACGCCACTTACACGACCACCATGTTCGGGGCCATGCTTGCTGAATTGATGAACAAACAGGGCATCGCCAAGTCTCTGGTGCGCTGGGTAGCGGAGTTCGCTGGCGACAACCCTTTCCTATTAGCAGTCATTTTGACTCTTACCACCGCCCTTTTATTCTCCACCCTGGGCGGTCTGGGGGCAGTGATCATGGTCGGGACAATCGTCTTACCTGTGATGCTTTCATTAGGAATTGCTAATATCGTCGCCGGTTCGCTATTTCTCTTTGGTATTAGTCTTGGTGGCTTGTTCAATATCGCTGGATGGCAACTCTATTCAGACGTGCTCAAAATTCAGCCAAGCACGATTATCGCCTTTGTCGTGCCGCTTTCGCTAATTACAGCTTTTTCGATTCTGTGTCTATTGGCGCTCGAATTACGTAACTGGAAAAACTGGAAATATTTGGTCGCTTTCGGTTCGCTTCTTGCAGCGGCCGGGTTCTGGATCTACAAAAACCATACTCAGGAAACAGCATCAACCACTGCCCCCTTATGTGATAGCAACTCAGTTGTTGCCTTTGGAATTCTTCTTTTAATTCTTGGGGCAATCGCTCTTTTCAGACAAAAAGCAGACGCTCAGGAAAATCCTGGCATAGCCTTAATTACTCCGCTTGTGCCATTGTTTCTGGTGCTTTGCTTTCACTGGGCCTTTATACCGGCCTTCATGGCAGGACTAGCTTTTGGCACTCTGGTAACGTGGAAGCGTAACTCTATAAATATTCTCACTCGCTCAATTATCGATGGAATCACAGCGGTAATTCCAGCCGTATGCTTGATGATGGGAATCGGTATGTTAATTAGCGCAGTCAGCCATAAAGCTGTGACAGCATCAATACAGCCAATTTTGACCGAAGTGATTCCAACGCATGCTTTGCCTTACGTCATCGTATTTTCTTTGATTGCACCTCTTGCACTTTATCGCGGTCCTTTAAGTCTCTGGGGAATGGGATCGGGACTGGTATCACTGGTGCAAAAAGCAACCGCTTTAACAAGCCCAGCCATAATGGCTATGCTTTTATCTGTGGGCACCCTGCAGGGTGTTTGCGATCCGACTAACACTCAAAACATCTGGGTCGCAACTTATCTTGGCACTGACACCCAGGTAATTTTAAAAAAGACTATCCCATACGCATGGGTGATTGCTGTTGGTGGTTTGATTCTGGCGGTAGCATTTGGCTATGTGCCGATTTGAGATAAAAGAAAATGTCGCCATCTGAAAGTTCAACAGAAAATTCAACAGAAAAAAAAGTGCGAATCGGCATTGACGTCGGTGGCACATTCACACATGCAGTTGCTTTGGATTCACTGACTTTGACACTGCTCGGTCATGTCAAAGTGCCAACCACCCATCAAGCAAAAGAGGGAGTAGCTCTTGGGATTGTGCAATCTCTGGAAAAATTACTGGCCGAAGCGCAGGTTCAACCATCTCAAGTCTCATTCATCGCTCACAGTACAACACAAGCGACTAATGCCTTATTAGAAGGAGATGTAGCCAAAGTGGGCATCATTGCCATCGGCAGTGGCGCAAGCGCCTTGATGGTAAAACAGGCAAGCAATCTAGGCAAAGTCGAAATAGCAGCCGACAAATTTATTGAAACAGTTTTTCGATTTATTGATTCCAGCAAAACCCTCGACGACGATTCAATCAAAAAGGCGTTGAGCGAACTTACGGAAAAAGGATGCCAGGCAATTACCATAACGGAAGGTTTTTCCGTAGACAATCCTGCAAATGAAAATAAAGTCCTCGGCATGGCCCGGTCAATGGGACTTTTAGCGACGTCAGGCGCCGAAGTCAGTCAGCTTTATGGTCTGAAAGTTCGTACACGGACAGCTGTGATCAATGCTTCAATGCTGCCCAAAATGCTCGATAGCGCCAATATGACAGAAAGCAGCGTCAGAGCAGCTGGCATTTCCGCGCCATTGATGATTATGCGCTCTGACGGCGGGGTCATGGACATCGAAGCTATGCGCAAACGACCGATTTTGACCATGCTTTCGGGACCAGCGGCTGGTGTTGCAGCGGCAACAATGTTCTTGCATATCTCAGACGGCATTTTTATAGAAGTGGGTGGCACCAGCACAGATATTTCGGCTATAGCCAATGGCCGAGCGCTAATCAAAGGCGGCGAAGTAGGCGGCAATAAGGTCTATATGCGCACACTCGATGTGCGCACGCTTGGTGTCGCCGGTGGTTCTATGCTCAGAGTCAACGGGCAAAAAATTATCGATGTCGGTCCGCGCAGTGCTCATATCGCAGGGCTTGGTTATGTCTCGTTCGTCGACAGTCTCACATCGCCGTCCTTAGAAACAATACGACCTTTGAATTCCGGACCATCCGATTATGTGGCAATTAAGTCGGATTCGGCAGTTGCCAATTTATGTCTGACTCCCACTTGTGCCGCAAATTTGCTAGATTTAGTTCCAGTCGACAATTGCGCTGTCGGGAACATTCAGCCAATTACCGAAGCATTTGATTTGCTGGGCAAAAAGTTGTCTAAATCAGGCAAAGAAACTGCGGAAGAAATTTTGCATATTGCCGCGCAAAAATGTATTCCGACCATAAAAGCAATGCTTAAAGAATACAAATTAGATAAAGAGATGGTCACATTAGTGGGAGGCGGTGGCGGAGCTGCAGCCATTGTTCCAGCGGTGGCCAAAGAACTGAAAATGAAATTCGAAATTGCCAAACATGCTGATGTAATTTCAGCTATTGGCGTCGCTTTAGCATTGATTCGCGAAACAGTTGAACGGCAGATTGCTAACCCAACAAAAGAAGACATCTTGCGCCTGAGGCACGAAGCAGGCGAAGCTGTGATGAAAATGGGGGCAGAGCCTTCAACAGTAGAAGTGCATTTAGAAATCGACAGTCGAACCAGTATTGTACGTGCCACTGCTTATGGTGCGACAAAAATTTCGCAAACCGATACGCAAAGCCAAATTCTTAGTGTTGATCAAATGGTCGAAATTGCGGCGCGCTCGCTCAAAATGCAGCCGAGCGAATTGAAAAAAGAGGCTGATACCAGTTTCTTCCAGGTCTTTTCGGCAAAAAAGGAATTAAAACAATTACTTGGTTTACTGAAACGACAGGTGACAACCTACAGAGTGATTGATCAAGCTGGCAGTGTGCGTCTACAAAGTCAAAACGGTCAAGTCGCTCAATGCAGCGTCAGTCAAGCGGAAGGCACCATAGTCACATTGACAGAAAAATACGCGAATTGGGGCGATGCTGGCAAAGTCATTCCGAACATACTTTTATTGCAGGGCGCCAAGATCATCGACTTGTCAGGACTGCTAGATACAGAACAGGTGCTGGCTGTGGCGAAAACAGAATTAGAAAATCTTCCAACTGATGAGAAAATCGTCGTTCTTGCTCAGTTGAGTCACTAATAATATGGAATTTTGCTTGATGAAAGACTTTCAAAAAGATTTTCAAAAACAATTTAGAAAAGGGATCTGTGAATTTAATTCAGGGCATTATTTCGATTGCCATGAAACGCTTGAGGCCATCTGGATGACTTTTGATGGCACTGAGCGAGAACTTATCCAGGGTTTGATCCAGATTTCAGTAGGATACTTTCATCTCTCCAGGAATAACCAAGTGGGAGCCTTGAAACTCTTCAAACGAGGTCTTTTGAGAATCGACAAATATCCTGACAAAACCTTATCAATTGGCGTACAAGAGCTTAGTCAAGCAGTGCAAAAGACAGTAAAAAATCTAAACTGCAAGGACAATTTGCAAAAAAGCGGGCACATAGTTGGCACAGAATACATTGACTACCCGGTGATCAAATTTGACTGGGCATAAAGTTGTTCAAAAGCTTTGAAGCAGCTATTATCTCAGGGCTTGCTACACTGCAATAGCCATAGTCTCTAAACCAGCCTAGGCCAGCCTCAAGAAAGTCAGAACCATTGAAAACCAGTCACAATATTTTAGTAGTGGATGATGAACAAGCACACACAATGCTTATCTCCGAACTACTGCGTAAAGCAGGCTACGCCGTAGCTTCAGCCACCGACCCTTTTAAAGCTTTGGCTGCGGCCAAAGTTCGTACTCCCGATCTGGTCGTACTCGACCTTCATATGCCACTCATGGGGGGAATGGACGTTTTTGACCGGCTCAGAGCACAAGAGCGCACACGTCACATTCCTATAATATTTCTTGGTGGAAAAGATAAAGTAATTCCGCCCTTTAAACTTGACGAGCCAAATAGCGAAGACGTTCTCTTCAAGCCCTTCGAGCCCAATGAACTGCTGTCTCGGGTGCGCAGTCTGCTAAAAGTAAAAGCTCTCAGAGACGAACTCAGACGTAAAGAGGAGCAAATCAACGAACTCAGCCTCGTTGATTCCCTGACCAATTTAAAAACTCCAAGATATTTAGAAGAGTATATGCGCAGCGGTCTAAAACAAGCCAGACGCTACAACTTGCCACTGAGCGTGGTGGTACTTGAAATCGATCAACTGCATGAAATTGTTGGCGCTATTGGTCAAACAGCAACTGACGCCATCATCTCCAATCTGGCCAAACTTTTAAATCAACAAATGCGTGATTCAGACATTATTGTCAGGACCGGACTTTTTGAATTTACAATCGTTTTGCCGGCGACCAATGTGCAAGGTTGCATTGAAGTTGCCGAGCGGCTGCGCAATCGTATAGTCATGAACGATTTTCACGGGGCCAAGCAAGAACTGGCCATTACTGTCAGTCTGGGCATCTGTGAATTCAAACGCGAGATGGATGACGAAGGTCGGACGCTCATGTCGCACGCCCGAGCAGCGCTGGCTCAAGCCCATCAAAGCGGCGGAAATCTCACTCTCAAAGCCGAATAGTTTTCGCTGGATTTAAGTCTTACATGCTAAAATTTCTGGCATATCGGGGCGTAGCGCAGCTTGGTAGCGTGTCCGTTTCGGGTGCGGAAGGCCGGAGGTTCAAATCCTCTCGCCCCGATTTTTTCCTCACCAGAACAAGCTTACTGATCAAGATCTTTTGGCAGGCTAATGCTCTCTTATCTTCGCGGCAAGATTCATTCTAAAGAGATAAGTGGCGGTCCAGTCGATAAATTAGTCATGGAAGTCGGCGATATCGGCTTCGAATTATCTGTTTCACGACGCACTTTGACACTGCTTGGTCAGCCAGGTGACGAAGCCACAATCTACACGGCTTTAAGCATTCGCGAAACAGAATGGAATATTTTCGGTTTTGCCTCAATCGATGAAAAGCAGATGTTCACTCTATTGCAATCAGTAACTGGCATCGGTCCAAAGTCTGCGATCGCCCTCGTTGGCACACTGGGACCGCAACAGCTGGCGGCGGCCATTCTCAGTGACGATCAAAAAATGATTACCCAGGCTCCAGGGGTGGGAGCCAAAGTGGCTCAACGCATCATTTTAGAATTGAAAACAAAAGTGCAAGAGTGGCAAAGTCAAAAAGGTGTCGAAGGCATCCCGAAAGGTTCAGCCTACAGCGCTGCAACAGAAGAGGTTCGCTCAATACTGGAAGGGCTTGGATACACGCCTTCAGAAATTGCGAACGCCTTGAAAAAAGCTCAAGATGAAGCTGTCGACAACGATGTTGAACTGCTGGTGCGATTCAGCTTAAAGACACTCGGAGCGGCCGCTAAGTCTTGAAATATTGTTTGCAGCAGCAGCAATTGGACTAATCTGTGAAAGCATCAGAGCACTTTGTCAAAGCTTTAAAGCCTGGTCTGACCAAAGCTTTCTTTATATTTGCAATTCTTTCAATACCTGCATTTGGTATCAAATGGGGTGTCAGCCATAGAGACTTTGCCTGGGTACATTTTTTTCAAAAAGCAGCCTTCATCAAATTCTCACCAGATTCAATGATCTGGTCCGATACTTTTAGCATCAAGGTACCATGGCAGGAAAAAGCAGCACTTCTAATATGCACTTTTTTTGCTGTATACATTTTTGTGCAACTGGCAGCCAATATTTTCAACGACGAAAAAATAACATTTACTCAAAAACGTTACTGGCAAACGCCTGATCACATATTCACTTTTACAAGCTACGCCTTTCTTTTTTTGTATGTTGCCGCTTGCGCATTGTGTGAAAGGACAAACCTGGGCGTTCTCACAATCGAATACAATATCGCTTCCATTTACAGAGACGCAGGTGTTGCGGTTCTGGTCATTGTCCTTGCATTTTTAAGTCGCTTTTTAGTCAAGCAGGCAAGCTTCAACGGCATGCTCACGCGCGATGATGTTGCTCATACTTTCCGGTATCTGGTCGCCGCTCTTGGAGCTGTGGCCATGTGCTTTGCCACATGGTTGCCTTTTTTTGCGCTGCCTGGCGCCTTGATCATGGTGCGCTTTGCCCTTGGTCGCATCAAAGAAATCGATTATATTCGCTCTCAATTTGCACAGCCCATTTATGCCGATTGTGATGACATTGAAAAAAAGGCTGATTCCGCCTAAATCACGCTCTTAGAACTATTCATTGACATAGAAATTCTTGCTGACAGGATTGCGTCCTAGATTTTCCCAACTGGCAGAAGCTGCCACCGTCAATGGCACCGGGCCGTTTAAGCCGGGTACTTTGCCTTTGTTAGGATGGTCGGGATCCTCGACGCCTGGCAAACGAACTAAGAACATAGGCTGAATCTCACAATCTACTGAAACCTGCATGACATAACTAATTGGCGCATTGCGTCCATTTGGCAGCCAGTCATTAGTCAATTCGCCAGGTTTTTCAGCGATGAATTCCATTTTCGGAACTGCCCGTACGGTACTGGCAATCAAACGACACTTCATATTGAGTGGTTTAACACCACCGATGCGAATAAGTTTGGTTTCTAAAGAAGGGTCAGCCTGCAACTTAGCAAGGGCCTGGCTATAAGTCTCACACAATGACAATTGCCTGGCGTAGCTTTGAATCAATTCTTGTGCAAGCAACCAGCGAATCGGCAAAATTCCAAGATCCATTAGAGGCACGAAAAAGCACATGAACAAAAGCGCCAAAGCCGCTGCAAACTCGGTCATTTGCGCGCCACGCTGCCCTCTTGTATACGATTTTTTCACGGCTTGCCTTACCTTTCAGGTACAATGAAACTAGCAAATTCGCCACGCATTATTATGCCTCAGAATAGCATGGTGTCATGAAAAGCTCGAAGAATCGTCGTAGAAACAGTCAAGGCAGTATTTTCAGTATGATTGCCATGCTTGCAGGGCTCGGTGTATTTGCCGCCATGTGCGCATTTGCCTGGTATATGCTTTTCGCCCAACAAAAAAGCGGGCAGTCTGACACTGATAACGTCGCCCTGACTAGCGCCAAGTTTCTCAATGATGGAGACAGAATCGGTCAGATGAACAACGTAGTGGAGCGTTGCCGCGAATTAGTCTTCATTTCGCGTACAAATAAAGCGGCTGCCGATAACCTGGGTGTGGAGATGTACCAGCCTCTGGCCCAGCAGCTGCTGGACGAATCGCGAGCTAATTCGAGCCTCGTCGAGGCCGAACGCCAGAATCAAATTAAACTCGCCATAAAAAATGTGCAGACTTATGTCTCTCAATACAATATGACTCAACGCACAGGCAGCAAATTGAAATTACCCTGGGTACAGACTGCTTTTCCAGAAATCAATGCAGTCTACATGGGCTCTATTTCCGGTATCGAATGCAATGTCGAAAATTTGCAGGTTTTTCCTGGTCTGCGCGACTATGACCTGCAAATGCAATACATTCAACCTGGTAGCAATCTTTATCGCGGCAATCTGGATGCCAAATTACCGGCCCCGGACAATGACTTGACCTTTAAACTATCCTCTTTGCCAACTGACGTCGGAGGCACCGTCACTCCTGTGCGTCTGACCAATCCAGATGTCTTTTTAAATCCGACTCAAATTATGACCACCATGCAAGAAACTGGACAGCGCCCCGAGCAATTGCCAGGCGCATTGCAAATTGTCGAGTCTATGGACGTTGCTTCAAACGGCAATAAAGCAGCAATTCGCCTCAGTTCGACCGCCACCGCTGATGGTGCACTCCCCCCGCCCTGACGCTTGAACGAGATAAAACTTGTAGAGCAGCAGATAATCAGTTTATGGTCCAATACACGGAAAAAGCACAAGCTCTTGCTAGGCTGCCAAGAGGAGGCTACAATAAGTTCAGTAGACCGGAAATCTTATTCTTCTTCGAACAGGGCAATTATTTCAATGGTTGGCAATGGCTGGTAAAAATCAGAGGCAAGGCACAATGAACGACAAAATCGAAAAGCACAACACCTTGGAGACAATCAAGGGAGCAGGGCAAAAAATTGTCGCTGTGGCTTTTCTGGTCAGCTCAATCAATCTCATGTCGCCGCTGAGCGCTCACGCTCAATTATCTGGAGCACCGGCGCCATCAAGGGGAACCGAACCTGGCGGTCCGAATATCAAGCCTGATCAAGCAATTTTATTCATCAACCCAAAAGCTAAGCCATTACCCCTGCAACAGTCTCTGAAAAAACTGGGTGCAACCAAAATTGACACGATGGGCAATATCTGGCTGGTGCATGTAGGAGGCGCTGAAGCAGCAGTTGCCCTGGCTAAGAAAGACGCCAATTTTCTCGGCGCCCAGGTCAATCATGTTTACTACCCTCAATTTACGACCAAACCTGATGATCCAGGCTTTGCTTACGGTCAACAAAGTTATCTGCAGCAAATGAATGTGCCAGCATCGTGGGGCGCAGGTGCTGCAGGCAGCGGCGTGAAAATAGGTATTCTGGACACTGGCATCGACAGTAACAGTCCTGAGATGGCCGATCGCCTGGCTGATCCGGGAATGAACGTGCCATTGAAAAAAATCGGAGGGCAAGAAACGTCCACCTCATTTGGTCACGGCACCTTTGTTGCTGCTTTGCTGGGCTGTGCCACCAACAACGGCAAAGATTTTGCTTCGCCTGCTTTTGAATCAGGGCTTATTCCAGTCGTCGTCACAGACAGCACCGGCAACGCCACTGAATGGAATATTGTGCGCGGTCTGCGCTACATCAAGAAAAAAGGTTGTGCGATAGCCAATCTTAGTTATAACGCCAATCCGCCGAATTCAATTTCGGATCCAGGTCCTAGTTTTCTGCATCACGCGCTCAAGCATTTTGGCGGGCTTGTGTTTGTCGCAGTTGGAAATGGCGGAATGCAAGATGAAAAGGCAGAACCGAGAGTGGGGCTTGTGCCGGTTGGCGGCGTAGACCCGAACTCTAATCCTTCGTCTTTTTCAAATTATGGCAGCCACGTCATGTTCTGCGCCCCGGCTGAAAATATCAACAACACTGGTATTGGTGGCGCAGTTTATGTGGGTGCTTCGGGCACTTCCTTTGCCGCCCCACTAGTTGCAGGCATCTTCGCTCAGCTCGTGGCAGCCAATCCTAAGCAACCGCTTACGACTGTATTGCAACTGATGCAGAGCACAGCGACGCATCCTTCAGGCTTCGATACAACCAAGTATGGTGCAGGCATACCAGATGCCGGAGCCGCTATCGCAAAAAGCGACATCAAATAAGGGCTGCAAATTCGTTCTGAATCAGTAGTTTGATGAGAAATTCTCAGAAAAGTCCTACTTTTCTTAACTGCTGGCCATAATGAGAATTTTGGTCAACAAAGCTTTTCTTGCGAAGAAGCGCATCGACAGGCGCTTTTAGATAGATGAGCGATCTGTAATAAATAATTTGTAGATATCAAGAGGTCCGCCCCCTTGGGAAGCCCCTACAATAAATCCATCGGCACCGCAGGCAATAGAACTGCCGGTGGTGCACTAGATGGCGGGTTGCCGGCACTCTGTATAGAAGCCGTCCGTAGACACCGCTCGACATAAGACTCAAGCCACTAAATCGCTGCAAAGCATTTTAAATCCGAATCTCGGCTTTATACAGTTAGTAAACCTGGGTCAAATCAACAAGAGGAATAGCTACGAATGAATGAGACCACCCTGACCAATGATGAGCGCGAATGTCTTCGCACATGGATGCGGCAGGCAATTGCTCAAATCGAAACTCAAGAAGCCACGACTCGTTTTATCCAAAGTCGTAAAATCCTGGAGGGCGCACCTCAGGTGCACCGCGAATCAGTTACACGCAGACGCGGCCGTCGGACAGTTGTAACCAGCCACGACAAAGAGCTTGTCAACTAGACCAGGACCGGATCAGTACAAACTAGGTTTTTTGAAAAGACCAGCGCTAATCGCTGGTCTTTTCTCTTTTCAGGATTAATTCACTTCGAAGTATATGTCTTTGTTCAAAAAGACGTATAGACAATTGAACTTTGAGCTATTAAAGAGCGTCTTTTAATGGGTAAAAAGTTAGAATGAAGATTGAAGATTGAAGATTTGCCTTGAGGCATCAAGGTCGTTTGACAACGACCTCACGCTCAAGCAATCAATAGAGGTAATTTTCGATGCCGCCTAGACCATTCGTCCCACTTCATCTGCACACCGAGTATTCCTTGCTCGACGGAGCAACTGGCGTAAAGGAACTCGTCAAAAAAGCGAAAGCAGAAAATATGCCCGCTGTTGCAATAACAGATCATGGTGTCATGTATGGTGCAGTAGAGCTGACGAAAACTTGCCATGAAATGGGTGGCGTCAAGCCTATTATTGGCTGTGAAGGCTATATCATCGATGGCAACATCAAAGACAAAACTGCGCGCCAACATCTGCACCACATTACGATGTTAGCTCAGAACAAGACTGGATATAGCAATCTGGTGCGATTGAATTCGCGCGCCCACATTGAAGGGTACTATTACAAGCCACGCATCAATAAAGAGATGCTGGCCGATCAAAAAGAAGGATTGATCATTCTTTCTGGCTGTCTGGGAGCCGAACTCAGTCAATTCATTCTCAAAGACAATTATGAAAAGGCCAAAGAATCTGCTAAATGGTACAAGGAAATTTTAGGCGACAACTATTATCTAGAAATTCAAGATCACGGCTACGCAGAAGATCGAAAAGTCAATCGTTATCTGGTGCAACTCAGTAAGGAACTTGGCATTAAGTTAGTTGCTACCAACGACAGTCACTTCACCGATAAAGATGATGCAGTTGCTCATGATTGCCTGCTCTGCATTCAAATGGGCAAGCTTGTCACCGACGCCAATCGCATGAAATTCTCCGGTTGGGAATACATCAAAAATGGCGATGAGATGAGTTACTTATTCCGCGACCATTTAGACACAGAGCACATCGAAGAAGCGCTGCGCAATACTTTAGAAATCGCCGACAAAATCGAAACTATCAAACTGGCAGGCGATCCAAGACTACCTGTCTTTCCGATGCCGCCAGGACACTCGGCAGAAACCTTTTTGAACGAATTGGTTTTCGAAGGTCTTAAGAAACGTTATGACGGAGTAATTTCGGACGAACATTCAAAGCGCGCTCATATCGAACTGAAAGTGATCGAAGACATGAATTTCGCTTCGTACTTTTTGATCGTTTCAGATTTTATTCAACACGCTCGAGACAAAGGTATTCCAGTTGGTCCAGGTCGTGGCTCCGCCGCTGGCAGTCTTGTCGCTTATGCGCTCGGCATCACAAACATCGACCCAATTAAATACAATCTGCTCTTCGAACGATTCCTCAATCCAGAACGTAAATCGATGCCAGATATAGATACGGACTTTTGTATCGAAAGGCGCGATGAGATCATCAAATATACATCAGAAAAATATGGTGCCGACCGCGTCGCTCAGATCATTACATTCAATAGAATGACCAGTAAAGCCGTTCTTAAAGATGTCTCGCGCGTTCTTGAATATCCTTTTGCTGAATCGACCAAGTTAGCAAAAATGGTGCCAGTCGTTCGTGGTAAACCGTGCCCTCTCGATGAGATGGTTTCTGATAATCCAGAATTTAAAAAAATCTACGAAACAAGCGATGAAGCCCGCCAGGTTATTAACCTCGCCAGAAAACTGGAAGGCACGAACAAGACTTTTGGCATGCACGCAGCTGGTGTAGTTATTTCCGACGTGCCCTTAGAAGAGCTGGTGCCCGTACAAAAGAACAATGACGGCACAGTCATTGCCCAATATTATATGGAAGACATAGCCTATATCGGGCTGGTCAAAATGGACTTCCTCGGGCTTCGCAACCTGACGATGATCGACAAAGCAGTCAAGATCATCAAAAAAGTCTATGACATCGACATCGTACCGGATTTGATTCCTTTAGATGATGCGGCGACTTTTCAGACGGTCTGCAACGGCGACCTCTCTGGAATTTTTCAGCTAGAAACGTCATCGGGCATGCGCCAGGTCGCGCGCGATATGAAGCCGACGAACCTGGAAGACTTATCAGCTTTGATTGCCCTTTATCGTCCAGGTCCACTGGACTCGGGCATGATCGACAAATTCATCGATTGCAAAAACGGCAAGACCAAAATCACTTATGTCACACCTTTGCTGGAACTTATCCTCAAAGACACATACGGACAGATCGTCTATCAAGAACAGATTATGCAAATCGCTCAGAGACTGGGCGGTTATAGTCTCGGTCAAGCCGACTTGCTCAGACGAGCGATGGGTAAGAAAAAACCCGAAGAAATGGAAAAGCAGCGCGAAATCTTCGTCGCAGGCTCAATCAAAAATGGCGTCAGTGCAGAAATCGCCAATAACCTCTTCGACGTCATGGTGCAATTTGCTGAATATTGCTTCAACAAATC
>Ga0182030_10015421_pt1 | contig 14974 bp, 13 predicted proteins | sample 812S3MmetaG_FD_121299 | JGI IMG/M metagenome (GOLD analysis project Ga0182030, IMG submission 121299) | Permafrost microbial communities from Stordalen Mire, Sweden - 812S3M metaG (Illumina Assembly) | ecosystem: Environmental > Terrestrial > Soil > Wetlands > Permafrost | place: Sweden... | reverse complement strand
GCGTTGATCGCCATACCCTCCACGGCCCCGTAGGCGTCGAGCATGGCTTCGGCCACTGTGGGATGCGCGTGGATGGTGAACATCATCTCTTCTACCGTACCTTCGAGCTCCAGCACGGCGACGGCTTCCGCGATGATTTCGGTCGCGATGGAACCCACAATATGCACGCCCAGAATCTCGCCATATTTAGCGTCGGAAACAATCTTCACGAAACCATCGTGGCTGCCCAGAATCGTCGCCTTGGAGTTGCCGGCAAACGGAAACTTGCCCACCTTCACTTCGTGGCCTTTTTCTTTCGCCTGCGCCTCCGTGAGCCCTACTGAACCAATCTGCGGCTCGCAATACGTGCAGGCCGGAATCCGATCTCGGCGGACGGGCTTGAACGTCTTTCCCGCAATCTTCGCGACGGCCACCAGGCCGCTCATGCCGCCTACGTGCGCCAGCTGCGGCAATCCAGCCACGATGTCGCCAATGGCAAACACACCCGGTTCGGCTGTCTCCTGCGCTTCGTTCACTTTCACAAATCCGCGATCGAGTTCAACTTTGGTTTTTGCGATGCCAATGTCCGCGGTGCGCGCTGAGCGTCCGACCGCAACAAGCACCTTTTCAGCTTCTTTGACCTGGGCCATGCCGTTCGCGTCGACATAGCTCACCTTTACACCGGTCTCGGTCTTCTCCACCCGCTCCACCTTCGCGCCGAGGTTCACATCGATCCCGCGCTTCTTGAAGACGCGCGCCAGCTCCTTCGAAATCTCTTCATCTTCCGCAGGCACCATGCGCGGCAAAAACTCCAGAATCGTCACCTCGGCGCCAAATGTTCTGAAGATGGAGGCAAACTCGACGCCCACCGCGCCCGCTCCAATCACAATCAGCGACTTGGGGGCCTGCTCCAGCGCGAGAATCTCGATATTGGTCAGAATCCGATCGTCGGCCTTGAGTCCCGGCAGCAATTTGGCCTCGGAACCCGTGGCCAGAATCACATTCTTCGCTTGCACCTGGCTAACCTTCCCGTCGGGTCCAGTCAAATCAAGCGTGTGAATGCCGCCGACCGCTGGCCCGGTCAAGCGCCCGTAGCCCCGCAGGCGGGTCACCTTGTTTTTGCGGACCAGGAAGTCCAGACCCTTGGTGTGCTTGGTAACAATGCCATTCTTGCGCGCCTGCACGGCGGCCCAGTCCAGCGTGGGAGTTCCGATGCCGCCAATCCCAAACTCCGCAGCGTGCTGCAGGTGATCCCAGATCTCGGCGTTGAACAGGAGCGCCTTGGTGGGAACACAGCCCACATGAAGGCACGTTCCACCCAGTCTGTCAGACGACTCGATCAGCGCTACCTTCAGCCCGTACTGGCCGGCCCGAAATGCCGCTGTATAACCCCCTGGACCGCCGCCCAAAATCGCCACATCAAAGATTGTCTCTGCCACACGCTTCTCCATTCCTCGCCGCTCGCGAATTCCTGAGCAGGCCGCACAAGCCTAGTCTAATTTCTCAGCCTAACCGTCGCAGCGCCGCGGCCATCTAACCGCTATCGCAGGCCATGGATTATGCTGCCGGCGCAAGATCCGCCTTGTGGTAGTCTTTTCCCGCTGGCCGCGATGGCACGGCGATCAACCCATGCTGCAAACTGCGCTCAAAGTTTCGATCTTCGCTGCGATAGTTCTTGCGGGAATTCTTTCCCCGCCGTTTGCCTGCGCGCAGGATCTTCCAGCCCGGGTGCATGGCATCACCATTCCAGCCATTCCCGGAGCGCCGTTTTCTGCGACTGCCGTCATCGAATCGGAACAGGACTGGTCCGACGGATGGACCGAGGTCTACCGAACCATCAACGTCATTGCCCGTGACTCCAAGGGCCGCACCCACAACGAATCCCGTCAACTCATGCCCGAGTCATTTCATGGCTCGCCCAAACTCACGAGCGTTGAGATCTTCGATCCGGCCACTCGCATGCGCATCGTTTACGAGCCCGAAACCCACATTGTGCACCGAACCTTCGTTCCGATTGCCGCAGCGAAGCCCGATTTTCCCAATCCCAGCGAGCGGGCCGAAGATCTCGGCACTTCGACCATGAACGGCCTGCCCGCGAAGGGCACCCGCCACATCTTGTCGCTTTCAAAGAAGGAGAGCGGAATTCGCCAGCCAATCGACATTACGGATGAAGTCTGGTACTCGCAGGATCTTCACCTCGACCTGCTCCTGCGCCACGCGGATCCGCGCCTCGGCACCAACACTGTCGGGATCTCGAACCTCAAGCGCGAAGAACCGCCGGCTTCTCTTTTCGATGTGCCTGCCGGCTATTAGGTTCTGAGTGTTTCCGCACCCACGGTTTCGCCGGCTGCGCAGCCGCCCGCAGGCGCCGGAAGCGCCGCATCTATTCCTTAATTGACGGTTTGAGGGCGGCCGCTTCGAGCGACTCTCGAACCATCGCCAAGGCGGCCTCTACGATCTGAGGATCGTCGCCGAAGCCTTCCAGCCAGCGCACTTCCGGTTCACGCCGAAACCATGTCAGTTGCCGCTTGGCAAAGTTGCGGTGCCCCTGCTGCGCGGCCTCGATTCCTGCCGCCTCAGTCAAAGTCCCCGCGGCAACCGCGAGCGCCTGCCGATAACCCAGCGAGTCCAATGCCTTTACCGTCCCAAAATTCGCGAACAAAGTGCGCGTTTCCTCGACGAGCCCGGCCGCAAACATCGCCGCCGCGCGCCGATTGAGCCGTTCATACAGGGCTTTGCGCGGAGGATTCAGACCAATACGTAGCAGACGGAAACCTACCAGCGGGTCGCGCGCCAGCAGCGCGGACATGGGCTTTTTCGCCGCCAGGCAAACCTCGATTGCCCGCGTCAGCTTGGCCGCGTCATGAGGATGAATCCTCGCCGCCGATTCGGGGTCCAGCCGATTCAGGATCCTGTGCAGCCATGCGGCGCCAAACCGTTCCCGGCTTCGATTCAATCGCGCTCGCAGTTGCTCGTGCCGCGCGGGCCCGGCGAACAGCCCGTCTGTCAGCGAACGCAGGTAGAGTCCGGTTCCACCGGTCACAATGGGCAGCTTGCCGCGGTGGGCAATGTCGTTCAGGGCCGCTCTCGCTTGCCGGTTGTAGTCCCCGGCCGTGCAGGGCTCGGCTGGAGAAGCCACATCGATCAGGTGGTGCGCGATGCGCGCGCGTTCTTCGAGCGTCGGCTTGGCGGTACCCAGTTCCATGCCTCGGTAAACGGCCACTGAGTCGCAACTGACAATCTCTCCGCCGAATTCGTCAGCCAGCTTCAGCGAAAGCGCCGTCTTCCCGCTCCCTGTCGGACCGAGAACGATGACGGCAAGCGAGCCCTCAGCTTGCTCGCTTTCCATCGCGGCAAAGTCGCCATTCGCCGTCCGCGCACAACTCAAGGCCGCCACCAGCCCGTCGGAAAAATCCAGGCCGGATTCGTGTGCCAAAGCCACCATCCCAAAATTCCCGCTGCAACCATGACGAACCCGATCCTCTGGTTGCGCCGGTAGACGCGCGTCTGCTCCGCTCGTTGTGTCTCCGCGGCGCGCTCTTCCAAATATGGCTTGATGATCCGGTCGGTCAAATGCAAAACGTCCTATGAAACGAAGTTGGCCCGTTACGCACCAGTATAGGAGAATGCGTCTGGGCGCATCGGCGGTCCGTTTGACTTCGGACCCGCGGTTTGCTCAGATAACCTTTCAGCTTCGAATTACGTCATGGATAGCACGAGAGCAGGGAAGCATCGATGAAAGTCTTGATCTTTGGTTCTGGAGGCCGCGAGCATGCGCTGGCCTGGGCGGTTAAGCGCAACGAGCGAGTCACCGAGGTCGTCTGTGCGCCCGGCAATGGCGGCATCGCCGAGATAGCCCGCTGTGTCCCCGTCGATCTGAAAGATCTTGAAGTCCTGGTGCGTGTCGCGGTCGAAGAGCGGCCGGACCTCACCATCGTTGGCCCGGAACTTCCGCTCTCCCTCGGTATCGTCGACGCAATGCACGATCTCGGGATGCGCGTGTTCGGTCCTACTCGTGCCGCCGCCATGCTGGAGACAAGCAAGGGTTTTGCCAAGCGGTTTCTGCAGCGCTACAACATTCCGACCGCCCACTACGCAATGTGCTCCACTGCCGAAGAGCTGGAAAGCGCCGTTGAGGTGTTTCATTCTCCCATCGTGGTGAAGGCCGACGGACTTGCTGCCGGCAAGGGTGTGCTCATTTGCCAGTCGCGCCGCACCGCCGTTGAAGCTGCCCAGGGTCTTTTCAGTGGCGCCCTTCTGGGCGAAGCGGAACGCCAAGTCATTATTGAAGAGTTTCTTGTGGGGGAGGAGGTCAGCTTCCTCTGTCTTTCCGATGGAAAGCATGTCGCTCCGCTCCTTCCAGCGCAGGATCATAAACGTATCGGCGATGGCGACACCGGGCCTAACACTGGCGGAATGGGTGTTTACACGGCAGCGTCCCTTCTCGATCCCGAGATGTCGGACTGGATCCTTCACCATGTCGCCGAGCCGGCTATTCGGGCCATGGCCGAGGAAGGCACGCCCTTCGTTGGCGTGCTCTATTGCGGGCTGATGCTCACGGCTCGGGGTCCACAAGTGCTCGAGTTCAACGCCCGCTTTGGCGATCCGGAAACGCAGGCGATCCTGGTGCGGCTCGAATCCGACCTCGTTGATGTGCTCGAAGCCTGCATCGACGGTCGCCTCGATCAAACAGAGCTGCGTTGGTCTGCAGGTGCTTCCGCCTGCGTTGTTGCCAGTTCTGCCGGCTATCCGGGAAGTTACAAGACCGGCCTTCCGATCCAGGGACTGAGCAAGGCCGAGCAGGTGCCCGGCGTTCATGTCTTTCACTCTGGGTCGAAGCAGCTCGGCAACCAGCTCGTCACCAACGGGGGGCGGGTCCTCGGCGTTACCGCCGCGGCTTCTTCCCTCGACGAAGCTCTCGATCGCGCCTATCAGGCAATCGCACAAATCCAGTTTGACGGAATTTACTACCGGCGCGACATTGGCCAGCGTGCGCTGAAAAAGGTTCCTTAACCGGCATCGCACGATCCGGCGATTTATTCTGATTTCGAGAGAGATCGCAGAATGCGAGTCGGAGCAATCAACGTGAATCCAGCCATCACCCTCGACGAATTGCTGATTTGGCATCAGGAGTCGTCCCGATTCTGGAAAGACTTTTTCGATGCTAACCCCGCGCTGCTCGAGCTCCCTTGCGACATCGGGCGGACGACGAACGTAATGGAGTTTCTTCGCCACATTTGGGCGGTCGATCTGGTTTGGGCACGGCGTGTGGCCGGTCTCGAAGATCTTGACCGGGAAAAGGTCCCTCCCGGACCGCTTGACCTACTTTTTGGGCTCCACGTTGAGGCAGCGGGAATTCTGCGAGGCGCGTTGAACAACGCCTCGTTCGATTGGGAACGCAGATTGTCTCTGGATGTCTCCTGGCTGCCGCCGGAAAAACGAAACCCCACGTTGCGCAAGGCGCTGGTGCACGCGCTCACCCACGGGCCGCGCCACTGGGCACAGTTAGCAACACTGGTTCGCGCCGCAGGGCATCCTTCAGGTTTCAAAGGAGACCTGCTCTACAGTTCTGCACTCGCTTAGGCGAATGCCCTCACCCCCGAGCTCAGTCAGCTACCGGCGGCGATGCGTGTTCGCTCAAGCTTTGTGCACCCGCTGAGGCCTCTTCTCCCGGTCTTTGCTTTTGAAAGCACGACCGGCAAAGAACAGGACGCCCTTGCGTGGGCTTGAACGGAACAGTTGTTTCCTCGCTGCATTGTGAGCAAACGGTTCGCGTTTCTGCGCGCACTCTTGGTCCGCCGCGGACGCGTTTCGCCTTGCACTGCTTGCAATGTTTTGGGTCGTTCTTGAACTGCTTATCGTGGAAGAACAATTGCTCGCCGGCCGTAAAGATAAACTCGGCGCCACAATCGTTGCACTTCAAAACTCTGTCGATAAATTCCATGGCCGGCTTCCCTGGGACAGGGAAAATGAGTGAAATCGGCCATGAATGCAGGTGCCTGCCGGTCCCGTTTCCCTGTCTTCGTACGTGCTTGCACAACAAGGGGCCCGGGCCGCAACAAAGAGCGGCAAAATGCGAATTCCTTCCCAATCGAGGAAGGGCTTAACCCATTCTAAAACCTAAAGTTCATATCAAAACGACGATGACAAAGAATTCATTTCAATCTGGCCGCCCCGGCTCTGTCTTACTCGCCTAATCACTGCCGTATTCAGCAATGATCGCCGGGGCGCCACGGGATTCACTTCTTAAAACGCGGAAAACTAATCCGCCTCTTTACGAGCTTTCTTGCGATTCCGCTTGCGTGCCAATGCTGCCTTCACGCGACGCTTTTCGCCGGGTTTCAGGTAGTAGGAATGACGCTTAACTTCCTTGATGATGTCTTCCTGCTGGACCTTCCGCTTAAACCGGCGCAATGCATTTTCGAGCGGCTCGCCTTCTTGTACGCGAACCTCTGCCAAAGATTCCCACCTCCGAACTTGCCGAGTGGCCTTTCAATGATAGCGGATTTCTCATGCATTTGCTTGACCTTTTCCGGCCACCCTGTGCTAATCCATGTTGATTTGATGGAATTTATACCCTCTCTTTCTTAAAATCCACGGAGTTTTCGCGTTTCCTTGGCATCTATGCGCCTGCCGCAGACGATCTCCGGACCACCCGCAACCTGATTTGTCCATCGTCGAAAAGCCCCTATGCAATAAAATCGGCAGGAAAGGCGTTTCCTTTATGATCCGCAGTTACCGGGGACTGCTCCCCAGGATCCCTTCCACCTGCTACATCGATCTCTCCGCCCAAATCATCGGCGACGTCACCGTCGGCGATCACTCTTCCGTCTGGATGAACGCGGTATTGCGCGGCGACGTGAACTCGATCCGGGTAGGAGCCAATTCAAACGTTCAGGATTGCGCCGTTCTCCATGGCCAGCGGAATCTCTATCCGGTCGTAGTGGGCGATTGGGTCACGATCGGCCACAACGCCACGGTCCACGGCTGCGTGGTCGAGGACGAGTGCCTGATCGGCATTGGCGCACGCGTACTGAACGACTGCCACATCGGCGCCGGATCAATCATCGCGGCAGGTTCCGTTGTGCCGGAGCACACCGTCGTTCCGCCACGCACACTTTGGGCCGGTGTTCCGGCCAAAATGCGCCGCGAACTCACCGACAAGGACCGCGCGCTTATTCTTGAGTACGCGCAGAATTACCTTGATTACACAGAGCTCTACCTCAACGAAGCCGTTACCGACCCCGATCGTTGATCCGGTTGGTGCCTGTGGCGGACAGCTACGTCATCCGCTTCGCACTCCGGCATCATTTACCATCGAATCAACCGTGAACGCCTCGAATCATTCTTTGCGCAACTACATTCGTCCAGCCGTCATCATCCTTCTCCTGGCGATCATTGTTGGGCCGGTCGCCGGCGCGCAAACCGCGTCCAGCACTCTTCCCGACACGCCCCAGGCGCAACCTGCCAATCCCGTCGGAGCCGAGCCTCGCTCCGATGTCACTCTGCGCGGAGTGCCGAAAGACATTCTCAAAGAGCAGGCGGCAATTTGGACCAGTCCAGCGCACATTCGCGATCGCGACCTCGCGTACCTGGTACCCATCGGCCTCGCAGCGACGCTCGCCGTCACCACGGACCACCAGGTCATGTCGTCGGCAAAGCTCGACAATCCATCGCTCAACAGCCAGGCTTCAACCGCATCCAACGGCCTTCTCGGTGGGTTTGTCGCGGCTCCCGTCATCATTTACGGTTTGGGCGCCATCCACCACGACGATCACGCCACCGAGACGGGCATCCTTGCCGGAGAAGCCATGGTCGATAGCCTGGTCGTTGACGAAGTTCTCAAGGTCATAACCATGCGCGAGCGCCCAACCCTCGACAACGCAAAGGGTAAGTTTTTTCAATCCAGCGTGGGCGTCGATTCGTCGTTTCCGTCAACGCACAGCATGATTGGATGGGCTTCTGCCGGTGTGATCGCGTCGGAGTACAACGGGCCACTCACGCAGATCGCCGCCTACGGACTTGCTACGGGGCTGAGTGTTTCGCGCGTCCTTGCCCGCCAGCATTTTCCTTCGGATGTTGTGGTGGGCAGCGCAGTCGGTTGGCTTGTGGGGCGCTACGTGGTGCACAAGCACCACAAGCATCCAGGCACCGAGTAAATCCCTCCTAGTCCCTAGCCCTCAGTCCGAAGTCCCTTAGTCCCTCCGCATCCGGCGTTGCGCCCCACGCTTTGAAAAACTCGTTGCCGCCGCCAAACGTGCCTGTTCCGAATGAGAGCGCAGAAACTTTGAGGCCCTAGCCTCCAGCAGCCGATATTCCATGCCCGTTTGGATGCGTTACCGCTTAGCGGGATTTAGACGCCGATCGTTCACGCCAAACGCCCGCCAGAACGACTCCGCCGCAACTCGCCCAAAGTCGAAAGGCCCGCCCGCCTGCTCGCTGTGAAAGATGTGCCCGTAAAGCAGCGGACCCAGCAACAGCGCCATCGCAGAATCCATGTCCAACGCCGCCGGCAACAGTTTTTGCTTAATTCCACGCCGCAAAATCCGCTTCAGGCAAACCCGCGATGGCTCCATCACGCGATGCCGCCAGGCCTCTCCGAATTCCCGATGCACTGCCGAATAAGCAATCATCGCCGGCATCATGCGCACCCGTGCTTCATCGAACTGGTCAGGAGGCCTGCGGCTCAGCACCGTCGCCAGGTCCCTGCACAAATCGCCCGAGTCAACATCCTCCGGGTCGCGGGCTAGCCCATTCACCATCAGCATCACGTCCATCAGCAGAGATTCCTTGTTTGGCCAATGGTTGTAGATGGTCGCCTTGCTCACTCCTGAAGACTGCGCAATCGCGTCCATGCTCGTGGCGTCGATGCCTCGCTCACCAAACAACGCCAGCGCCGCCCGCAGCACCCGATCGTGCGCTTCTTCGCTCCTATGCCTTGCCATCGCTAGATCTCGATCTTCGAAAAGCGCCACGCGCCAAAGAACATCAAGATGGTCGCCAGCACTGCCAGCACGACAAAATCCGTGAACTGGCCGTAGAACGAAATGCCCAGGAGCGCCGACCGCAGCCCGTCCACACCATATGACAGCGGATCGATTCCGGTTGCAATGCGCAATGGCAGCTTTTGATCTGCAAGTGGAAACATGGCGCCGGATAGAAAGTAGATGGGCAGCACCAGAAAGTTCATGATGAGCTGGAAGCCTTGCATATCCTGCAAACCCGAGCCGATAGCCACGCCCACTGCGGCAAACGTCAGCGCGATCAGCAGCATGAAACCGAGCGCAATGGGAATCGCCAGGTAGTTCGACGGCCGGAAACCCGCAATCACGCTGATGACAGTCACCAGCAGTCCCTGGATCAGTGCAACCGTGCACCCGCCCAGCGTGCGCCCGATCATGATTTGAATGCGCGGAACCGGCGCAACCAGCGTCTCCTTCAGAAACCCGAACTGCCGATCCCAAAGCAGTCCCAATCCCGAAAAGATCGACGAGAACAAGACCGACATGCTGATCACGCCGGGCGCCACAAACTGAAAGTAATTGCCATTGCCCGCGCGCTTGAACACGGGCCCAAGCCCGAAGCCGAGTACCAGCAGGTAGAGCATCGGTTGGCCGAGCGACGCAACAATTTGCGCGCGCGAACGTGTGTACCGCTTCAGCTCACGTAGCCAAAGAATGTAAATTGCGCTCATCGACGGCCTCCCTGTTGCCACATCTTGGCGAACTGCCGCATTTGGTCTGCCGATCCTGCGCTTTCATCGCGGATCGTTGAACCGGTCAACTTCAGGAACGCGTCTTCCAACGTCTCGGTGCTGGTTTGAGCTTTGATTTCGGCGGGAGTGCCCACAGCCACCAGCTTGCCGTGATCGATGACCCCCACGCGATGGGCCACGCGATCCGCCTCGTCCATGTAATGCGTGGTCAGCATCACTGTGACCTTTTCTTCCTCGTTCACTTTCTTCACGTGGTTCCATAGCTGATTGCGGCTTTGCGGATCGAGCCCCAGCGTCGGCTCATCGAGGAAGAGAATTTTCGGAGTATGCAAAAAGCCGCGCGCAATCTCCAGCCGCCGCTTCATGCCACCCGAGAACTTCTTCACCTGGTCCTTGCGCCGATCCCACAGCTCGAACTGCTTCAACAGCGCTTCTGTCCGCTGCCTGCGCACTTTATGCGGCACGTGATAGAGCACCCCGTGGATCTCCATGTTCTCTTCCGCCGTCAAATCCCCATCCAGACTCGGATCTTGAAACACGATGCCAAAACGCTGCCGCACTTCGTTCTGTTTGTGTTCCGGGTTGAGCCCGTCCAGTTCGATGTGCCCGCTGGTCGGCTTCAACAGAGTCGTCAGCATCTTGATTGTGGTCGTCTTGCCCGCGCCGTTCGGCCCCAGAAAGGCAAAGATCTCCCCTTCGGGCACTTCGAACGAGACATCGTTCACCGCGGTAAACGTCCCAAAGGTCTTCACCAGGTTTTGCACACGAATCATCCCGACCCTCCGAACAACAATACTGAACGGTCCAGTTCAGTTTGTCAACGGCGAATTCTCCTCCATAGGCGAAGACTTTGCTCGATTGGCAACGTCGCCTTCGACGCACGCATAAGGTCAAGAAACCAGATTTCTGACAGAATTCGTGACGATAGGGGCTGTCATTCTTTCTCCTTGCTCTTAGCGGGGAAATGTAGCCTTGACGAGTCAACGCTGTCAGGGGTAGGCTGCTGGGACTGCAGCATGTAGAGCGTGCGTTGAATCCTAACACCCTGTGTTCACACCCAGCAAATGCAACGCCGAATGGTGATAGGCGCAGTCTCTGTAAGATCGAACGGAGCGGAAATCCGGGCGGATCGGCGGCGGTGATTCATTGCTCCGCGCAACGTTCAAGTGGAACGCGATCCTTGATGAGTCATTTTCTGCTCGGTTGACGCCTTCGCAAGTGAGTCGGCACAAACCTGACCTCTATGCCCGCGTGTTTCGCTGCCGTGGCTGGCGAAATCAAAGCAGGCTTCGGAGGCGGCCACAGCTCAAGGAGGTTGAGACATGAATCATCACTCAGTTACAAAAATCGGGCAATTTTGCCTGGCGCTCACCATTACGATTGTTTCCGGATCAGTTGGACTGCGAGCTCAGATCGTGGCAGGTTCGCACGATAATGCCTTGACCCCGGCGGAAGTCCAGGCGCGGAACGCCTGGCGCCAAACGATGCATGCTCTGCCCACCCCCGCGAGCGGCTGTTTCCATGCCACGTTCCCTGGTACTCAATGGGAACAGGTGGAATGCGAGGCGCCGTCAGCGTATCGGTCCGCGCTGCCAGCGGGCAGAGGCGCGCTAACGGTTGGCAACGGCCGCGACTATGTCGCCCAAGCTCCCACCGGCCATTTTTTCAGTTCCGTGCTCGGCGGATTCCCGGAAACGAAGGACGTGAAATCTGAAAAGGGCGTCGGCGTCGCTCTCTTTCACGATAACGGCGTTCTCGGAACCAACGAATATACGCTGCAGGTGAATACGGACTACCATAACTCCGCAGCGTGCGACGGCTACTCGTACTGTCTGGCGTGGCAACAGTATGTACTCTCTTCGAACTACGTTTCCCTCACGGGTAAGCCAACCGGGAAAACCGCGGTCTTTATCGAATATTGGCTCATCAACTACGGCGTACACGATGGGAATAAGAATATCTGCCCGAAGGGATTTCTTGACGGCGGCGAGGATAGCAGCGGGCCTGGGGACGACTGCGTTCAAAATACTCCGGCTGTCGTAGTGCACAGTGGGCAAATTCCGATCACCAGTCTGGTAGACTTGGCACTCGGCGCGACTGCCGTGCACGGTGGAACGGATGAAGCCGTTGCCTTTTACGGCAATGAATCGTTTAAAGCGAGCGACCACGACAGCCTTACGGATATCTCAACCGTTTGGAGCCAGGCGGAGTTCAACGTGGTCGGCAACGCCGGTGGATCGAGAGCGGACTTCAACAGCGGTGCGGAGCTTCTGGTGGAGTTACTCCTGAACTATGGGTCCTCAAGTGCGCCGAAGTGCCAACCGCCTTCGAAGGTTCTTGGAACGACCGGGGAAACGAATAATCTAACACTGGGCGCATGTGTTGCCGGAGGCGGAAAGAGCCCCTACATCGAATTCGTAGAAGGAAACTGAGCACAGATAGACCTCAGATGGCTCACCAACGGGGACGTTCTCTTCGCATTAGGAATCGTGGCAAGGAAGAGAGCGTCTCCGAAACATGCAAGAAGACCCGAATCAAATGGGTAGCGGCGGGCTGATGTGGTCGCGAATCTGGACAAGCTCCGGGGTGCTGGTTTTCTTGACTCCTGCAGAGCACACTTTGCAGACAGGGAGTCGAAACTGGCCCGATCTCAGCTCCTTGCGGAGGTTGGAAAACTCTTCTCCCCACCAGATATCATTGAGCAAGTGGCTGTTCCGCACGTTTCCGAATGACTCCGTGATATGAAAATCGTTGGTGCATACCACCTCGCCATTGTGAGTGATTGCAATCTCGTCCGACAGGTAGAAACAGCTACGCAGGGTGCGTGGCCGTTTTGGCTTGACCGTACCGCCGCGATTAAACAGTGTAGCCTGCTCTAAATCTCGCACCTTCATTGTCTTTGCAGCATTGGGCTCGTTTGTCATGATGTCTAGAATCCCCTTGGGCCACTTGGGGGTGTGCCTTGTGACAAGAAAGCCTGTGACACCTGCCGAAAGCAGGTCGCGATAGAGTGCCCTGTCGAGATGAGTTCCGTTGGTGTGGATGATGAGTTCAGCCTTGGGAACCATTTTCCTGGCCAGGCGCATCAGGTGAACGAGCAGGGTGTCGATGGTGGGTTCGCCGTAAAAATGCGGGCTGATCCTGCCGGCATATGGAAAACTGGATAGGTCTTCCATGATCTTCAAAAAGAGCGCTTCTTCCATGAACTCGTCTCCGCGGCTCTCCGTGGAGATCGGGCAATAAAGCCTAAGGATCTGCAGTTCCACTTCGTTTGCATCTGGACAGATTGCTCGATTTACTCTATTGTGTAGTAATTGAGTGACGATGAACACACCTTTTTCTCTAGGCGAATTCGAGCAAATCGTTCTTCTGGCCATACTCCGGCTGGAAGACTCTGCGTATGGAGTCACGATTCAAGCGGAGATCCGGACTTGCGCAGGAAGAAAGACCACGCCGGGAGCTCTCTACACAACCCTCGATCGACTCGAACAGAAGGGTTTGGTGTCCTCGATGTGCGGTGAATCAACTCCCGCACGCGGAGGGCGAGCGAAGCGTTTCTATTCGCTCACGACTGAGGGATTGAATCGCCTTAAGAATGCACAGTCGGCATTTCAACGTTTACTCGTTGGATTGGACTTATTGGGAGGGGAAAGCCATGGATAGAGCAAATATCGCTGAATGGTTGCTACGGCAAGTGGTGGACCCGGTTCGCGCTTCGGAGATCGTTGGCGATCAGCTTGAGGCTCGCCCCACTGTTGGAAACTTGAGGTTCTGGATATCGATCTCACTTTTGCTTTTGCGATTTTCGTGGCACACTCTCGTCGGCGTTGCGGCATCCCCGGTCATGGGCGTGTTTCTTGCCTCCGCATTCTTGGTTTTTGTAAATCCGCGTCTTGAAAACACGTTAGGTTTATCGGAAAGGACTGTTGTCCATCTGCAGAGCTACCTTATCGGCGTCAGCGTCCTGCTCTGGGCGGAGACGGTCTTTTCGCTCGTGCGGCTTGGCTGGCGCAACTCGCTTACATGCGTCGGGCTCATCGCATCTGCGCTGTGGTCCTGTTCGTTCGCCTTCTTCTGGCAACCGGCTTATGCGGTGGTTCTCACGATCTTGTGGGCCGGCTTTTTCGTGTTTTGCCTGAGCAGTTCGAAACGGCGACGTCCTCTTGCAATCCTGTGCTGCTCGGTTCTTGCAGCCTGGCTGACTGCGTTTGCCCTGTACGCTGTTTTTTGGGATCCTTACAGCGTCTTCGGAAAATGGCAGGCCATTGCGGCCCTCTTCCTTGTGCCAATCGTTGAGAGCAGCACCACCATGTTCCTACGCCGGAAACTAATCGCCAGGTGAATTACCACACCCAGCCTGAGCCACACGAGGACTAACTCCGCTAGCCCCGCTGACTCCCCTAGCTCCGCTATCCCATCCCATTTAAACTAAGAGAGCCATGACCACCCTCAAAGCCGTCCGCGGCACCCGCGATCTGCTGCCGCCCGAGACGGCTCTCTGGAATCGCATCGAAGCCACCGCCCGCCAGGTCTTCGCGCGCTACAACTTCGGCGAAATCCGCACCCCCGTCTTTGAAGACACCGCCCTCTTCGCCCGCGGTGTCGGCGAAGAAACCGACATCGTCTCCAAGGAGATGTACTCCTGGGAAGACCGCGCCCGCGCTCAGTCCGAAAAGACGCAATCCCTCACCCTTCGCCCCGAAAATACCGCCGGGGTCGTCCGCGCCTACATCGAGCACCAGCTCGGCGAGACCGGCCAGCTGCAAAAGCTCTATTACATCGGCCCGCAGTTCCGTCGCGAGCGGCCACAGAAGGGCCGCTATCGTCAGTTCGCGCAGATCGGCGCTGAAGTCATCGGCCCACCCTCCGCCGGCTCCGAGTCGCCCCTCCGCGACGCCGAAGTCCTTGAGATGCTCGCCACGCTTCTCGACGAGTTAGGAATCACCGGCTGGACCCTCCACCTCAACTCCGTAGGCTCCCAGGCCGACCGCGCCCGCTACAACGAGGTGCTTCGAGCAGCGCTCGTCCCCGTCGTCGGCCAAATGTGCGTCGACTGCCAGCGCCGCGCCGTCACCAACCCCTTGCGTGTGCTCGACTGCAAAGTCCCCGCCGACCAGCCCATCATCGACGCCTTGCCTGTTATAGCCGACTCCCTCGACGAAGCCTCAACGACTCACTTTGCGGCTGTTCTCGCCGCACTCGACGCCGCCCACGTGCCCTACACGCGCAACAACCGCCTGGTCCGCGGCCTCGACTACTACACCCGCACCACTTTCGAGT
>Ga0182030_10015420_pt1 | contig 14976 bp, 10 predicted proteins | sample 812S3MmetaG_FD_121299 | JGI IMG/M metagenome (GOLD analysis project Ga0182030, IMG submission 121299) | Permafrost microbial communities from Stordalen Mire, Sweden - 812S3M metaG (Illumina Assembly) | ecosystem: Environmental > Terrestrial > Soil > Wetlands > Permafrost | place: Sweden... | reverse complement strand
TGCAAGAGTTCCCCCGAAACGCTTGGTTAGATTCGTGACCCGGAGGTCACCGGCGGCGGTTGCAACCGCCGCCGGTGACCTCCGGGTCACGAATCTAACCAAGCGTTTCGGGGGAACTCTTGCACTCAATTCGGCGTCCTTTCGGGCAGGTCGAGGAGAGGTTCACGCCCTGCTCGGTGAGAATGGTGCAGGAAAGTCCACACTGATTAGAGTTCTTTCCGGAATCGTCAGGGCTGACGCAGGCGAGATCAAGTTTGAGGGCGAGCCGCTCAAGACTCGCAGCGCATTGGGACATCATATTGTGCGCAGCGTGTTTCAAGAACTCAGTTTAATTTCCGATTTAACTGTCGGCGAAAACATCCTTTTCGATCAATTGCCAATTGGACTGGACCGTCGTGTTCGCTTCAGTCAAGTTTACAAACGTAGCCTGGAACTAATGGAATCCCTGGGGGCCAGAGTGATTAATCCAAGGCTCAGGGTCAAGGATTTGTCGCTCTCGGATCGGCAGTTGGTGGAGATTATAAAAGGTTTAGCGATAAACGTGCCGATCCTCATTTTGGATGAACCTACGTCATCACTCGGACCGTCTGATGCTGCATGGGCGATGGCTCAGGTTCGCAAACGCGCCGACGCCGGATCGATTGTTCTGTTTGTCTCGCATCGCATGGCAGAGATTCAATCGTTGGCTGACAGAGTCACTGTGATGCGCAATGGCGAAACAGTTCTAGAAAGTGGTATTAAGGATGCGACTACGGACGAATTGATTACAGCAATGCTGGGCTATCGAATGTCGGCACTTTATCCGCCGCACTCGACAAAACCTGGAGAGCCGGTTGTTGCAGTCAAGCAGTTGAGTGTCGGCAAAAAAGTTGGTCCATTGACGTTTGATATTCGTGCGGGTGAGTTGTTAGGTATTTTTGCGCTACCCGGCCAAGGCCAAGGAGAGCTTCTTCTTGCCCTGGCCGGAGCGATCGCGGCACGAGGTGAAATTTCTATCAATGGTGCGCGCGTTGGTAACCGGTCCATTCATAAGGCTGTAAGGTCAGGGATCGTACTGGTTCCCGAGGACCGGGCCAAGGAAGGGCTTTTCCTTGATCATTCGACGATGTCGAACATCACCATAGTCGCGTTGAAGGATGAGCTAACTCGTGGCTTCCTGTTGAATCACCGAGCGGAGCGAGTATTAGCGGGCAAACAATCTGACCGGGTCGGGTTGCAACGGTCGCGTCTTAACGAGCCTGTTGCGAATCTCAGTGGAGGTAATCAGCAAAAGGTAGTGCTCGCGCGAGCTTTGTTGGCGCGGCCCAAGGTTCTGTTGCTACATGACTGCACTCGTGGTGTCGATGTGGGTACGAAGGCTGAAATTTTCGCAGTACTTCGTCAGTTATGTGACGATGGAGTTTCAGTCATCTTCTACTCAAGTGATATCAGCGAAATAGTGAACTTGTCGGATCGAGCAATGGTTCTTCACGCCGGCACCATTATTGGTGTAGTTGATAAATCAGATTTGAGCGAGAACTCTCTGATGACAATGGCTATGGGAAGCAAAACGGTGGCGGCATGAACGTCTTGGCACCTACTGAATTGCGGCACAATGATGAGCTACCAACGAGCGTTAACCGACGAGTCGCTCGATACTACATATTGCCTGCGACGACCGGGATACTGCTCGGCGTCTTAATTATCGTCAGTGTGATTCTCCAACCATCAATTCTTAGTTTCTTTCAAATGGGCCTTTTTGTACAGATTGCGCTGCCTTTAGTCTTTGTTTGCATGGGGCAGGCCCTGGTGCTCTTGACGGGTGGACTCGATCTCTCCGTCGGTGGCACGTTGGCAGTTGCAACTGTGATGACGGCGACCTGGGTAGGTTCTTTTGAGGGCTTGCGTCTAGTGGTGATACTTCTTCTTGGAATGTTCCTCGGTACAATTAACGGGATACTTGTTACACGAGTAAAGTTAAATCCATTCATTGTGACATTGGCAACTTGGTCAATTTTTGACGGTATAGCCCTCAACATTCTGCCTACTGATGGTGGAACCCCTCCTATGGGTTTCACGAATTGGATCACCGGAACGACAGTGGGAGTACCCAATTCATTTGTTGTTCTGGCGGTCGCGGTGGTTGTTTGGATGGTTTGGTCAAAGACTCGTAGTGGGCGACATCTCTTCGCAACTGGCAGTGACGAAGAGCGAGCTATTGCCAGCGGCGTCAATGTAGATCGTGTTCGTATTCTTGCGTACGCGCTTTCAGGAACCGCGGCGGCCATGGCCGGCATTTGCCTTGCGTTAGTGACGTCGACTGGGAGTCCGACCGCGGGAGACGGTTACATTCTGCCCTCGATTGAGGGGGCGGTCATTGGTGGTGTGAGTTTATTGGGAGGAAAGGGCGGCGCCGGTCTGGCAATACTTGGCGCATTCATTTTAGTTTTTATAGCGAACGTAACCCAGGCGCTGAATTTGGAACCCTGGGTATCTGATATGGCCTCAGCCCTGCTGCTCCTTGTCGTTGTCGGTACGCGTGCCTTGCTCGAGAGGGATGGCGCGAAATGAGCGTTAAGGGCTCCGAGGAGATCGAATCGACGAATACGGTAGCGCCCGAATCTCAGAGTGCGTGGCGTACGTGGCGCCATCGGATTGACCCTGCGACTGTGGCGGCATACGTTCTTGCCGGTGTGATTTTTGTGGGCGCAACGATTTACAATTCTGGTTTTGCGAGTGGTGGCAACATACGACAGATCTTGATATTTTCCGCCCTCCTCGGTATCGCAGCGCTAGGAGAGACCCTGGTAATTCTGGGTGGCGGGATGGATCTATCAGTGCCCTCAATCATCACGTTCGCCGGTATCACAATTGGTAAATTTACTGGACCCTCACATTGGTCAGGAGTAGCGGGGATCTCCCTTCTCGTTGTCATTGGTGCAGTAATTGGGCTGGTTAACGGTATTGGCGTGACCAAGTTTCGGATTCCACCAATAATCATGACGCTCGCAGTAGGCGGGCTCGTTACTTCATACGTCGAAGCCACTGGCTCTCTTCAGTCGACAGCGAGCGGTGTTCCGGGCGTCGTGAAGACCCTTGCTCAAGGCAAGATTGGTCCTGTGCCGTTGGTCGTCATTCTTTGGATCGTATTGGCGATACTCACGGGGATTGTCTTACGCCATACCCCCTTCGGACGTTTTCTGTTTGCGGTGGGGTCTAATCCGATTGCGTCGAACTTTGCAGGAATTCAAGTGGCTCGCACTCGTATTACAACGTACGTCATCTCTGGCTGCGCATCGGTGGTCGCCGGCATCTTGTTGGCCGGGTACCTGGGTACCTCGTACCTCAGCATGGGAACCCCGTACTTGTTTGGATCCATTGCTGCCGTTGCACTTGGAGGAGCGGTGATTTCTGGTGGCAGAGGAAGTTATTGGGGGACTGTTGCGGGGGCACTGACCTTAACGCTCTTGACAGGTGTGCTTCCACTACTGCATCTCAACACCGACGATCTGGACATCGTTTATGGGCTCGTTATCTTGGGCGGAGTCGTACTGGCTCGAGAAATAGGACAACGTCGCTACAAGGGAAAGGTTGAGTCGTGACACTAGAGAATGACGAAGCCAGGACTGTGGATTGGAACCTGAAGAGTCGACAGCGACTTGTCGATGAGATTGTGGCGGAACTACGCCACCGCATCTACGAAGGGACGTATCAGCCGGGGTCGCTGCTTCGGCAAGAGAAACTCTCGACAGAATTTGGTGTGAGCCGTACTCCCATTCGAGAGGCATTGAAAATGCTCGAGCAGGAGGGGCTCATTGTCGCTGAACTGGGCCACGGTGTGAAGGTTGTCACTGGCGATCGCCAGACACTTCTGGCGGCTTACGAACTACGTGCGGTCACTGATGGGTTGGCTGCTCGTCTTGCAGCGCAGAGGATTTCAATTGAAGGGGTGAAGTCGCTTCGAGAGATAATTGCCAAACAGCGCAGTGTATTGGAACCTTTTAGCGCAGTTGAGTACACGAGACTGAACGTCGTTTTTCACCAGACGATCATTCACGAGGCCGATAACGAGTTCATGACCGCTCAAATTCCAATATTGAGAATGACCGCGCAAGTGTTCGCTCCAGTCAAGCTCGTGGATCAATCCGTGGCTGCCAACGCGGTTGGGCAGCATCAAGACATATTTACGGCGATTGAAAAAGGCGATAGCAAAGAAGCAGAACAATTGAGTAGAGATCACATCGAAACAACTATCCGACGGCTTCAAGGAGAAGTCAAAGGTAATTTAGAGGAGGAGTTGGGCTAATGGAAAAGCAGAGTTCATTTCGGGTCGCGTCAGATATAGGGGGAACCTTCACTGACACGGTAGTAATTGATGAAGCGGGAAATGTCGGCAGATACAAGGCTCCGACAGTTCCAGATAACCCGGTTGAGGGTGTGCTTGCGACACTTCAGATTGCTGCCGATGATCGGGAGATTTCAGTAGCGGAACTCCTTAGCCACGTGGCAATTTTTGCGCATGGGACTACGGTCGCGACCAATGCAATGATCGAGAATCGGCGAGCTCAGGTGGGTCTGCTTCAAACTCGCGGGTTTGGCGACACCCTGTCAATCATGAGAGGTTTTAAGTCACTCGGCCTAGGCGAAGCAGAGATCAAACAGTTTAGGACTCTCGTAAAGCAGGCGCCGGTGGTACCAAAGCATCTGGTTCGTGAAGTAAGCGAGCGTGTTGATTATGCAGGCAGGGTAATTACGCCACTTGATGAAGTTGACGCGAGAAGGGCAGTTCGGGAGTTGAAGGAGGCGGGCGCCGAGGTGTTCGCCGTATCGCTTCTATGGTCCTTCAAGAACGATGAGTCCGAGAAGAAGTTGGCGCAGATTATAGAAGAAGAATTCCCCGGTACCAGTGTGACCCTCTCCAGCGAGTTCTTGCCCCGTATCGGCGAGTTCGAAAGAACACTGACAACCGCAGTTAACGCGAGCCTTCGTCCAATCGTTTCACGAGCGCTGACTCAATTTCACAAGGAAATTGCGGAGGCGGGTCTCAAGCAGGAGCCACTACTCATGCAATCTAATGGGGGCCTTGGGACATTCGAGGAAGTCGAACGTCGCGCTGCAGCCACTGCAATGTCGGGGCCAGTCGGAGGAGTAATGGCGTCGCAGTACCTGGGAATGCGTGCATCGGAGCGCAACATAGTGACTACCGATATGGGCGGAACGAGTTTTGACGTTGGTCTCGTTCTTGACGGGACGCCAGTTATGTCGAATATGACGCAGATTGGTCGTGACCGCTTAGCGTTGCCCTCGGTAGCCGTGCGTACGGTGGGCGCGGGATCTGGCTCCATAGCGCAAGTACGAAATGGAATACTGACCGTAGGCCCGGACAGCGCAGGTGCGGTGCCTGGACCGGCATGTTACGGCCGGGGTGGCGAACGTCCGACCGTTGCTGATGCGGACTTGGTACTTGGCTATTTGAACGCTGACAACTTCCTCGGCGGACGCCTCGCTTTGAATATAGAGCTGGCACGCTCGGCTATCGACAAGTACATTGCGCAGCCGCTTCGGACCTCGATTGAGAAGGCTGCTGAAGGGATTAAGACAATTGTCGACGCCAGAATGGCAGATCTTATTCGCCAAGTCACGGTAGAGCAGGGTTATGACCCCACTGACTTTGCCCTTTTTGCATACGGGGGGGCAGGACCGATGCACGCCTTCTCATATGGCGGAGAGCTTGGAACGAGAAGGATAGTTATTCCGCTGACCGCGTCAGTGCACTCGGCCTTTGGGATCGCGAGTTCGGACATGATTGTCGCAGAGGAGGTTTCGCACCCAATGCAGAGTCCTCCTGGAAGCACGGACTATCCTGCCAGCATTAATCCGACGGTGATTCAGCGAGTATTCGATGATCTGGCCGCAGTCGCGACGGGTAAGTTAATCAGTGCCGGCGCCACGGCCGAATCTCTCTCGATCGCTCGTAGCGTTGAGATGCGCTTCCGCTCTCAGATTCACGTTCTGACAGTCAATGTGCTCGAAGCCAAGATTGGACCAGACGCAATATTTGCTCTGGTGGATCGCTTCATTGATCAATATGAGGCTCGCTTCGGGAAGGGCTCGGCGCTCGCTGACACGGGGATTGAGATCACAACATTTCGTATTGTTGCCACCAGTGCCGTGCAGCGCAGCGAACTCGGAATGCTGGTGAAGCGTAGCGATGGCACCAAGATTGAGTCGCGAGGCACTCGCCAGGTCTTTGCGGGCGGTCAACACCGAGAAGCAAAGATTTTTGACGCGGATGACTTGTACGTGGGGGCAGAGATTGACGGTCTCGCGATCGTGGAGACAAGAGACACGACGATAGTAATTGGAGCGGGACAGTCCGCAGTAGTTGACGAAGTTGGAAGTGTGATTATCGAGCACAAGGTGCTGGGCGCAACCGCGTTCGGCCGTCTACAGGACGAGAGGTCAGAATGAAAGAGAATGTTCTAATTGATCCGATTACCTACGAAGTAATTCGGCACAGGTTGTGGTCTATCAACGAGGAGGGATCGGCAACGGTTGTTCACGTATCGGGTTCTCCCGTGGTGCACAGCACGGACTACAACTTCGGCATCTACACGGCCGAAGGTGAGATGGCCGTGATCGGGGTGTATTTGTTGGTCCCAATTTACACGGGGGCAATGGCAATCCGCGAGTTTCTGAACCGATACGACGATATCTCTCCTGGTGATGTTTTCATCATCAATGACCCCTTCATCGCTGCCGAGCATCAGAACGACGTCCAGTTTTGTGCGCCCTTCTTCGATAATGGCGAGCTGGTGGCGTGGCTTGGCTGTATGGCACACCAAGTGGATCTCGGTGGGATGGACCCTGGTAGTTGGTGTACTACGGCGACCAGCGTCTATCAGGAGGGGCTGATAATTCCCCCCGGTCGGATTGTGAGGAAGGGTGAAATCAACCAGGAACTTTGGAATTTGATTACGTCAAATTCTCGAATGCCCTTTGTCGTGTCCAATGACTTCACCGCGTTCTTGGCCGGTCTGCGTGTCGCAGCGGAGCGATTGACTGAGCTCTGTGACCGTTATGGCTCTGATCGTGTGGTGAGCGTTATGAACCAATCAATAGATGGCAGCGAGGCGCAGCTTCGTGAGCTTCTCCGCTCAGTGCCGGATGGCGTTTTTGAACACACAAGTTATTTGGACCGCCCTACAGCGAATGGTGGGGTGGAGCTGTTGGAAGTCCCCTTGAAGTTGGAGAAATTGGGGGATCGTTTGATTTTTGACTTCAGTGGTGCAAGTCCGCAGTCGCCGGGCTACGGCATGGCGACGCGCGCAGGAACCATTGGTGCCGTTGCCACCGCGATGCTCTGCACGTTTGGATCGGAGGTCCCGTGGAATCACGGCATTATGCGACCCGTTGAGGTGAGGATGCCCGATGGTCTATGTGTGACGGCCGTCTCGCCAATGCCGGTGAGCGGTGGGGCAGCTGCGTCCAACTGGGTGGCGATGAACGCCGCGTGCGGCGCACTGGGGAAACTCTTGAGTATGAGCGAGAAGTATGAGAGTTTCGCCTTTGGACCGGGGGACGGTTCGTGGCAGTTGTCGCAGCTGGGCGGTGTTGACCAGTACGGACAACCGTACGCCGCTATGTACATGGATTCACTGCTGTGGGGCGGACCTGCATTTTCGTTTCGCGATGGGGTGGATTCTGGAGGCGCCATGGTAATTCTTGGCGGTGGCACACAGGATGTTGAGCAACAGGAAATGCGCCAACCTCTTCTTTACCTGTGGCGACGTGAGGTACCGGATTCCGGCGGAGCTGGAAAATTTCGAGGTGGTAATGGGATTGAGTTTGCCCTCACACCGATCGATACTGACGAGGTACTCGGGGTGCTGGGAACTCATGGAGTCGAGCTACCAAATCGAACGGGCATCTTCGGAGGCTTGCCAGGTTCGTGCGCACGCTTTGAACGATTGAGCGGAACGGACGTTATGGCTTACTTCCACAAAGGGATGATTCCAGAGGCCCTCTCTGAATTGGGTGGCGTCGTCGAGACTTTGCCGGGTGTATCGCCAACAGTCACCTTTAATTCGGGCGACGCGTTTAACTGCATCTTGCAGAACGGTGGAGGATACGGGGATCCCCTTCTCAGAGATTCTGCCGCGGTCGCCCTGGATGTTGCCAATAAGGCGGTGTCGGAGAAGGTGGCCGCCGACATTTACGGAGTGATTCTGGTGAACGGAAAAGTTGGAGATGCGGAATCGGAACACCGTCGATCCGAAATTCGAAATGCCCGCAAGAACCGTATGGTGTCACCCGCAGGCGTTAATTGTCCCGAGCAGCCCGAACGACCGACTAGCGATGCCGGGCATTGGGGCGACGCCTTGAGGCTTGCGCCAAACGGCAACGGTGTGACGTATGTTTGGTGCGCGCATTGTGAGGTACCTCTGGGGGATTTGAGCAAAGGTTGGGAGTCGCTTGCTGGGCGCCTACCGCTCGCTCCCGAGGAGTTGGGTCCGTTTGTGAAGGTGACGGATTCACTCCAAGCCCAGCAGTGGGTTTGCCCCTCATGTTTAACGGCCCTGTGGACAGACATCGTGCCAACGGAAGGCAAGTCCTGGAGAGACTTTGAGCTGACCGGTTCCAGTCAGTGAGTAATGTCGCGCAAGCTTCCAAGGACGGTCACCACTTGAATTCAGAAGGTGAGTTGGGTGGCGGCACCTACCGCATAGCTGAAATTGGGGGTGACGGCATTGGCCCCGAGGTCACAGATGAAGCGAGAGAGTGCATGAATGTCGCTGCTGAGCTTTACGGCTTCGACTTGCAATTCGAGAAATTTGATCTCGGCGCGGACCACTTTTTAGCGACGGGAGAACTGATTGACGAAACGACATTGATGAATCTTAGGGGTCACGATGCCATACTGCTTGGAGCAGTTGGCGATCCTCGAGTGGAGTCCGGTGTTCTCGAGAAGGGCTTAATTCTCAAAATTCGGAGTGCATTCGTCCAAGCCGTCAATGTCAGACCCGCACGGTTGATCCCTGGGGTTATCAGCCCGATTCGAAAGTTGACCCCTGAGCGTTTCAACGTGGTGGTCATTCGAGAGAACACGGAGGGGATGTACGCGGGCGGAGGTTCATTGGCCCATAGAGGAACACCGTGGGCGGTTGCGGTCCAACAGTCCATCAATACGAATCTGGCAGTCAGCCGAACGGTCCGTTTTGCATTTGAGCTAGCGGCACGCCGTAGAAATCACGTGACACTCTGTCACAAGACCAATGTGCTTACCGATGCCGGAAGAATCTGGTTGGACGCGTTTGATGAGGTTGCAATTGGTTACCCTGACGTAAGCCACAACTATCTCCACGTAGATGCATGTTGTGTTCATTTACTGGAAAGGCCCGAGCAGTTCGATGTGATTGTGACCGAGAACCTATTCGGTGACATATTGAGTGACCTTACGGCTGGTATTCAAGGTGGCCTGGGACTCGCTCCCAGTGGAAACATCAACCTGACGGGAGAGGCACCGAGCATGTTTGAGCCAGTGCACGGATCAGCGCCGGACATCGTGGGAACGGGGCGAGCGCATCCCGGTGGCGCCATCTTTGCTGGAGCAATGCTCCTGGGGCACCTCGGGGAGGTAGACGCAGCATGCAGCATTGAACAGGCACTCGTTTCGGTATTAGGTAGTCAGGGGGGTCCGGGTAAGGGTGGCACGCATCGGAGTACCCATGAGATTGGCCAGATGACCATTGATGAAATGCGACGACATGGTGATGCCTCCGAGTGGGACATGTCAGGGTTCAGTGTGACGGCGATTTCTTCGTCAGTTTCTTCTATTGAATGATCGCCCAGTTGAAAGAGGACTCGTTGAGGATAGTGAGAAACAGTGCATAAAATCGGACCGGACTTAGAGTCCTTGCGTTCCATTTTCGATCTTGACGGTCGCCGTGCGATCGTTATTGGCGCTGGCGGAGGCATCGGAAGCTCGGTCGCTCATGGACTCGCTGCATTCGGTGCTGAGGTTGTTTGCGCCGATCTCGATCATGCGAGTGCTGAAAAGACAGCTCAGCAAATTGAAGAAATGCGTGGTATCGCGCGGGCGGTGCCTATCGACGTAACATCACGCGACAGCGTGTCGTCGGTGTTCAAGGAATTAGATTCCATTGACATTGTTGTGCTTACGGCAGCTACCAACGTAAGAAAGCGTCTGCTGGATATGACGCTTGAGGAGTTCCGTCGAGTTGAATCGCTAAATCTTGAGGGTACCTTTCTGGTACTTCGTGAATGTGGAGCGAAGATGGCCAAGCAAGGACGGGGAAGCATCGTTGTCTTCTCGAGCATTCGTGCCCAGGTCGTAGAGCCGGGTCAAGGGGTGTACGCGGCGACCAAGGCCGGCGTGCTTCAGCTTGTCCGCACGCTAGCGGCTGAGCTAGGGCCCGAGGGTGTCCGAGTCAATGCAATTGCACCGGGAGTTGTTGAGACAGCACTTACAGCACCGATTAAGGCCGATTCTGACTGGTACGACGCCTACGCGCAAAAGTCGGTGCTGCGACGCTGGGCGCAACCGGAAGAACTCGTTGGTGCCACCATTTTTCTCGCCTCCGATGCGAGTTCTTACGTGACGGGCTCTTTTTTGACGGTGGATGGGGGCTGGCTTGCTGCTGACGGTCGCTTTACTCCGAAGCTCTGAGAGAAGGTTTTGAAATGACTGATGAAGATGAAGTAACGCTAAGGGCGGTGAACCCTTCTACGGAGAAAGTCTTCGCCGAATTGCCCCTCACGTGCATTGAAAGTATTGGTGCCACAGTTGAACGCGCCCATCGAGCACTAGATGATAGCTCGGAATGGAAGACTCCTAGTGTTCGGTGCGCGGTGCTGATTGAGATGGCAAGTTTGCTGAAGAAGAATCTTGATGAATTGGCAATGTCCGAATGTCTCGATACCGGGAAGCCTTATTCTCAAGCTCGGGATGACGTGCTAATGGCGGCATCGTATTTCACCTACTACGCGGGCTGGATTGATAAGTTCAGTGGCCGTTCTGTCCCGCTTGGGCCGCAGTACGTGGACTACATCGTTCGAGAGCCATGGGGCGTATGCGCCCAGATCATACCTTGGAACTATCCGCTTCAAGTCGCAGCTCGATGCGCCGCTCCAGCTCTGGCGTGCGGGAATGCCGTCGTGTTGAAGCCCTCAGAGCAGGCGTCGGTGACATCGTTGCGACTCCAAGAGTTGATGGTAGAAGCACAATTGCCCGAGGGACTCTTTAGCGTGCTGATCGGTGCGAGTGACGTGGGCTCTGCATTGGTCGAACACCCGGGTGTGGATCACGTCACCTTCGTTGGCTCGGCCGCTGTAGGGCAGATTGTTGCTCGCAAGTGTCTAGAACGCTTTATCCCCGTCGAGTTGGAAATGGGGGGGAAATCACCGAACATCGTTTTCGGTGACGCCGACCTCGATCGGGCGGTGCCGGTCATTGTTAGAGCCCTAATCCAAAACGCTGGTCAAAGTTGTTCAGCGGGCTCGCGCGTGCTTATTTCAGGCGACATATACGACGAGGTTATTAAGCGGATCGTCACTGCATTTAGTGCACTCACTATTGGCTCTGGTGAAGATGACTGTGATCTAGGACCACTCATCTCCAGTCGCCAATTGCAACACGCGGAAGCGATGCTTGAACGTGCGCGCGAAGGAGGCGCACGTTTTGTCTGCGGTGGGAACAGGCCCGCGCATCTCAAAATTGGTTGGTACCTCGAGCCGACACTTATCGACATGGTCGATTCGGAAAGTGAGATCTTCCAGGAAGAGGTCTTTGGCCCGGTACTCGTCGCAGCGAAGTTTGAGAGCGATGATGAAGCCGTGCGTTTAGCGAATTGTTCCAACTACGGTTTAGTTGCCGGAATCTGGACTAGTGATCTGCGTCGAGCCCATTCCATCGCATCTCGCGTGGTCGCAGGGCAAGTGTTTATCAACGGCTATGGCGTTGGTGGAGGCGTCGCACTTCCTTTTGGTGGCGTGAAGAAAAGTGGGCACGCCCGGGGCAAGGCCGAAGAGGCTCTTCTTTCATACAGTTGGGTCAAGAACGTCTGTATCGCTCTCTAGCGATGCTCGCCAAAGCCAACGGTATCGGTAGACAATGAAGGTGTTTCATTCGAGTGACGCTGAACGAGTTTGGACGAGGGGCTTGTCCTCATCTCATGACGCGGTTGGATATCTGAAATCAGGACTTATACACTTCGATTGTTCTCTGATGTTGCCTCGTGCACTACAAATGGAGCGGCGTAATGGCACAAGTAGTTGATAAGAATCCACAAGAGAGCGGTTCGGCGACTCCAATGACGCTGACAATTCCTGAGCCTGCCCGTCAGCCCAATGATGTTCCTGACTTCAGTGACATATTACTCTGCGGCGCTGGAGAAACTCGCCGGCCCGACGTGACCGCTGCCGCTCAGGAAATGACGGACCTCGCGACCGGCTTGATTCGTGTCCTTGACGACCAAGGGGAGGCGGTAGGCCCCTGGAAACCAGCAATTGACCGGGTAAGTGCACTTCGTGGTCTGAAGAACATGCTGCTGACGCGAGAATTTGATCGGCGAATGCTCATTGACCAGCGACAAGGGAAAACTTCCTTTTACATGCAGTGCACTGGCGAAGAAGCAATATCGTGTGCCTTTCGGGCCGCTCTGTGCGTTGGTGACATGAACTTCCCGACCTATCGACAACAAGGTCTATTGATTGCGAGTGACTATCCACTGGAACATATGTTCTCGCAAGTTTATTCAAACACGAATGATCCACTTCAGGGCCGACAGATGCCCGTGTTCTATTCCTCGAAGGATTTTGGTTTTTTCTCGATTTCGGGGAATCTGGCCACACAGTATGTTCAGGCCGTGGGATGGGCCATGGCTTCAGCGCTCAAAGGTGAGACGGCAATCGCCGCGGCGTGGATTGGAGATGGAGCAAGCTCTGAGTCGGATTTTTTCTCAGCTTTGGTGATGGCCTCGACGTACCAGGCACCGGTCGTGCTGAACATTGTAAATAATCAATGGGCGATATCGACCAGTGAAACAATTGCGCGCGGACAGGCGGCTACTTTTGCGGTGCGCGGGCTTGGATTTGGACTGCCGTCCCTGCGAGTTGACGGCAACGATTATTTGGCGGTCTACGCTGCGGCGACGTGGGCCATCGAGCGCGCCCGTTGCAATCTTGGTCCAACTCTCATTGAATGGGTAACGTACCGCGTTGCCCCCCACTCTTCGTCAGACGACCCGTCGGCCTATCGATCGACCGATGAGTCTTGGGCGTGGCCACTAGGCGATCCCATAGAACGAATGAAAGGTCACCTCGTGGCGTCAGGTAGTTTGAGCGAAAGTGACTACCTGAATATGGTTGCCGATGTTGAGCAATATGTTGGTGATGCTCAGAAGAAGGCCGAGAGTTACGGCACCTTAATGAGTGGGCCCAGACCTTCGCCCGAGGAAATCTTCGTCGACGTCTATGAGAAGATTCCCGAGAATTTGCGTCACCAACTGCAAGAACTGGCGGACTGACGATGCCAGCCATGTCAATGATTGAAGCAATTCGCGATGCGCAAAGTGTTGCGATGGAACGTGACGATGCGGTTGTTGTGTTCGGCGAAGACGTGGCTTTCTTCGGAGGAGTATTTCGATGCACCAAGGGTTTGCAGAGGCAATTTGGTTCGACTCGTTGTTTTGATACACCTATCAATGAGTCGGGAATTGTGGGTTTGGCGGTGGGAATGTCTGCCAATGGTCTGCGGCCGTGTGTAGAGATTCAGTTTTCCGATTACATGTATCCGGCGTATGATCAAATCGTTTCGGAGGTGGCGCGACTTCGTCATCGTTCGGCGGGTGACTTCACTGCATCTCTTACTATCCGCATGCCGGTGGGGGGTGGCATTTTCGGTGGGCAAACCCACTCGCAGAGTCCCGAAGCATTGTTTACTCACGTCGCCGGACTGAAGACCGTCATCCCTTCAAATCCTTACGACGCGAAGGGTCTCTTGATAACTGCCATTGAGGATAATGACCCGGTTATTTTTTTGGAGCCGAAACGACTGTACAACGGACCGTTTGATGGGTACTCTGATAAACCGCTAGGGCCTTGGTCGCGTCATGAACTGAGCGAGGTGCCAAACGGTTACTACACGGTGCCGCTAGGTCGTGCAGTTGTCCGACGTCCTGGTGAAGCGGTAACGGTACTGGCGTACGGAACTATGGTGCACGTTGCGTTAAAGGCAGCGGCTGATTTCGGCGTTGACGCCGAAATCATTGACCTCCGCACACTGGTTCCGCTTGACTTGACCACAATTATTTCATCAGTCGAAAAGACCGGCAGATGTGTGATTGTGCATGAAGCGACACTCACCTCGGGCTTCGGCGGAGAACTCTGTGCGCTTGTCCAACAGCACGCCTTCTATTCGTTGCGCGCACCTATTGAAAGAGTTACTGGGTACGACACGCCCTATCCTCATAGTCAGGAATGGGCGTATTTTCCAGGGCCCGAACGTGTGGGGCGTGCACTTCTCCGTGTGCTTGAAGATTGAATTGCAATCGTTCTGGCCTTGACCCTGTCTGGTAGACAGGGCGTCATGAGATGAGACAACGTGATGCTTCAGCCGAGTCCCGTCCTACGGTTCCATCGAACTCCCTTGGAACTTGGTCTGCCACCGGCCAGCGTTGGGAACATATGTGTTTGGCTCTTGTTTATTAGGGCTTGGTGCCGAATAAGATCGAGGAGTTGATCGCAGCAGGCAATCTCGGGACGTCTTCAAAGCCTACCGGCCGAAGTGATACCGGCGTTTCTGGTTCGGATGCGAGGACATTGTTCGCGATCCTGCGCAAGTTGCGAGTTGCCAAGGAGGACTTCACTTCCTGACGTCTAGATGTTCTGCCCAGACAAGTAGTTGACGCAACTAACGATCGTGCCCTTGATGGCGTAGCCGGGCCGAGTAACGAGATAGGCGTCACGGAGCCAAGG
>Ga0182030_10015419_pt1 | contig 14976 bp, 15 predicted proteins | sample 812S3MmetaG_FD_121299 | JGI IMG/M metagenome (GOLD analysis project Ga0182030, IMG submission 121299) | Permafrost microbial communities from Stordalen Mire, Sweden - 812S3M metaG (Illumina Assembly) | ecosystem: Environmental > Terrestrial > Soil > Wetlands > Permafrost | place: Sweden... | reverse complement strand
GCTGGTCTTTGAACAGGTCCTTTTCATCAACCACTTGCACAGCATCGCCGTCTTTCAGGGTTTTTGAAATAAGTTTGAAAGGGGCTTTTAAAGACCTTCTCCGCCGAGTCTCCCCTTTCCGGCTTTGCGGAATGGGGGACTCGGCGTTAATGCGGTCTGCCCTCACGCCGAGTCCCCAACCTTCGGAAGGGAGACTCGGCTGGGAAGGTCTTTTCCTACGTCACCACGATTTTTTTCCTAGCCCCAGGGGTGCTTACCCGCAATGACCGGATTGTTTTATTTATCCGTTGCCTGCTGGTCTTTGAACAGGTCCTTTTCATCAACCACTTGCACAGCATCGCCGTCTTTCAGGGTTTTTGAAATAAGTTTGAAAGGGGCTTTTACCACTGTTTCGTTTTCGCTTAATCCCGTTTTAATTTCAATGTAGTTGGCATCCTGTATGCCGGTAGTTACCTCTTTGGCTTTTACCTTGCCGCCATCAACCACAAACACAATTTCCGAGGCCTCTTTCTTTTCGGAGCCTGATGATTTTTGCGCCTGTGTGGTTTTGGCATAATCTTCATCTTTTTGTTTCAGGTCTTTTTCCTGGCGGGTGGTTACGGATTGAATAGGAACACTGATTACATTACTATGCGATTCGGTTTTTATATCAACCGTAGTAGACATGCCCGGCCGGAAAGGGTAAAGCTTGCCGATTTTAGGATTGATAAGATCGGCATACGACTCGCGCAATACTTTAACCTTTACTGTAAAATTAGTAGCCTGGGTGGTGCTTACTACCGTTGCCGCTGCGCTTGTTGACGAATACGATACTTCGGTTACAACACCCTTAAATTTCTTCTTTACGTAAGCATCTACCTCAATATCGGCGGTATCGCCAAGGGTTATTCTTAAAACGTCATTTTCGTTTACGTCTACTTCGGCCTGCATATAGTTGAGGTCGGCAATGCGTATCAGTTCAGTACCGGCCATTTGTGCGGTACCCACTACGCGCTCGCCCAACTTAACGTTTACTAAAGAAATTATGCCCGACATGGGCGCAAAAATTTTGGTTTTGTTCAAATTATCATCGGCCTGGTTTAACTGGGCCTCGGCACTTTTTACGCTAAAATCGTTGGCGTTAACCTGTTCCAGTGAGCTCTGGTAATTGGCATCAGCCTGGTCGAGCGAGAGCTTGGCGGCTTCAAAATCGGCATCGGAAACTACTTTCTCATCATGTAAGGTTTTGTTGCGTTCGTAATTTCTTTTGGCCTGGTCAAAAGCTGCTTTGGTTTGAATCAGGTTGGCTTTAGAACTGGCCAGATTGGCTTTCATCTGATCAACGCTGGCGGCGGTTTGCTTAACAATAGCATCGTAAACATTGGGGTTGATTACGCATAGCAACTGCCCCTTTTTTATAGAATCACCTTCGTGCGCACTTAGTTCAATTATTTCGCCTGAAACCTCGGAACTTAATTTTACTTCGGTGTGCGGGTTTATCTTTCCACTGGCGGTAACGGTTTCAACGATGTTCCGTTTTGTGGCTTTTTCAACGGCAACCTGTAATACATCGCCCTTACCTATCCAGCCTTTTTGTTTGCCCAATATTGCAAAGCCAATACATACGGCAAGCACTACAACTAATATTATAATAATCCTATTTGATTTCATGCGTGAAATTAGTTTAACGTTAAGGCTTTGCCCTGGTAAAAATCGAGAATTTTAACCCTGAAGACGTAAGTGTATTTTGCCCTTGCCATATCAGACTCGGCAGTGGCCACGGAGTTTTTTGATTGCTGGAGGTCGAAATTAGTTACCAGCCCGGCATCAAATCTTTTCTGTAATGAGAAGTAAGATTTTTGTGCTGATTCATAGCTCTTTTTATTGGCTATATAAGTTTCTGCCGCAACTTTGGCGTTGGTATAGGCCTGTTCGATATTGCCCATTAATACAGCCTTGGTATTTTCAAGATCCAGCTCCTTTATCTGCTGTTGCAATTTTGCACTGGATATATTTAAAAAGACCTGGCCTTTATTAAAAAGGGGCACAGTGATACCTAAGGCTACATACTGTTTAAGGTTATTCTTCATTTGAGTAAAAAAAGGATCGGCAGGAGAAGAAACAAGTGTAAGATTGCTCCAGTCAATATTTTCATTAGGGGAATTGGTGTAACCGGAAAACATGTTATATCCCAGGGTAAGTGTAGGAGTAATAAAACCGTAAGCCACCTTTTCAGCCATTTGCGAGCTCATCCATTTGGCCTCGGCACTTTTCACAACCGGTTGATTTTTGACCGCGTAATTGTAAATGCCTATGGAGTTAACCTCTGCAATACCCGACATATTATCCGTATTTACCTGGGGTACATCAACATCAAAAGATTGCTCAACCGGTAGTTGCAACATCTGCTTCAGGGTTACTACCGAAAGGTCATAAATGCCCTGATTATTCACCACATTTGCTTCATCTCTCGATAGCTGGGCTTCTACTTCAAGCAGTGATGTTTCGGGTACAAGGCCGGCATCAAATTTCTTTTGCACTGTTTCTTTTTGCTCAGCGGTAATTTTACGTTGTTCTTCGGCTACCTGTACTATTTCGCGGTTCAATAAAATCTGCAAATAGGCCGAGGCGATATTCAGGGACATATTGCTTTTGGCATTTTCATAATCATATTGCGAACCGAGTAAATCGTATTTCGATTTCTTAATAGTATTTATTTGCTGTAACCCATTGAAGAGGGTCAGGTTGGTTTGCAGGCCCATTTGCGAGGTTTGCGAATTTCCGGTAGTGAAGGTGTATGTAACCGGGTTGATACTATTGCCAAAGTTAAAATCGTAACTGGCACTGGCATTTACCGAAGGTAACAGATTGAGTTTGCTCTGTAAATACTGGTTGCCGGAAACATTGGTTGCCAGGTTGGCTTGCCGAAGGGAAAAATTATTTTTAAATGCATAGTCGATGCACTTTTCAAGCGTCCATTTTTCGGTTACCTGGGCAGATAAAAATTGGGAGATAAAAACGGCAACAAACAGGGCCGTATGGCGCAAAGCTTTCACATTTCAGTATTTGGATGCGCTAAAGTAACAGATTTGAATAAAACAGGCGTTACCTGAGCAGAAATATGGCGCTAAGCAGCGCTATTTAAAGCCGAAGTGCCTTTCTATCCGTTTCTTCTGTGCCCTGTGGTGCCTGAAATGTATGCTGCAAAGCTCTATCCATTCAGCGGTATTGAGCCAGCCCAGAAAGGGATGTTTGGTTTTTAGTTCGGGGTCGCTTTGGGGTATGCGTTGTATGTATCCGGCAGCCAGCTTTTTTATTTCTTCCAGCTTGGCTATCAGTTGTTCTTTCGATTCGGGTTGTTTTGGCACTACCGAAACCTGCTGGGGCATTTCGTAACGCACCGGCGGTAACATGCGGAAAGTAAATATGAGATGGGCGCCCAGCTTTTTACTTTTGCCTTTTTCGGTGCCTTCTTTACTGAGGCACTTTTCAGCATTTTTAAAGAAAAAGCCTTTTGAAGCCATCCATAAATGGATGCCTACCTGCCCAAGGCTCCAGGAATTTTCAGCAGGTTTCATTAATATCTGGTCAAAATCGTAATGACGGAAAGTATCTATCCAATAATCGATAGAGGCGTTGGTTTGCTTTTCAAGCTTTTGTAAATTCATAAACTCCCTTTTAAAAAATCTTTTTTGCGATATAGCAAAACCGGTACCATAATCAGGGGAATTATGCATTTGGGACAGGACAAAATCAGGCCCATTTATTTTGCACACCTACAGTTTCATGCGCTTCTTTAACCTTGCGGCTGATTTGGCCCGTGATAGTGTGAAAGTACATTACAAAGTCGGAGCCGAGGCTGTAAAAGGGGTATTTAAAAGTGGCGGGGCGGTTCTTCTCTAAAATAAAATGGCCGAACCAGGCAAAGCCGTAGCCTGCTACCGGCATCAGTAAAAAGAGCCAACCATTGTGTAACACTATTGCTAAAACAAAACAGATAATAACCAGGGTGGTGCCAACAAAATGCAGGGCCCGGTTAAGCGGGCGCGCATGTTCGGTAAGATAGTATGGATAAAAATCCCAAAAGGTGGTGTATACTTTATCGGTGCCCATGGCGGTTGTATTTATTGCTAATATAGGAGGAGAAATTTGAAATCCATACTAAAACGGTAGATGGGTATACGACAAATTTCCCTCTTGATGCTTTTGTATTGCCGTATTTTGCATTTTCCCTCTCTTTTTTTCAAAGAGAGGGATGTCCGTAGGACAGGGTGAGTTTGTATTGGCAAAGTTTGAAGGATGAAAAGGGAAATTTGTCGTACACCCAGGCAGATCGTCAGGTATTCTTAATTTATGTAAAAGCGGTTTAGAGGGTTTGCAAGTTCAAAAATGTTGATTTACTTTGCATCACAAAGCACTTTTATAATGAGCGAACCGAACGAACAATTAGAGCAGATAAAAGAAATAAGGAACATGATGGAGCGCTCATCGCGCTTTATTTCGTTAAGCGGTTTGGCGGGGGTATTTGCTGGCTTTTTTGCCATGTGCGGGGCCGGTGCGTTTTACATCTTCATTAACCGAAACCTTAATTACGGATATACAGAATTTGCTAAAGAAGTGCCCATTGACATCAGTTTAACCTTTGCACGTTTTTGTATCCTTGATGCAATGGCCGTATTGACTTTATCGCTGCTGTTTGCTGTTTTTTTTACTACCCGCAATGCAAAAAGCAAAGGGCAGAAAATATGGGACGCTGCCGGCCGGCGCCTGATCGTAAACCTGTTTATTCCGCTGGTGCCAGGCGGGTTGTATTGCCTTATTCTTTTAAAGTATGGGTGGTTTGGCATGATAGCGCCCACAACGCTTATCTTTTACGGGCTGGCGCTGGTGAATGCCTCAAAATATACAGTTGATGAAATCAGGTGGCTGGGTTTTTCGGAAATCATTTTAGGTTTGATTGGCTGCTTTTTTATTGGTTATGGAATTACAGTGTGGATGATTGGTTTTGGCATACTCCATATTATTTATGGCCTGATGATGTATGCACGATATGAGGCTAAACCGGTAGAGAAGAAATTTTGGTAGGCGAATGAAACCGAAGCAACAGTGAAAGATGTAATTGACAAACTGAATAAGGCATTTGAGAACAGGATAAGGCTGGGTATAATGAGCGCGCTGATGGTAAATGAGAGCGTGGATTTTTTGACGCTTAAAGAGCTGCTGGATGTTACCGATGGTAACCTGGCCAGCCATATAACCGCGCTTGAAAAGGTGGATTATATAGCGGTTAAAAAAGAGTTTGTGGGCAAAAAAACGAAGACATCATATATGGTAACCAGCCTTGGAAGAAAGGAGTTTAACTATCATTTAAATGCCCTGGAAAAATTGGTAAAGCAGAACAGGAAATAATTTTTTTACCCCTGTTGCTTTAAAATATGGTAAAAAAATAACTCCCGGTAATTGCGTTAAGGCTTAACCGGCGCATCTGCCGGCTTCATAGACTTTTCTATATAGCCTTTTAAAGCGGTTGCTGATGTGTATTGAACATTCTCTGCCTTGGCGCGGATGATAGCATAATCGCAGGCCAGGGAGGCTTCTTTAAAGTTATTGAGGCTGTACAGAAGCCATGCGTAGGTTAAGTTGTAAGTGTACTTGTTATCAATATTAATTGCGGCGTAAGCCCATTTAGTTGCCCGCTCTAATAGCTCGGGTTTATGGATATTGATGTAATAGGCCCAGGCAACTTCATTTAGCAAGGCAGCATTATTATCTGCATACTTTTTAACGTATTGGCTGGCGTACTTATCGTAATTTTCCCAATCGCCCATATGGAAGTAATAGTCCATGGATAGTTTCAAAGTTTTCTCAGCATGGTCGGGGGCTTTGTTGGTTTTAATCAGTTTGAGGGCGCCTTCGAATAAAGCTTTATCATCAGCCCGTGGGGCCTCGGTTACGGCTTTGGTAGCAAGCAGGTTTATTTTGTTGTTGAAAATCTGCTCACCCATCAGGTGCTGGTAATAATCTTTGTTTTTCATCAGGTAAGCAAGACCCGGCGAAGTAAGATCGTTGGTAAGGTTAAAGATGGTTCTGGTATGTTTGGGGTCGCTCATTTCAGCCGGGGTGAGCTTCTCCAGGTATTCTTTAAAGTTATCCTGGTATTTTTCACCGGCATCGTACAGGGTATTTACGTAATCGTGCAAAAAGTTTACATCCCTGTCGCCACCTGCATATCTTTTGCGCATTCCCTCTAAGATACCCGGTGTGGGGTCGGTGGCTTTTTTAGCGTTTTCAATTAAACCTTCGGGTTCCAGGCCCCCGACAATTTTGTGTAGCACATTGCCATCGCCATCTAACCAAAGCAAGGTAGGGTAGGCCCTGATGCCATATTTGTTGGCAATAGTAATACCATCATCTTTTTCCATATCAAACTTGGCATTCACAAACCGGGGATTGAAATAAGCACCAACAGCCGAATCGGGAAATACCATGGAAGAAAGCCTTTTGCAAGGCCCGCACCACGAGGTAAAGCAATCCATAAATACTGGCTTGCCCTGAGCTTTGGCCATATCCAGTATTTCCTGAAATTTCTTGTCGTGATTAAATTCAATACCCTGGGCATTTGAGATGAGGGTTGAATAAAGAAGAATTAAGAAAACACCAGTACACTTTTTCATAAGAAATAATTTTCAGCCTTCAAATTTATGGTTTTTAGCAGAGAATTTTGCCATTAAGGCGCCAAGGGTGCCAAGAATTAAAAGGGAAATACATTTTTTAACTCTAAGAAGCAAAATTCCTGCTGGTCAGCTATATTTGTCAAAAATCTTCATGAAGGTCGTTGCTTTTAGCCTATTATTTTTATTTTGCTATATACAATCTACCGCTCAGCAAACGTTTAACCACGAAACCCTTGTAAAAGATTTGGATGAATACAGGGATTGTATGATTGTGAATGATATAGACCCCTTTGAACAGATTAGCAGGCAGGATTTTATAAAAGGGGTGCAAACCATTAAAGAAAAGGCAGCTTCATTAAATGCAGATGAGTTGCTGATAGAATTGATGAAGCTAAATGCCCGGCTGGCCGATGAGCATTCCGCTATAAGTGGTTATGCAACTTCCGTGCTTCCTTTCAGGTTTTATTGGTTTGAGGAGGGGATATATATTATATCAACCAATACAGAAAATGCTGCTTATTTGAATGCCAGGCTTATTGCGGTTGATGATGTACCGGTTAACCAGGCAATGGAAAAGATTAAAAGTATTTTGCCATCACATTATGACGGCTATGTAAAATACAGTGCGCCAAAGTTGCTTGTACAAAACACAATTTTGCATGGCCTTGATATTATTGATAATGTTCAATCTGTAAGCCTTACACTGCTTACTGAGCAGGGGAAAACCGTTATCGCTAAATTTAATTTTATAACAGGTAAGGCGGAATTAAATAATGATAACAGGTACAAAACGTTTTTACGCTTTAGTAAGAGTTCCAGCTATTGGTTTAAGTATGTAGACTCGGCAAATACGTTGTATTTTAATTATAGCTCCTGTTTCCCAGATGCCGCTTATCCTTTCAACCAGGTTACTGAAGACTTTTTTAAAGAGGCCGATCGCAAAAACCCGGCAAAAATAATTATTGACTTGCGGCAAAATGATGGTGGTGTAAGGTTAACCATTAAGCCCTTTATTTATGCCTTGTATAAATCAAAATACAATAAGCCCAATACGGTTTTTGTGCTTACCGGCCGCAAAACCTTTTCGGCGGCAATGAATAATATCTTTGATATCAGAAGGGTGGTGCCTATAATTACTATTGGCGAAGAAACCGGTGCGTGTATTAATCATTTAGGACAGCCAGATGGTATTATGCTTAAAAACTGTGGCCTTCAAATAAGCTATTCTACCAACCATATTGTAAACGTACCGAATGCTACCGGCCCGGTGGTGCCGGATGTATTAATCCCTGAAAAATTCAATGATTTTATAGCTGGTAAAGATGCGGCTTTAGATTACGCATTAAAGCACTAAATTTAATATTCTACGATATGCGCGTTGTGGTTTCGTCTCTTTTTATTAAATTGCTACTGGTAAAATAGAAATTATGGGCCTGATAAAAGAACCAAAAAATGTCGACTTCTATGTTATTGACAAACCCTGGACGGAAGAGGAACAAAAGGAATTTAGCGCCTTTATTAAAATGAGAAAGGAGCGACGAAAAAAAAGAAGTTTAAAGGCAAATACAACAACCAATAAATCAAAAGTAATACACTCAATTTAAATGGCCCTTCACTCATTCTTCCAGATATTGCATCGCTGCAATTGAATCTGATGACTGTAAAATATTTTGGTAGTGCGCTCAAATGATTCTGTAAAGTCGGACACGTAAAACTGGTCTTCAGCCAATTTTTGTTCGCTGTGCAGGTTTTCTTTTTCAAGTATCCATTTAAGTTTTGCGGCAACTACTTCGGCTGAGTCGAAAATTTTAACGCGGTGATTATAAAAGGCATCTATTTCGTTTTTAATAAGCGGGTAATGGGTGCAGGCCAATACCAGCGCATCAATATCTTTTAACTCCGGCTGCGATAAATAACTTTCCAACACGGCGGCGCTGATGTTATTATTGTAATATCCTTCTTCAATCATAGAGGCCAGCAGGGGAGTGGCAAGGGCTGAGAAATTTAAACCGGGTTTACGACGCGAAAGCTTTTCCTGGTATACACCTGAGCTAATGGTGGTTTTGGTGGCTATGATACCCACTTTTTTAATGCTGTCATCAGCAATTACGGCTTCTATCATCGGGTCAATAACATTAATGACCGGTATGGAGCCTTTAAACTGGTCGCGCAATTGCTCGTAGGCAGCCGCAGAGGCAGTGTTGCAGGCAATAACGATAGCTTTGCAGTGCTGCTGGTTTAATAAAAAACCGGTAATGCGGCTGGCGTACTGGCGTATAAGTTCTTTCGATTTATCGCCGTAGGGCATGTGCGCAGTATCGCCAAAATAAATGAGTTGTTCGTTTGGTAACTGCCTGGAAATGGCATTGGCGACCGTTAAGCCGCCAATGCCCGAATCAAATACACCAACAGGTTGATGCTTATGATTTTTCATCTTTTATTATTGTTTGCCGCCCATACCGGGTTGCGATGTGCCACCAGCAGGTGCTGCTACACGGGTAATGTTTAGCTTTTTCATAACCAGGTCAGTTACGTCATCTGCGGTTTCAGGATAGTAAGCTACTGCCCCCGATACTACATCTAACACATAAGAGTAATTGCTGGCTATGGCAACCTCTTTAACTGCTTTCAGGTATTTATCGTTGATTGGTTTCAGTTTCTCCTGCTGAAGTTTCTGAAGGTCGTCATTTACTTTGCTTTCAAAGTCCTGGATTCTTTTTTGAAGATCCTGAAGTTCCTGGATTTTTGATTCAATGATAGGGTCTGGTGTGCTTTTATCATTGCTTAAAGCCTGAAGGTCTTTTTGTTTCTTTTCGTAATCGGCATACATGCCTTCCAAAGCTTTTTGATAAGATTGTTTTTGCTTATCAATATCGCTGTTCATGGTTTTAAACTCAGGCATGGCCTGCAAAATTTCCAGCGAATTGATGTGTCCGATTTTTTGCTGAGCATTAGCTGTACCGAAAAACGCGAATACTGCTGTGATGATTATTGCAATTGTCTTTTTCATTTGGGTTTATTTGTTCTTTTTATTGATTTATGAGTGTTTAGTTAGCTCCCATTCTTTTTTTAACCAGGTCTGTAATATTGCCTGTAGTTTCAGGGTAATAAGCCACGCCGCCGGCAGCAACATCAAATATGTAGCTGTATCCGTTTTCTTTAGCAACGGCTGCGACCATTTTAATGTATTTGTCATTGAGTGGTTTTAATAATTTGTCCTGATAATCCTGAATTTCAGCACTGGCGCTTTGTTCGTAAGAGGTTATAGCTTTCTGAAGGCTATCCAATTCCTTTTTTCTTTCTTCCAATACCGCATTCATCATGCTGGCGCCATACTGGTTAACCTCTTTCAGTTTTGACTGATAGGTATCGTACATTACCTGCACTTTGGCCTGTGCGTCTTTCTTTTTCTTATCAACGGAAGCGCTCATTTGCTTGAACTCGGGCATACTTTGCACAACTTCATTGGAATTGATATGTCCGTATTTCTGAGCAAAGGTTTCAGCGTTAAAAACGAAGAAAGATGCTACTAAAAGGATGATTGCTTTTTTCATTAGTGGGCGCAAAGATATATTTTTCTGTTTACCGTAATAATTCTCTAATTACCTGCTGGTTTTTGTGAAACCCCGAGTGCTGAAAGGATATCATCACTTTTGTTCAACCTGTCGTTAGCATAAAGCATTGTGGGGCCGCTTGAACGATCGAAAATGACGTCGTACCCCTTTGCAAGGGCATATTTATTTACCTCATCGTAAATTTTATCCTGTATGGGCTTTATCAGCTCCTGACGTTTTTTAAACAAGTCGCCGTTGGGACCGAATTTTGACTTTTGGTAGTCTTTAACTTCTTTTTCTTTAGCCTCTATCTCTTTGATTTTCTGTTGTTTCATGGGATCGGTCATTAAAACCTGCTCGGCCTGAAACTGCTTGTACATATCATCCACCGTTTTCATACGGCCTTCAATGTCTTTTTGCCACGCGTCGGCAACTTTATCTAATTGTTTTTGCGCCTCGGCGTACTGGGGCAGTTTGCCCAGGATATATTCCATATCTACATAGGCAAATTTCTGGGCGTAAGTTGTGGTTAAGCCCATCAGCGAAACCGCAAGTAATAGCATTATCTTTTTCATGGCATTAATTTAGGGATACCAAATTTATAATGATTTTCTTTTAAACGTACTTCAAGGGCGCAGTAATAACTATTTCTAACAATACAGGCCTCTCCCGCCCTTCGCTTCGCTGGGGCACTCTCCATTCTTCGAATAGAGAGGGAAAAAGCAGCTAAATCGTCAAACTTTCCCTCTCTATCGCTTGCGATGGAGAGGGTGGTCGCACGAAGTGCCGACCGGGAGAGGCCTGTATTTATTCCGGTTCTCTTCCCAGGATGATGTTGAACTGTCCGTATTTTGAGAATATGTTGTTACCTGACGGGGTTAGGCCAAACATAGACCTATCCCACCCGAAGCCGTAATCAAATCCCAGTAAACCAAACATTGGCAGGAACACCCGCACACCGGCGCCTGCTGAGCGGGCCAGTTCGTAAGGTTTGTAATCCTGTATGCTGGTCCAGTAGTTACCGGCATCCATAAAAATGAGGGCATAAATAGTAGCCGACTGCCCCAGTGTTATAGGATAGCGCAACTCCATGCTGTACTTGTTGTAAATTGGTGCACCACCGGTTGGGGTAACAATAGGATAACCGCGTAATGAAACGATATCGCGGCCTAACTGGGTAGCACTGTTCAGGTTACTTAAACCATCGCCGCCTAACTCAACCCGTTCGAATGGTGAATAGCCAATGGCTTTGTTGTAGGTACCAAGGAAAGATAAGTTGGCTGCAGCACGGAATACCATGTTTTTCCAAACCGGTGCATACCACTGGAACAACATTTTCCATTTGTGGAACTCCACCCACTCGTATTTAATTGCATCAGGCACCGCAGGGTCCTGGTAGTTGATGTCCTCGCGGCCTTTGAACATATAAGAGTAAGGCAAAGTAAATTTGCCCTGGATCATAAAATAGAAGCCCTTGTTATAATAAGTGGGGCCAGCCATTTCGCGCGAATCGCGGGATAGGGTTAACTGCAGGTTGAAGTTATATGCCGTTCCGGTGGTATACGTAAAATACGATGCATAATTGTTCAGGATGTATTGCTGAAACTCTAACCCCACTTCGCCGGTAAAGAAGTCATCAGGCCATTTTAAACGGGTGCCTAAACCAACATAAAGACTGGTTGAATAGTACGAACCGTCAATTACCGCATAATCGTTCGGGTCGAGCGTATTAGCACGTAAACGGTTAAAGGCTATGTTGAGCGATTGAGGCTTTTTACCACCTAACCAGGGCTCGGTAAATGATACGCTGTACGATTGGAACGCGCGGCCATTACTCTGGAAACGGATACCAAATCTTTGTCCATCGCCGGATGGCAGGGGAGTCCATGCTTTTTTATCAATGATGTTGCGGATAGAGAAGTTTGTAAAGTTAACACCCAATGTTCCAAATAAACCACCGGTATTGGTTGCTGTAGCCTGTCCGCCATAACCGGCAGATAATTCAAGCTGATCGCTCGGTTTCTCAACTACACGATACTCAATATCCACCGTTCCGTTTTCAGGGTTTGGTATTGGTACCACATCTAATTGCTGCGCATCAAAGTATCCCAGGTTGGTAATTTCGCGTTGAGAGCGGATAAGGTCTGAGCGGCTGAATTTATTGCCCGGTAAGGTTCTTAACTCGCGGCGGATAACGTTTTCGTTTGTTTTGGTATTGCCTATAATTCTTACTTCGTTAATAGTAGCCTGTGCGCCTTCGCTGATACGTAATTCCAGGTCAATTGAATCGCCTTCAATTTTTACTTCCATCGGGGTTACGTTAAAGAACAGGTAACCATCATCCATGTAAAGCGAGCTGAGGTCGCCACCATTAGGGTTCATAAAAATGCGTTCGTCCAATAACTTCTGGCTGTAAATTTCGCCGCGTTTGATATTTACTATGCGGTTGAGGATTGAATCGGGATATTTGCTGTTACCGTTATAATAGATATTGCGGAAATAGTATTTTTTACCTTCATCAACTTTGATATTGATAACCATGTTGGTGGGGTCTTCCAGGTAGAAGGTATCTTTTACAATGCGGGCATCGCGGTACCCTTTGTTGTTGTAAAATTCAATTATGTGGTTTTTATCGTCTTCATAATCATCCCTTTTAAACTTAGAGGCGTTGAAGATATTCAAATTAACGTGGGTATGTTTGCTCCAGTAGTTCCACAGGCCCAGTGGGCTTATAATTTCGCCCATTACTTTATACCATGGCTGGGGATTTGAATCAGCAGCTAAATTTCTTCTGAATTTGAAAAAACCACTGGCATCAAACTGAGGCTTTTCGTGGGTTTCCTTCATCTGGTTTCTCAGCTTTTTATCTGAAAATATTGTATTGCCCGTAAAGTTTATCTGGTCAATCTGCACCTTATTGCCTCTGTCTACAGTTATTCTCAGTTTTACACTATTGGCCAGGGAAGAATCCTTAAACTCCGTAATGGTAACATTAACTGATAGAAATCCCTTATCAATAAAATAGCTTTTAATAGCATTGATGGTAAGGCTACGCATGTTTTCAGTAAAGATAGAACCCAGCCTTAAATCAATTTTTTTCTTGATATCGTCGGCATCGCTGGTTTTAATGCCTTTGAGCGAGTAGCCACCAATACGGGGGCGCTCTTCAACTTTAATTACAAGGTAAACTTTTCCGTTCTCTATTTTTGCGGCAGTAATGGTTATATTGGTAAACAGTTTTTGTTTCCAAAGGGCTTTAATGGCTTTGGGTATCTGGTCACCGGGGATTTTTATTTTTTCGCCTTTGGTTAAGCCGGAGAGGGTACCCAGGATTTTAGAGTCGAGGAATTTTGCGCCTATTACATTTACATCACCAATCTCATATTCAGCACTTTTACTGTAATCAAACAGAGGAATGCTATCCTGACCGAAAGCTGCGGCGCAAATAAACAGGGACGAGAAGAGAAGAATTTGTTTCAGGGTCAATTTCATTTGGTTACTAACTGTTCACTTGTTTTACCGAACCTGCGTTCACGGTTTTGAAAATCAATAATAGCTTTATACAGTTCCTCACGGGTAAACTCGGGCCAAAACACTTCAGTAAAAAAATACTCGGCATAAGCCAGTTGCCATAGCATAAAGTTACTTACCCTCATTTCTCCACTGGTGCGTATCAACAACTCAGGGTCAGGTATACCTGCCGTATATAAGTTGTTGCTTATCAGCTCCTCCGTAATCGAATCGGGCGCAATTTCGCCTTTTTCTACTCTTAATGAAATCTCTTTTACCGCCCTTGTAATCTCTGACCTTCCGCTATAATTTAAAGCCAGTATTAAATCCATCCTTTTATTATTGGCAGTCCGTTTCATGGCATCTGCCAATTCTTTTGCTACGCCAGCCGGTAATTTGCTGATATCACCAATTACTTTGAGGCGAATATCATTTTTCAAAAGCGTTTTAAGCTCAGCCTTTATAGTTTTTAACAGTAACATCATTAAGGCGGTTACTTCTGTTATAGGCCTGCTCCAGTTTTCGGTTGAAAACGCGTATAAAGTGAGGTATTTAACACCTAACTCTGCACAACCTTCCGAAGTTTCCCTTACCGAATTAACACCGCTGCTGTGGCCAAAAATCCTGTTTTTACCATGCTTGCGTGCCCAACGGCCGTTGCCATCCATAATAATGGCAACATGCTGGGGTATGCGGGTAAGGTCAACTTTCTCTTTCAGGCTCACAATCAGAAACGTTTAAACGCTAATTAAATCTTTTATTTTCCAAAAGCGGGCAAAGATAGAAAAATAGTGCAGATGGCCTTCGTGCAGCCCAAGGGGGTGTACGACAAATTTCCCTTTTAGCTTGGGAAGCGGTTCTCCCGCCCCGGGAGCTAGAGGGTAATCGAGGCAGCAAAAGGGAAATTTGTCGTACACCAGCCCAAGGAGAAACTAACCTAAATAAGAACCGGCGAAAACCTGGTGCGACAGGGGGGGGTAGGTAGCAGAAAAAATTACTCAATTAACTGATAATCAATATTTTAAATCAATTTTAACAAAAAAACTGCTACCTACCCCCCCTTGGTAAAGGTCAAAATAAACGTAGATTAAGATGATGAAATACAGGATAATACAAGTAGCCGGGTAGCATTATCAAGGCGATTGACTTAAAGAAACCGCAAAACCTTTCACTCTGACCAACCTTATGGTGCGGCACCGAAGATGTCGCACCACTTTATGGCTTTCTATATTAAGGGTGTACTTATTGATAGATTAACG
>Ga0182030_10015417_pt1 | contig 14977 bp, 13 predicted proteins | sample 812S3MmetaG_FD_121299 | JGI IMG/M metagenome (GOLD analysis project Ga0182030, IMG submission 121299) | Permafrost microbial communities from Stordalen Mire, Sweden - 812S3M metaG (Illumina Assembly) | ecosystem: Environmental > Terrestrial > Soil > Wetlands > Permafrost | place: Sweden... | reverse complement strand
TACCGATGCTGGAGCGCTTCGGCTTGGGCGAGTTCGCGCAGGCCTGGCCGTGGCAGCTGTCCGGCGGGATGCGCCAGCGGGCGGCGTTCCTGCGCACCGTCATTGCCGGCCATCCGCTCATGCTCCTGGACGAGCCTTTTGGCGCCCTGGACGGGATCACGCGGGCCGACCTGCAGGAATGGTTGAGCAAAGTATGGGCCGAGTTCGGGGCCACCGTCCTGTTGGTCACCCACGACATCACCGAGGCCGTGTTCCTGTCCGACCGGGTGTACGTGATGACGCCCCGGCCCGGCCGGGTCGCCTCTGTGCTGGAGGTCGACCTGCCCCGGCCCCGGCGGCTGGGCCAACGCGAGGACGAGGTTTTTCAGGCCCTCGAGGCCCGCCTGCGCCACCAACTGGCGATGGCGATGGCGTCGTCGTTAGAGCCGGCTAACTCATAGCCGGCTCGCTCATGGCCGGCCCCACTTATTGCCGGCCCAGTCATAGAAGGTCACCCGCACACACAAGGACGGCAAACCAATGCTCCCACTGGCCCGACGGGCTGCTTCGGCGACCCTCGTCATCGGTCTTGCTCTCACCCCGGCGGTAATAAGCGCGCCGTCGGTGGCGAGCAGCCTGCAACCGTTGCGGATCGCCCTGGACTGGACGCCCAACGTCGATTTCCTCGGCATCTACGTGGCGATCAACAATGGGTACTTCACCAGGGAGGGCATTAAGCCGGTCATAATCCCTTATAGCGGCACCCCGGGGGAGACCCTGATCGAAGCGGGCAAGACCGACCTCGCCTTCACGTACCCTCCCAGCATCCCCGCCTACCGCGCTTCGGGGCTCAAGTACAGGGCGGTGGCGGGCCTGGCCCAGAAGGACACCATAGAGCTGGCCGTCCTGCAGTCTTCGCCGTACACCAGCCCGGCGCAGCTGAGCGGCAAACTGTACGGCGGCTTCGGGGTACCGAGCGACGAGCCCATCATCGACGCCATTTTCAAGAAGGTGGGCGTGGCCCGCCCCGTGTTCCGCCAGGTAGTCCTCAACACTTCGGCATACCAGGCGTTGGAGGCCAAGCGGGTCGCTTACACGACCATGTTCGGCGGCGTCGACGACGTCACCGCCGAACTGGGAGGGGCCAAGCTCCGGCTGTTCCCGATCCGCAACTACCTGGGGGCGGCGGCCAGTTTTCCCGACGATTCGCTGGTGGCGAGCGACAAAGAGATCGCCACCAACGCGTCGGTCTTGCGCCGAGGACTGGCGGCATTGGCTCAGGGCTACATCTTCTCGGCCCACCACCCGGCCCAAGCCGAAAAAATCTTGATCGAGGACAACCATTCCTTCCTGGCGACCAGCCAGAATGTCGTGGTGGCCACAGGGAACGCTACGGCGCCCACATTTCTCACCCCGTCGGGCCAGTGGGGCACTTTGTCCGACGCCAGTTTCAGCGGGATCACCCAGATCATGGCCCAGGGCGGCCTCTTCGACGGAAAGGCACCCCCACTGGCCGCGGACGACTTTACGGACAGCCTCCTTCCCCAGGGATGACAGCCGCGCCGGCACCTGGGCCACGGCTACGGCGCCTCGGCGAGGAGCTCGTCGAGAGCGGGCTGCGCCAGGTTGGGACGGAGGCCTCCTGGGCGATGCTGGTGGAGGAGATCGACCATGCGCTGCGCCCGCCCGTCCACGAGCGGCGGATCTTCAGCGGCGGCACGGTCCTCGACCCCACATCGGACCCAGGCACGTGGGCTTCGGGGACACAGCTCGACATCATCCGCCAGCCGTTGGGCCGCCAACCGCTCCCGGCGGCGCGCCGTTTTGCCGACGGGCTGTCGAGCTGGGTGCTGCGGCGCACGGACGGCACGACCGAATGGCTGGTCTTTGACCGGCCCGCCGGTTCGGAGCGGGACCTGGTGGTACTGGCCAGCGTCCTCGGGGCGACGGTCGTGCAGCGTCACCCATCGGGGTCGGTCCGGGTGGTCGGGCACTTCGGCGTGCTGCGCTGGGAGGGCTTGCGCTGGCACCACGAGCCCCCCGTGACCAGCTGGGTCGACTCTGTCATCGACTATCGGGCTGACAACGAGCGCAAAGTGCTGGCGGCGATGCTCGAGTTCGCCGTGCACGACCTCACTACGCGACGGTCAGGTGCTCGGCCGCTCGCACGACAATGACTAATTGCTCAGCGTAAAGCCCTCCGGTCAGCTTCAGTGCTCCAGAGGGCCCTCGAGGCCATGCAGGCTCGGTGGTACGTCCACGGCGTGCTCCTCGAGCGCCTTGCGGGGCACGATCTCGAGGGTGGCCTCGTTGGTCGAGGCGAGCACCACGAAGCACGCCGCACCGTCCCTATAGGCCCGCAACCAGTTGGCGGCGGTGACGCACCAGCGGTCTCCGGGCACGAGGCCGGGGAACCGGTAGGCGGGGACCGGGGTGATGAGGTCATTGCCGATCCGGCGTTGGTGCTCGAGGAACTCGGCGGTTACGACGGCGCAAATGGTGTGGGAGCCGAAGTCCTCGGGGCCGCTCGAGCAGCACCCGTCGCGGTAAAACCCGGTGAGCGGCTCGAAGCCGCACGGTTGCAGCTCTTCGCCGAGGACATTGCGGTACGCCACAGCACGCAGCCTATGCGAGCTGGGGACGGCGGAACTGAGAGCGCGGCGCGTAAGGGGCGTCACCGGGAGTGCAGCCCACGCCCAGATGGGCGAACGACGAGGCCGAGGCAATATAGAACCCGGCGTTGCCGTGCCAGTTCTCCAGGGAGACGTTTTCACCGAAGAAATTCACGTTGTCGGCGTCGATGCGGACGGCGCTCAGGCCCGAATTGGAAATGCGGACGTTGGACGCCTGGACCATGGCGTAAGCGGCCGGCGCCTCGACCCAGATCCCGTTGCCCGTGGGGACGCCGGGCCCGGTGGGCGACTGCACGGTCACGTTGACCATCTGGATGGTGGCGGCGGACCCCTGGGCGCCGGGCGAGCCGATGTGGACCCCGGTCACGCACCGGTCGAAGTCAGCGTTCATCAGGTGGACTTTGTGAGGGATGCCGGTCGACGAGCTGGACAGGCTCAGGCCTTTGTTGTAGTTGAAGGCGAAGATGTTGCTGAGATGGGGGTTGTCACAGCGCAAAAGGCATATGGCTGTGCCGTTGGCCAGCTGGTAGGCCGCCACGGTCGTCGTTGTCGGTTGGTAGTAGGGCCAGAAATGCACGGTGTCGATGTAATTGGTGTCGCGCGACCCGTCGATGACTATCCCGTACTGGACGGGCTGACCGAATATCCGCCTAACGGAGGCTTGCGCGGCGTTGTTTATGTAGATCCCGCCGTAGGGGTTATAGAGGCAGATGTCCTCTATCAGGGCATTGTTGGCCCCGACCAGGATCATCGGTTGGGCGCTCACCGGTGGCCCCGCCGTGCTCTGGTTGGGGACGTTGAAGCCCAGAGATTTGACCGCGCCGCCGCTGCCCGAGACGGTCACGGGGCTGAAACCGGCCCCCGCCTCAACGAAAATCCAGCTGCCGGCGAACGTGTTGACCTGTGCGCCGGGCGTGTTCCAGCCCGCGCCCTGCAGCGTGAGAGCCGGGGGGACGGCGAGGCTGGAGGTGACGAGGTACTTGCCGGCCGGGAAATACACGGTATTACCGGTGGGAGCCGACGTCGGGCCGGCTGCGCCTATCGCCTCGGTGATGGCGGCGGTGTCATCGGTCCTGCCGTCACCAGTGGCCCCGTAATCGCGGACGTTATAAAAAGGGCTCGAGCTCGTAACGGTCATTTTTCTTGCTCCTCCTCGGGCTGTGGGGCCACGGCGGCCCGATGGGACGGCGGCGGGGACTTGAGCCCCGCACCGGTCATGGCCAGGACGGTGCTCGACGCGGCGGGCGCCTCGGGCCATTCGAGCCACGCCGCATAGGCGATCGCGGCCGTCGGCTCGACATCGATCCCTTTGCCGGCCAACGCCCGACGGGCAGAGGCAATGCCCGGTTCGGTCGCCGTGATCACCGTCCCCCCGCTCTCGGAGACAGCGTCCAGCATTTGCTCCAGACGGGCGGGCTCGGCGATGGCGATCCCTTCAGCCGCAGTAGCGGCGTCCCCGCCCGGGCGGGCCGCTCCAGTCGCGTAGGCCAGCGGCGCACATCGCTCGGCCTGTACGGCCACCAGCCGGGGCGGGTGCCGGATGAGCCCGGCCGCGGCCAGTTCCTTGAAACCGATGCTCGCCCCGATGAGCAGGGTGCCGTTGCCCGCCGGGACCAGGACCGTGGCGGGCAGGTGTCCCCCGAGCTGTTCCCACAGCTCGAAGGCGAAAGTCTTGGTCCCGTGGTGGAAGAGCGGGTTGTAGACGTGGCTGGCATAGAAGGCGCCGGTGGCTTCGACATGGTCGATGGCGGCCGCGGCGGCCTCGGCACGCGAACCGGCCACGCTGTGCACCGTGGCCCCATAGCCCTGCAGCTGCGCCACCTTTTTTTTCGATGTGGCGGCGGGGACGAACACCTCGGCGGCTATACCGGCGCGCGCCGCGTAGGCGGCGATGGAGGCGCCGGCGTTGCCGCTGCTGTCGGCGACAAGGCGCCGCACGCCGATCTCGGCTGCCTTGGCCACGAGCACCACCGAGCCCCGGTCCTTGAACGAGAGCGTCGGCATCAAGAAGTCGAGCTTCAGCCGCAGGCCATCATCGATGGCGACCAGGGGCGTGGCGCCCTCTCCCATCGTCACGTCCTGCCAACCGGTGGCCGAGGCGGAGAACGGGAGAGCCGTGCGGTAGCGCCACAACGACCAGGGCTGCGCCCCGAGGCCAGCAGCCCCGAGATCGGCAAAGGCGCCGTCGGGAAGCTGAAGCTCCAAGTCGAACAGGCCTCCGCACCGGCACCTCCAGGCGCCCTCGTCGAGGGCCGCAGCCGCACCGCACGCCCGGCATCGGAAGTAGGTGCCGGGGATGCTCACGGAGCGGGCTTCTTGGCCCGGCTCGGGGCCACCCGGGGCGGCTCGCCCGGCATTTTCGGGTACACCGGCGGCCACGGTGCGTCCGCCAGGCCGGCAGCCCGGTCCCGTTCGTGCAGGGCCAGCACCGCGGCTAGCGACTGGGGCTCCTCGGTCATCGCCGCCCACGGGTCGCCCACGTTGGCGACCCGGGCGGGCACGTTGGCGATAGTCAGGTCGTCCGGCGCGATGGACCAAAGCTCGTCCCAGCGGAACGGCGTGGAAACCTGGGCGCCGGGGCGGGCCCGGACCGACCACGCCCCGAAGATGGTCTTGTGCGGGGCGTTTTGGTTGAAGTCGACGAAAACCCGTGCCCCCCGCTCCTCCTTCCACCACGCCGCGGTGATGAGGTCGGGCCGGCGGCGTTCGAGCTCCCGGGCCACGGCCACGGCGGCCGCCCTGACGTCGAGCGAGGTCCACCGGGGTTCTAGACCGGCGAAGACATGGATGCCCCGGTTGCCGGTGGTCTTGGGCAGCGCCACCACGCCCAGTTCCTCGAAGAGCTCGTGCACCTCGTGGGCGGCCTCCTGGACCATGGCAAAGCTGACCCCCGGGGTGGGGTCGAGGTCGATGCGCAACTGATCGGCGTGGTCGGGGTCGGCCGCCCGCGAGGGCCATACGTGAAAACCGAGGCAGGCCAGGTTGACCGCCCAGAGCACGTGGGCCAGGTCACGGGCGACCAGGGCCTGCGAGGTGGTGCCGTTGGGGGTGGACACGACCGCCGTTTCGAGCCATTCCGGGTGGTGCTCCGGTACGCGCTTTTGGAAGAACGACGGGCCGCTGGCGCCGTGAGGGAAGCGCTGGAGCAGCACGGGGCGGCCACCCATTGCCCTCATCAGGGGCTCTTCGACCGCCTGGTAGTAGCGGACCAGGTCCAGCTTGGTCTCGCCCCGCTCGGGGAAGAGGACCTTGTCGGGGCTGGTGATGGGCACTTCGCGCCCGGCGGCTTCGACGACAGTCCCCTCGCCGTCGGGCTTGCTGACCACGGCGCCACTGTACGCCGGTGGCGGCCCAGAGCTTTACAGGAAGTCGATGGGCCGGAAGGCGCCGTCGAGGACGGACGACACGGGCCCCATGCCGAGGATCTGCTCCAGGACGGTGGCGTAAACCCGGCGGAAGTCCGTGGTGAAGATGAGGTTCTCGTAGGGGTCGAGCTTGGTGAAGCTCGGGGTAGCGCCGTAAAAGCCGCCCTTCACGGCCGGTCCGACAGCCAGTACGACGCTGGCCGAGCTGTGGTCCGTCCCGAGGCTGGCGTTCATCTTGGGCGTGCGGCCGAACTCGCTGCAGATCACGATCACGGGGCTCTTGCCCGGGGCCGCCTTCGGGAACGCGCTCATGAAGCCCGTGACGGCGGCGTCGAGGGAGGCGAGCATCTCGGCGTGGGTGTTGGCCTGGTTGGAGTGGGTGTCGAAGCTCGACCAGCTGACGCTGTAGACGCTGGTGGGCAAGCCGTAGCTGATCAGCTCGGCCACGATGTCGAGCTGGGTGCCGATGTCGCCGGGGTCGCTGCCCGCGGGGGCGGCCGGAGGTTGTTCGTGGCTGAGCGCGTCCGCCGCCTTGGTCCCTATCAGCATGAGGTTGCCGCCGGAATTGGCTTGACCGGCCTGGAGGGCGGGCTCGCCCGGGAAGCTCTTCATGAGCTGTTTGTAGGCGCCGGAGAAGGCGGGGTTCTGGCCCGGGAGCTGGGCATTGGCCTGCGTGGAGTCCACCACCGAGCTGGCTTGCTGGTTGTAGCCGACCAGGGCAGGCGGAAGGGTGGGGCCGACCGAAAGGGCGCGGAACGGGTCGGTGCCGGTGGCGTCGAGCCAACGGCCCAGCCAGCCGGCGTCCGGGTCGGCGTCGAGGCGGGCGGTCTGCCAGATCGTTTGGGAGGCGAAGTGGCTGAAGTTGGGGTGCGGGTACTCGACCCCGCTGATGACGGCGACCTTTCCCTCCTTCCACAGCGAGTGCAGCCCGGCCAGGGAGGGGTGGAAGCCGAGCTGGCCCGACCCGTCGTCTCCCAGCGGGAGCACCTGGTCGCCCGGGATGGCCAGGGACTGACGCCAGTCCCGGTAGATCCCGCTCTCGTAGGGGATGACGGTGTTCAGCCCGTCGTTGCCCCCGTAAAGGGTGCAGAGCACGAAGGGGCCGTTGCGCGGGACGGTGGACGCCGACGCCTCGGCCATGCTCAACAGCGAGCTCAGGCCGGTGAAGCGGACAAGGCCGGTCGCCACGCCGCCGCCGAGCACGCCGGTGAGGAACTGCCGACGGTCGAGTGTCAGGGGCACGGGGTCTCCTCTATCAGTTCATTGCGAATTCAGGGGACAACAGAGCGAGGGTGGCGATCTGCTGGGCCGGCCACGCGCCCGAGCTTTGGCGTAGCGAAAGGGCGAGCGAGGTGACCGCGGAGCGGGTCCGGTCGGAGACGTCCGGCAGGCCGATCAACGAAAGTGCGGCGGTGACCTGGTCGGCGGGGTGGCCGTCGGCGTTCTCCAGGGCGGTCAGGTTGGCCACGCCGGCCAGGCTCGACGCCAGTTGCATGTACCCGGCCGCCGCGCCCGTCGATTGCCAGTACTCGTTCCAGCCCCAGCCGCCCACCGAAGGCGGGGCGAAGGGGACCTGGCCTATGGCGCCGAGCAGGCCCTGCAGCGTGCCCGGCGAAAAGGGCGCCGTGGTGAGCCCGAGGACGCGCAGGGCGCCGACCAGGAGCTCGATGGGCTGCTTGACCAGCCCCTGCATGGACTGGGGCGAGACAAAGGCGGGGTGGTTGAACATGGCGTCAAGGAGGTTGGTGACGTTGAGGTCCTTGGCATAGCCGTGGACAAAGTCCTGCACGATCGGGTTGGAGGGGGTGACCGGGTAGGCCAGCCAGGTCCACAGCCGGGAGATGACCCAGCGGTGGGACGCCGGCTCGTTGGTGACGATATGGACGATGTCCTCGCCCATGAACCGCCCGGTCCGGCCCAGGAAGTGCTTGACCCCGTTGTCGTGGTCGTAGGAATTGAAGAAGAACCCCCCGGACACGGTGTCGAGCTCCCAGCCCGTGAACGCCCGGGCGCCCTGGATGACGTCCTCCTGGGTGTAGTTGCCGATGCCCATCGTGAAGCGTTCCATCAGCTCGCGGGCGAAGTTTTGGTTGGGGGCGTCCCTGTGGGAAGTGTCCGTGTCGAGCCAGATCAACATGGCCGGGTCTTTGGCCACGGCCTGGACCAGCGTCTCGAAGTTGCCCGCCCCCAGCGTTCGGAAGATGTGGTTCTGGGCGTACATCATGGAGGCCCAGCCGACCTTGGTTATGGACGTTGGGAACTGGCAATGCAGCAGCAGGGTCAGCTTCTCCCGCAGCGGGGTGTCGGTCACCACCATCCGGCCCAGCCACCAGTTGACCAGGTTGGAGTACTCCTGCCAGCCGTTGTAGTAATAGCCGGGCACGTTGGACTCGGGCAGAGTGGTCAGATGGGGGAGGGGGACGGCGTCCGCCGCCGGGCCCGGCCCTGTCAGGCCGGCGAGCAGACCGTCAACGAGCTCGGTCCAGCTTTTGCGAGAGAGGTCATCGAGCTCGGCCGGGGTTGCCCCGAAACCGGCCCGCCGGTAGAGGTGCGCCACGAGCGCGGGGTTCGTCGCCACACTTAACATTATCGACGCTGTGAGGCCGACCTAACTCGCAGTGTGGTAATTTCCGAAGAAACTGAAATTGGCGCGCTTGCGGCCCGGGTACCGCGCCCGCTGGGGGCGACCACGGCCTTGTGGCACTCTGGCGAGCATGGACATGGCCTTGGTGACCGGAAGGTCGATGCCGAGGCCCGACGTAGAGATGCCGTTCCTCGTGGCGGCGCTCGAGGCTCGAGGTGTGAAAGGCCACGTGGTGGTGTGGGGAGGCCCGTTCGACTGGTCGACGGTGCCGCTGGTGCTCGTGCGCTCGCCGTGGGACTACGTCCGCCACCTGGACGCCTTTTTGAGCTGGGCGGAGGAGGTGGACCGGGCGACGGTGCTGGTCAACCCACTACGCGTCCTGGCCTGGAACAGCCACAAGAGCTACTTGGCCGAACTGGCCGGCGCCGGCGTGCCGACGGTCCCCACATCGGTGGTCCCCCGGGCCGCCTCCGGCGAGGCCCGGGGCTCCGAGCTGGCCGACCACCGGGGCGAGGTGGTCATAAAGCCGGCGGTGTCGGTCGGCGCCATCGGGGCCTTCCGGGGGCCGGCGGTCTCCGCCGAGGCGGCCGAGCACCTCGCCGGGCTTACGCAAGAGGGCGATGCGCTGGTGCAGCCGTTCCAGCCCACCGTGCTCGAAGAGGGCGAGATCAGCCTGGTCTACCTGGGGGGCTCGTTGAGCCACGCCGTACGCAAGGTCCCCCTCGGGGGCGACTACCGGGTCCAGGCCCGTTACGGCGGCACGGTGCGCTCCCATCGACCGACCCGTCGCCAGCGTGACGTGGCCGAGGCCGCCCTGGCCCAAGCACCGGCCCCGGTGAGCTATGCCCGGGTGGACATGGTGGGCGACGACGACCCGCTCGTCATGGAGCTTGAACTGATCGAGCCCGAGCTGTTCCTGCGCTTCGGGCCGGGGTCCCCAGGGCGCTTGGCCGACCACCTCGTCGGCTTGTTGCCGGCGGGGTAGCACTGCTTGGACCACCGCAGGCCCTGACCTGGACGGATGGGCCGGAGAGCCAACCGGCGGGGGTGCGTTGCGGGGAGGCGGCGGACCGGCGAGAATTCTCGTTCTGATTCCGATCCCTTGGGAGGACATTTGAGAAAGCAAGCTGCTGGAGGACTCGCCGCACTGTTGTCGACGTCCGGTCTACTGCTGGGCATGATGGCCAGCACGCCGGCATCGGCCACGGCCCACCTCGCGAACGCCACTGGTCGCACGCTCGTCATCGACAACTCGTTCGAGCTCGTGACGGCCGACCCTGGTCACATGTTCGAACCGACGGGAGAGCTCGTCTGCAACGCCCTCTACGACACGCTGCTCACTTTCAACGGCGGCAACTTCAAGACCGTCGTACCCGACCTGGCCACTTCGTACCAGACGCTTGACGGGGCCCGGAAGTTCGTCTTCCACCTCAACCCGGCGGCCAAGTTCTCCGACGGCACACCCGTCACCTCGGCCGATGTCGTGTGGTCGCTGACCCGGCTCATCAACTTGAAGGGCAACCCGTCGTTCCTGCTGGCCGGGGAGACGATCACCGCCGACGGGCCCGAGACCGTCGTCATGACGTCGGCGCAGCCCAATCCGGGCCTGCCTTACATCCTGCCCAACCCGGCCACGGGCACGCTGGAACAAAAGGTGGTGGCCGCCCAGGGCGGCACCGACGCCGCCGACGCGGCCACCAAGGACACGGCCGAGGACTGGCTCAACGCCAACTCGGCCGGTTCGGGGCCATACATCCTCAAGTCGTTCAGCACGACGTCCCAGGTCGTCCTGGTGGCCAACCCCAACTACTGGGGGCCCAAGCCGGCGTACTCGACCGTCGTCCTGCGCAACACGGCGACGGCCGCCGTCGAGAAGCTCGATGTCCAGCGGGGCGTAAACGAGATCGCCATCGACCTCGACCCGAGCCAGACGACCGGGATGAGCAATGTCCAGATCAAAATGGGCCCGTCGCCCAACGTGATGTTCCTTTTCGCCAACGACAACCCGAAGATCTCCAAGATCACCCCTAACCACGACTTCCAGATGGCGCTGCGCTACGGGATCGACTACGCCGGGATGTTGCAGCTGGCCGGCGCCGGAGCCGTCCAGTCGCCGGGGGTCATCCCGACCACCTTCCTCGGCGCCCTCCCGGCCCGGGACGACGCCAAGTACGACCTGGCCCAGGCGCAGGCCTGGTTGAAGAAGTCGGGGCTCGGCCACCCGTCGCTGAAGCTCACCTACCCGACCGCCATCACCGTCAACGGCCTGAGCTTTGACGATGCCGCCGCCCGGGTGGCGCAGTACATCAGCCAGATCGGCATCAACGTCACGCTCCAGCCCCAGTCCGTCGAGATCGGCCTCGGCACCTATCGGGCCGGGACCGAGGCGCTCGGGCTGTGGTACTGGGGCCCGGACTTCCCGGACCCGAGCGACTACCTCGTGTTCGCCCCCGGGCACCTCGTCGGCCTGAGGGCCGGGTGGACGGCGGCGGAGGCCCCGACGATCGCGGCGTTGGCTAACAAGGCCGCGGCCACGACGGGCATTGCCGCCCGCCAGGCCGTCTTCGAGCAGTACCAGGAGGCCCTCAACCAGAACGGGCCGTTCATCCCTCTCCTCCAGCCGGCTGAGGTCGTTGTCGGCACCACGGGGCTGAAAAACCTGCAGGCGAACGGGCTCTGGCTCGTCGACCTTCGCAACCTCGGTTAGCCGTCCCCCGTACCGGCTAATTGTCAGCAGTGCAGGGCAGGGACCGGCGCTCAGCCCGGCGGGTTACCCCCGCCGGGCTGGGCCGGTTCCTGGCCCGGCGCCTGGGGATCGGTGCGGTCCTCGTGGTCGGTATCACTCTCGTCGCCTTCATCCTCACCCACCTCGTCCCGGCCGACCCGGCCACCGCCAACCTGGGCCAGAGCGCCCTGGGCGACCCGGCCATCGTCAAGGCCTTCTATCACGAGTACGGCCTCGACAAGCCGGTGCCCGAGCAGTACCTCATCTATCTCTGGAAGCTCCTCCACGGCAACCTCGGCATCTCCGAGCAGAGCCACCGGGCCGTAGCCACCGACCTGTCCCAGTACGTACCGGCCACCATCGAACTGGCCCTGTTCGCCATCGTCGTCTCGATCCTCATCGGCGTCGGTCTCGGCGTGCTGGCTGCGGTGCGCCGGGGGCACCCGGTGGACAGCGGGCTACGGGTCGTCAGCCTTCTCGGGGTCTCCATGCCCACCTTCTGGGTGGCCCTGTTCGTGTTCTACATCTTCTTTTTCCGCCTTGGGTGGCTCCCTTCGGGAGGAAGGCTGAGCCCGGGGCTCTCGGCGCCGGCCAAGATCACCGGCCTGTACACCGTCGACGCCCTGCTGCACGGGCAATGGTCGTTGTCCGTGAACGCGCTCGAACACCTCGTGCTGCCCGGCATGGTGCTCGGCATCTTCACCGTCGGGACCGTCACGCGCTTCACCCGCGCTTCCGTGCTCGAGGTCATCAACCTTGACTACGTGCGCGCCGCCCGGGCCAAAGGCCTGTCGGAGTGGACGGTGATCAGGCGCCACGTGATGCGGCCGGCGCTGCTCCCCATCGCCACTGTGGCCAGCCTGGCGTTCGGCAGCCTGCTCTCGGGGACGGTACTGGTCGAGAACATCTTCTCCTGGCCCGGCATCGGCGAGTACGCCTACTTGAGCGCCATAAACCTCGACCTTCCGGCGATCATGGGCGTCAGCATCGTGGTCGCCATCATCTACATAATCACCAACCTGCTCGTAGACCTGCTCTACAGCGTCCTCGACCCGCGGATCGAGCTGCGGTGAGCACCGGAGGCGCGCTCCCCCTCGACGCCGGGCCTGTCCCGGTGCCGTCCGACCAGGACGGCGACGTTCTTACCCGTCAGGACCGGGCCGCCCTCCGGCCCCCGTGGCGCCAGCCGCTGGCGGTCACCGGGGGAGCCATCATCGTGGGCTGGGCCCTGGTCGCCATCTTCGCCCCCGAGCTGGCGCCCCACCCGCCCAACCTGCAGTTCGGCCCGCTCAACGCGCCGCCCTCCCACGTGTACCTGTTCGGCACCGACGAGCTCGGACGCGACGTCCTCAGTCGCGTCTTCTACGGCGCCCGGCTGTCGCTGCCTCTTGCCGCCTTGCTCGTCGCCGTGGCGATGACCATCGGCTCCGTCCTAGGGGCCACGGCCGGGTTCTTCGGCGGCGTCGTCGATGCTGTCATCATGCGCATCGCCGACCTCGTGTTCGCTTTTCCGGGCATCATCCTGGCCCTGGCCGTGGCGGCGGCCCTCGGTGCCGAACTGCGCAACGCCGTGCTCGCTGTGATCGTCGTGTCGTGGCCCTCGTACGCCCGGCTGTCCAGGGGGCTGGTGCTGGCGGCACGCTCGTCCGAGTACGTCACCTCGGCCAAGCTTTTGGGCTCATCGGCCTGGCGCACGATGTGGGTGGAGCTCCGGCCCAACATCGCCGGGCCCATCTTCGTCCTCGCCGCCCTCGACATCGGCAACGCCGTGCTCCTTCTCTCTGGGCTCTCGTTCCTCGGCCTCGGTGCCCAGCCGCCGACGGCCGAATGGGGTTCGATGGTCGCCGAAGGTGCCCAGAACTTCAGCAGCTACTGGATCGGCCTGTTCCCCGGGCTCGCCATCCTCACCGTCGTGCTGGCCTTCAACTTCGTCGGCGACGCGCTGCGGGACATGCTCGACCCGCGCACGGCCCGGATGATCCGCAAGTGAGCGCCGACGGCCGTCCCACGGGCACGGGCGCCGTGCTCGAGGTCAGGGACCTCTCCGTGGCCCTGCGTACGTCGCACGGGATCCGCCGGGCCGTCAACGGCATCTCCTTCTCCATCGGCCAGGGGGAGATCCTCGGGATCGCGGGGGAGAGCGGCTCGGGCAAGACCCTCACGGCCCTGTCCCTGCTCGGCCTTTTGCCCCTCGGTGCGCGGACTTCGGGGAGCGTCCGCTTCGAAGGGCGAGAGCTTCTCGGGCTCAGGCGCCGCCAGCTGCGCGAGGTCCGGGGCAAGCAGGTGGCCCTGGTCTCCCAGGACCCGGCCACCTCGCTTCACCCATTGCTCAGGATCGACGTCCAGATGACCGAGCACGTCCGGGCGCACCTCGGTTTCTCCAAGGAAAAGGCCCGCGAGCGCGCCATCGAGATGCTGACGGCGGTGCGCATCCCCGATCCGGAGTCGGCGCTCTATGCCCACCCGCACCAGTTTTCCGGCGGCATGCGCCAGCGCATCGCCATCGCCATGGCGCTCGCCTGCGAGCCTCGCCTGCTCGTAGCCGACGAACCCACGACGGCGCTGGACGTCACCGTGCAGGCCGGGATCCTGCGCCTTCTTGACCGCCTGCGGCGCGAACGGGGCGTGTCCGTCATGATCATCACCCACGACCTGGGGGTCCTGTCGAGCATTTCCGACCGGATCTGCATCTTGTACGGCGGCCGGGTGGCCGAGTATGGCGTGACCCCCGAGGTGCTCGGCGCTCCTCGCCACCCTTATACCGAGGGGCTTATGCGGTCATTGCCCAGCTCATCAGCCAGTGGTGCCGCCATGGTGCCCATCCAAGGGTCGCCCCCGAGCCTCGACGCCATGCCGGACGGCTGCACCTTCCACCCGCGCTGCGAATGGGCGCGCGAGTCGTGCCGCACGGTCGTCCCCACGCTGCGCACCGTGGACGGCGGCCGGCGGCTGGCGTGCGACGTCGACCCCTTGGCGGCCGCCGTGGCCGGTCCCGCGCCGGTGGGCCGCTCATGACGGCGCTGCTCGAGCTCAGCGAACTGGACGTCTCTTATTTCCACCGGGGCCGCCCGCCCGTGCGGGCCGTTATGGGCGCGTCGCTGACCGTCGACGCCGGAGAGATCGTCGGCCTGGTGGGCGAATCGGGTTGCGGGAAGTCCACCCTCGGACGGGCGGCCGTCGGCCTCGTCGCCCCCAGCGCCGGCGAGGTCCGCTACCGCGGGGAACCGGTGGAGATAGTCAGTCGGTCAGCCCGGCCCCCGAGGCTTCGCTCCCTGCAGATGGTCTTTCAGGATCCTTATGCCTCGCTCAACCCGCGGCGCCGCGTAGGGCGCCAGATCGCCGACGCCATCCGTCTCGGCACCGGGGCCAAGCTCGATGACGAGGCGGCGTCGTCCCGGGTGGCGGTCCTGTTGGAGCGGGTCGGCCTGTCGGCCGCCGTCGCCCACCGCTACCCGCACGAGTTCTCCGGCGGGCAGTGCCAGCGCATCGCCATTGCCCGGGCCCTGGCCACCGAGCCCAGCTGTGTGGTGGCCGACGAGCCCATCAGTGCTCTGGACGCCTCCGCCCAGGCGCAGATAGCCAACCTGCTGGCCGGCATCGTGACCGAGTCCGGGCTCGGGATGCTCTTCATATCCCACGACCTGTCGGTGGTGCGCAAGATCGCCGACCGCACCGTCGTGATGTACTTCGG